>Ga0194119_10008914_pt1 | contig 13624 bp, 19 predicted proteins | sample TA2MahC100mmetaG_FD_148620 | JGI IMG/M metagenome (GOLD analysis project Ga0194119, IMG submission 148620) | Freshwater microbial communities from Lake Tanganyika, Tanzania - TA2015018 Mahale Deep Cast 100m | ecosystem: Environmental > Aquatic > Freshwater > Lake | place: Tanzania: Lake... | reverse complement strand
TTGCCCCAATCATAGGTATAATGATTACACACCAAAATAAATAATGGTGGTGACGGGGTGTAAGTCAGCGGTAGACGGCATCTTTTGGGAAGATGAAGACGGGAGTTCGATCCTCTCCACCCCGACTCATAAACAACACATTATGAAAAATGGACAAAAACCTTAACGAATTAGAATCATTTACTGTTGAAGAGTTTCAGACAGATTTTGATGCCCTTCTGGATAGAGTTGAGAAGGGAGAATCCTTTGTTATCAAAAGCGAACACGGTAATGTAGTTATGATTCCTTACGATGAAGTTATACAGGTGCTTGAAGAATCTGGTGTGAGTGATGATATAATACGAATACACACCGACCACGAAGAAGGAAGTTGATTCAAGGCAACTTTTATGCGAGTGAGACTTGGGAGTATAGCTTAATGGTTAGAGCGCCCTGCTTATAACGGGGTAGTCTGGGTTCAACTCCCAGTACTCCTATTTTTAAGTTGAACATTATTCATGCAAGTAAAATTTGTTAGAAAACCTACACCACATCTTCTTCTTGATAATATTTTTTCTGAGGAAGAGTTGAAACTAGTTTGGACAGAACTTAACTTTATTCATCCTAATTTAGAACCCCCTCAACACACTGATGGTGCAAAAATTAATGGGGAAGTAATCAAAAAAAATTCTGGTATATTTCTATATGATGTATATAAAAAATATACCTACTCTCATATACTTAAACTAATATATCAAAAAATATATCACAATCAAGATTTAAAAAATAAATGGGAAGTTGCCTGGACAAAAGACTTTTTCAGTTCTTCTAATTGGGACTCTGCATTAGTAAGTTATTATGAGGATCTAGATAATTATAAATCTCATTGTGATAATTCAAATTTTACAACCTTAATGTGGATTTGGAGAGAACCAAAAAGTTTTATTGGAGGGGACTTTACTTTAGACAATTACTCTCATAAAATAAAAGTGAATAACAACTCTGGAATAATATTTTTATCTGCAGAAAAGCACTCTGTTTCCACAGTAAAAATGACAAACCAATCTTCAGAAAATTGTGGAAGATATTGTATATCTAGTTTTTGCGGATTGGGACTAGGTAGTTAATTTTCTTGCTCCTTTAGCAATCTGGTGAATGCACCGAACTCATAATTCGGCTAAGGTGGGTTCGATCCCCTCAAGGAGCATGGACAGAATCCGAACTGTCCTACTTGACTCTTAACCCAATTTTTCTTATAATAACAAAGTCAATAAACAAAACAATGACTCTCACAGCAAAATTCAAGAAAGACGTTCAAACCCTTCGTGGTGCTGCAAATGGCGACTTCTACCTTGATGTAAAGAATCCGAAACTCTACAAAAAGGTTCGTCGGTACTATGAAAATGAGGGTGTAGTATTCTCTGGTGATCCTCTGGATGATTATGAGATGCTTATGGAATATGTTGCTAGCGATCTTGAATCCGTTGAGGTTGCATGAAAACAAAAGTTCTTTTTGAACGTGAGGGATACCGTTTTGTAGAAGCGGGTATCCTTGAGATAAATGGAAAACCAGATTACCGTCTTCAAAAACAAAATTATTATACCAAACGTTGGAATGACATTTATCTCTTTGATAACGGTATGCAATGTTCTCTAGCAATGGAAGACATTGAATATGCAAAATGGTTAGATCCAGATCGGGTTCCTTGTTATGTGAAAGATGATTGATTCTTTGTTCTCTACAAATGTTTTTCTTAAAAAGTGTGATCTAAATATTTCATACCTTGAAGAAAAATGTAGAGAGCATCAAAAAACTGTTTCTTCAGTAAAACTATCTAACAATGGTGGATATCAAGGTCATAATTTTTATGACTCTGATCTATTAAATGAAATTATATCTTTAGTTCCAGTTAGACCTGACAAACAGTTAAATGATCTTAGTGTTGATTTTTGGGTAAATATAAACAAACTAAATGATTGGAATGATTTACATAATCATGGACCATATCATGGAGTATTTCTATCTGGTGTCTTTTATGTAAAAACTCCAGAGAATTGTGGAAGACTTAGATTGTATGATCCTAGACTTCACATTTGCAATTCATTGGATATGAATTACTATAATGATGGGCACACCTATCATTTTTATGAACCAGAAGAAAATATGTTAATTATTTTCCCATCTTGGATTCATCATATGGTTGAACCGAACAAATCACACGAGGATAGAATTAGTATTTCATTTAATCTTACAGTCTCGGGATGACTTAAAAAGCGCCCTGGTCGGGATAAGCGGAACCCCCCCTTATGTCAAAAATAAATATCTTAAGATACATCGGCAACATTCTTCTCATTCTTGGTTATCAAATCATGCTATGGGGAGATTTCAAATATGGACTATTGGTAAAGTTTATTGGTGGCGCTTTAACTATACCTTTTGCAATAAAATTAAAACTCTATGATGTTTTGATTTTATGTGTTTTCTTCTCAGTGAATGAAATTGCAAAACTGTCCCAACTTTTCTTAGTTTTTCAAAACTAAGTGGTGGAGTCAAATTTGACCCCTTAGGTTTCTTGCTTCCTAAAAGAGCAAGTGGTGCGGATGGGACTCTCTCCCGCCTGGTTTCTTGCCTCCAGTCAAAGGGCAAGTGGCGAGCCTGAGTTACAGAGGCGGGTTGCATAAACCCACCTTTTTTAGTATAATAAAAAGAAAAAAGTATGACGGTTTTAGTTACAGGTGGTGCAGGATTTATCGGTTCAAATTTCTTGCACAATGCAATTGACTGGTTTGCAGAAGATATTGTCTGTGTAGATAAATTGACTTATGCTGCGGATTGGAAAAATATTCCTGATCCAGTTATACTCTACACAGTTGATATTTCAAATGAAGAAGACTGTGATTATATTTTTGAGAAGTATAAACCAAAAACAATCTTTCATTTTGCCGCAGAAAGTCATGTAGATAATTCTATTCAAGACTGTTCGGAATTCATTAACACGAACATAAGCGGGACCGTAAATCTTTTAAATCTCTCCGTAATGTACGGAGTAGAAAAATTCATTCATGTTTCTACTGATGAAGTTTATGGATCAGTAAAAGATAAACCATTTACTGAGACAACACTGTATGATCCAAGAAATCCATACTCTGCATCTAAAGCAGCGAGTGATCATTTTGTGATGGCATATCACAACACTTATGGTCTTCCTGCCATTATTACTAATTGTTCTAACAACTACGGACCAAGGCAACATAGGGAAAAGATGATTCCAAAGACAATCACCAATCTCTTAGAAAATAAAAAAGTCCCTGTGTATGGTGATGGAAAACAAATTCGTGATTGGTTGTTTGTTCAGGATCATTGTGAAGCACTTCTAACTGTTTGGAGTGGTGGAACGGTAGGTGAAAAATATAATATTGGTGGTGATCACGGTATGACCAATATTGATCTAGTAAAACATATTTGTAGTGCCTTAAATAAGAGTGAAGACTTAATTGAGTTCGTTGAAGATAGACCAGGGCATGATAGAGTGTATGCTACAGATGCTACAAAAATTAAAGATGAACTTGGTTGGAGACCTTTGACTACTTTTGAAAACGGTATAGAACAGACAATTAAATGGTATGAAAGCAACAGAAATTAATTTAAAGGATGCTTACATCATCACTACTCCAAGGTATGAAGATGAGCGTGGATTCTTTCTTGAAAGTTTTAATCTAAAAAAGTTTAGAGAAGCAACTGGAATTGAAAGTGAGTTTGTTCAAGACAACCACTCAAAGTCATCTAGAGGAGTTTTGAGAGGACTTCATTATCAAATTCAACATGCTCAGGGTAAATTAATTAGATGCACTCAAGGTGCTGTCTATGATGTAATCGTCGATATTAGGAAAAGTTCTCCTACTTTTGGAAACTGGTTTGGTATAAAGTTGTGTGAAAACAACATTCATATCTGGGTTCCTCCTGGATTTGCTCATGGTTTCTACACTCTTACAGAAACTGCAGAAATAAACTACAAACAAACTGATTACTATTACCCTGAATTTGATAGAACCCTGATGTGGAATGATCCACAAATTGGTATTGATTGGCCAGTAGATGGGATTCCAACTCTTTCTGCTAAAGATCAAGTAGGAAAATATCTTGAGGAGTGTGATAAGTATGAATAAAATATCCGTTTATGGTGCTACTGGTTTTATTGGTGGCACCTTTTGTGATCTCTATTCCGACGATGTAATTAAAATACCAAGAGATCAGAGAGAACCAGAGTCTAAAAATATCTTGTATTTGATTAGCACAATTTCAAACTACAACGTATTTGATAATTTGCATTTGGATGTTGATACCAATCTTACAGTTCTTCTTGACACTCTTCAGTACTGTAAGGATAATGACCTTATCCTCAATTACGTGAGTACTGGATTTGTTTATGGTCCAGATATTGTCTATGCGAAAGAAGATGATCCTTGTGATCCAAGAGGTTTCTATTCAATCACTAAAAGAACTGCCGAACAACTTCTAATCTCATTTTGCAAAACTTTTGATGTCAAGTATCGCATTATGAGAATTGCAAATGTCTATGGGCAAGATAAAACTATTTCCCCAAAAAAGAATGTTCTTGGATTTCTGATTGAGTTGATGAAACAAAATGATCCAATCACGCTCTATGATGATGGTATGCAACTCAGAGATTACATGCATGTAAGTGATATTTGTAGAGCACTTAAACTTGTAATGGACAGGGGTGAAGTCAATCAAATCTATAATATCGCAAGCGGAACTGCTTTACCGTTTAGAGAAATTATTGAAATGGTAAAGAAGAATCTTGGAAGTGAAAGTGAATTGGTTTCAATTGAAACACCAAAATTTAATCAAATAGCACAAGCAAAAAACTTTGCTTTAAACGCAGATAAACTTAAGTCTTTAGGATTTGAGCAGAAAATCTCATTGGAAGAAGGCTTGCAAACTCTCTGTCTGTGAGGTACAATATATACTAGGAGTAATTTTTCATCTATGAGTGATTATAAGAAAACAGCACTTGTTCTTGGTGCTGGTGGTTTTATTGGAAGCCACATGGTAAAAAGACTGAAGGCAGAAGGATATTGGGTTCGTGGTGTAGATCTTAAGTATCCTGAGTTTTCAATTTCTGCCGCAGATGAATTCGTTCAGGGAGACCTGAGGGATGCTGATTTTGTTCGTCGCGTCATTGAATTCAAAGGAGAACAGGGTAATTTTTACGCCAATGTTCCCTATCGTTATATCCAACCTTTTGATGAGATCTATCAGTTCGCTGCTGATATGGGTGGTGCAGGATTTGTATTTACAGGTGAAAATGATGCTGAGATCATGCACAACTCTGTGTCAATTAATCTGAATGTTCTTGAAGCACAACGTCAGTTGAATGAAACCTTTGATGGTGTGGATAAAGAATGGACTGCTTGCAATCGTCCTAAACTAGATTATCAGACCAAGATCTTCTATTCTAGTTCTGCTTGCATGTATCCAGAACACAATCAATTGGACCCTGATAATCCTGACTGCCGTGAAGAATCCGCTTATCCAGCAAATCCAGACTCTGAGTATGGTTGGGAAAAACTGTTCTCGGAACGTCTCTACTTTGCTTATAATCGTAATCATGGTATCCCTGTACGTGTTGCTAGATACCATAATATTTTCGGACCAGAAGGAACCTGGAAAGGTGGTAGAGAAAAAGCACCAGCAGCAATCTGCCGTAAGGTAGCAGAACTTCCTGATGATGGTGGTGAAATTGAAGTCTGGGGTGATGGAGAACAGACCCGTTCATTCTTGATTGTGGATGAGTGTGTAGAAGCGACTTTCCGTTTGATGAACTCTGACTTTATTGGACCTGTGAACATCGGTTCAGAGGAGATGGTGACAATCAATCAACTGGTGGATACTGCTGCTAAGGTTGCAGGGAAGACTGTTACCAAGAAGCACATTGATGGTCCTCTTGGTGTTCGTGGTCGTAATTCTAATAATGATTTGATTCGTGAAAAACTTGGTTGGGATTATTCTCAAGCACTTGAAGAAGGTGTCCGTAAAACCTATAATTGGATTAACTCTCAGATTAAAGTAGTACATCATCCTGTTTGAATATGAAAGTAACTATTCTTGGATCTGGTGGTCAGATTGGTGCATATCTGACAGAGTATCTTCGTGACAAGGGACATGAAGTAACAGAGTTTGATGTTGTAAATGGTGAGGATCAGGATCTTACCGCTATTCCAAATCCTAAACTTCAACATGACATTAGACTTTCTGATTTTGTATTTTTTCTTGCTTTCGATGTTGGTGGATCTAGGTATCTGAAAAAGTATCAGCATACCTACGAGTTTATTAATAACAATACTCGCATCATGGCAAATGTGTTTCAGTGGTTGAAAGAATATCGCAAACCATTTGTCTTTGCTTCATCTCAAATGAGTAACATGAGTTATTCACCGTATGGAGTGTTGAAGCGAGTAGGAGAACTTTATACTCAAACTCTCAATGGATTGACTGTAAAGTTCTGGAATGTCTATGGCGTAGAAAAAGATGCTGAAAAGTCTCACGTTATTACAGACTTTATTCGCAGAGGATTTGAGGAAGGTGAGTTTGAGATGCTCACTGATGGAACAGAGGAACGTCAGTTTCTTTATGCGGAAGACTGCTGTGAAGCATTGGAAACAATCATGAATTGTTACTCTGACTTCAAACCAACGGATCCTCTTCATATCACCTCTTTTAGGAATGATTCTATCAAGAGTGTTGCTGAAATTATTCAGGGACAATTCAATCTAGTTGAAAGGTTTGATGTAAAAATTAAACCTGGAGTCGCAAAAGATAGTGTTCAGATGGATAAGAGAAACGAAGCAGACAATTACATCACTGGATGGTGGATGCCCAAAACTACCCTTGATAAAGGCATCGCTAAAGTGTTTGCTGAAATGAAAAAGGAGTATAGTGAATGAGATACTCTGTATCACACTGGGCAGGAAGACTGGGAAATAACATTCAACAGACTGCAAATGCCATTATGCTTGCCGAACAAAAGGGACATACCTTTGAGCAAAACCTAGATCATGAAGTGATTGGTAAATTTGTTTGTAACTTTGGATCCGATGGACAGCACGTTGCTGGTAAGTTCTATAACTGGGAAGCAACCATGCACTGTGATAATGGAGTTCTTGAGGGTGGCAATGAAATCGGAATTTCTAAAGAACATGTGCATAAAAACATTCGTAGAATTTGTAAAGAATACATCTACCCAAATCTGAAAGTAGAACATCTAGATCCATTTGATGATGAAACTGTAGTAGTTCATATTCGTGGTGGTGATATTATTGAGAGGGAATATGAAAAACCTCACAACTATGTTCAAAATCCTCTGGACTATTACATGCTTCTTCTTGATATGTTTCCGAATATGATTGTTGTTACTGAACCAGTTAATAACAATCCTGTTCTTCCTGAACTTAAAAAGATTGATCGTATTAAGTTTCAAACTCTAACAGTTGCTCAAGATTATGCAACTCTTCTTGCTGCAAAAAATCTGGCAACTTCTGGTGTTGGAACTTTCGGTGTTTCCGCTGCTCTATGCTCTCATAATATTAAAAACCTTTATACTTCAGATGCTTACTTGACAGAACATCTAAATTATACTATGTTGTATGATACCGATGTTGTTATTAATGAAGTTGAATTGAAGGATTACATTCCAGTTTATCCTTGTAGTTGGAGAAACAACGAAGAACAAAGAAAATTAATGTTGGAGTATAAATTACCCGAATGAAAGTATTCGTAACAGGTTGCGCTGGACTTCTTGGTGCTAATTATTCTAGGCATTTGATTGCTAATGGGCATAAAGTAATTGGAATTGATGATCTCTCTGGTGGGCATAAAGCATTTGTCCCTCAGGGGGAAAATTTTACTTTTGTGAAATTGAACCTAGAGAAAAGAAAGAAAGTTGTAGAGTTGTTTGAAGAACATAAACCAGATGTTCTGTGCCACTTTGCTGCTTATGCCGCAGAAGGATTATCTCCTTTTATTCGCAACTATAACTATCGTAATAATCTTATTTGCTCTGCAAATTTGATTAATGAGTGTATTACTCACGGTACAAAGATGATCTTTACATCTAGTATGGCAGTTTATGGAGCTCAAGAACCTCCATTTACTGAAGACAAACGCCCACAACCAATTGATCCTTATGGTGTTGCTAAGTATGCTGTTGAGGTTGATCTTGAATTAGCACGTCAGCAATTTGGTTTGAAATATAATATTGTTCGTCCTCATAATGTTCTGGGCGTATATCAAAACATTTGGGATCGCTACCGTAATGTGATTGGTATTTTCATTCGCAAAACTCTGAATGGACAATCAATTCTTGTGTATGGTGATGGAGAACAAACTAGAGCATTCTCTGATATCAGATATTATATGGATCCCTTTGATAAACTTCTCACTGATTACGATGGTGAGACTTTTAATATTGGTGCTGATAAGTATTTCAGTTTGAATGAAGTTGCAAATGCAGTTCAGAGGATTGGTAAGAAGTATGGTTATGAGGTTCCAATTGAACATGGGGAACCAAGGCATGAGGTAAAACATGCTTACTGTGATCACACAAAAGCAAAGACTGTGTTAGAATTTAGAGATGAAACAAATCTAGATGAACTCATTGAAAGTGTGTTTGTTTGGGCAATGAAACAACCAAACAGAAAAGTTAAGAAAATGGACTATGAGGTTACAAAAGACATTTACGATTATTGGAAAGACTGATGGATCAATTTATTTTTCCCAACTGCAATAGGTATTTTAAAAAGGATTATGGCAATCTTCGTCATAAGTTTCCTGGTGCAGAAAATATTGAGAATAATTATTCTCAGGCATTTCAAGATATGTTTGTCTTGAGTATGTTGGATGGCAAAAGGAATGGAACTTATGTTGAAATTGGCGGAGATCATCCAGTTGTAATCAACAACAGTTATCTTCTGGAAAGTGAGTTTGGATGGAAAGGTGTATCATTTGAAATCATTCAGAGTGCTGTAGATTTCTATAATGATTTTCGTAAGAGTCCTTGCCTTTGTGAAGATGCAACTGCTGTAGATTATGCTGAAATTTTTGAAGAGAATGATCTTCCCCTACAAATTGATTATCTTCAAGTTGATATTGAACCTGCAGAGCAAACTCTGAGAGCACTTAAGAATATTCCTTTTGATCAGTATCGTTTTTCAGTTATCACTTATGAAACTGATATGTATAGAGACGGTCCTGACTGCCAAGAAGAGGCGATGAGGTTCCTTCAGGATCTTGGTTATGAACTAGTCGTAAGGAATGTTGCCAACGAAGGTAACCCTTATGAGGATTGGTATGTTGATCCAAATGTAGTTGATCCTAAGATTATTGCTAAGTTCAAACAGATCGGAAGACTGTCTAAAGAAAGTAACACTTGCGTTTTAAATGTATGACCGTATTTGATTCATTCATATTCTTTAATGAGTTAGAACTCTTAGAACTACGTCTTAATATCTTGAATGATGTTGTAGATTATTTTGTTCTGACTGAATCTCCATTTACCGTCAGTGGAAATGAGAAACCACTGTATTATCAAGAGAACAAAGACCGCTTCGGTAAGTTTAACGATAAAATTATTCACAATGTCACGGAGACCATTCCCGATGACTTTAGTGAGTATCTTGTGAAGAAACCATTTCATACAGACTATAATAGCACTGATGAAAGTGGGACACGTTATATTGACTTACCCATTCGTTTCCAACGCGCTGTGTATAATCGTGAGTGTAGTGCTTATGGTCTTGTCAGAGCAGGTGCATCTGATGATGATATTGTATTGACCAGTGATGCCGATGAGATTATCAATCCATATGTGATTGAGGATTTGGATTGGTTTGATCCAGCACATAATTATGTTGCTCAATGCCGTGCATTTTACTTTAAACTAAACTATCTCTATCAAGAGAATTGGAAAGGAACACGTCTTTGTACATTTAAACATCTGAAGACCACAACGGTAGATCGTCTTCGCACCGATTGGAGGCAAGCATATCAAATTGAGAATGCTGGATGGCACTTTAGTTTCTTGGGTGATGCTGATAATGTGCGGCTCAAACTTGCTTCTTATGAGCACACAGAGAACAACGTCTCATCTAATATCGACAATATGGAACAAAGAATTGATATGGGACTTGATCCACTGGGACGTACAAATCGTTTAGTTCCTGTGCCGATTGATGATACTTTTCCAGAATATATCCAACAAAATCAAGATAAGTATGTTGATTTGATTAAGCCATGGAACTGATTGAGGGTGTAGCACTTTCTAAACTTTGTGATTATTCTTTTGGAGACCAGTCTGGTCAGTGGGGAAACATCTATACTTCTTTTATGAAGGATGCAAATCTCACCAATGTAGAGTTTGTGAGTAAGTTATTTGAGATAAAGAAAAGTCGTGATTATATGACTTTGTTTATTGATAATATTCGTTTATACAAAAGATATATTGTTGAGGTAAGTGAAGCAGATAGACCCTATATTGACGCACTTCATTCCAAAAATGATTTACTAAGACTGTGTGCAAACTTTCCAGATATGAGATTTATTATCTTTACTAATCTGGAAGATACTCCAACTGATGATTATATCTTTGAGGCAATACCTGACAATGTTTTGTGTGTTTCTGCTGTCAATGCTGTGTCTCATGGAGGTAAAGTCATTCCTGCTCCCTACGGATTGCAGAGAAGAATGACGCCAGATGATAAAAGGATAGAAGATATTGCTTCTGCTATAAGAAATCTTCCATCTAACCCTCCTGGTCTTTTATATGTTAGTCACAATGAAGGATCTCATCAGGAAAGAGTTGGCATAAAAGATTTGTTCCGCAATCAATCTTGGGCAGAAGTTCATGAGCAAAGAGTTCCGTTCTCTGTCTTTCTACGCAACCTATCACAAGTTAAATTTATGATTTGCCCCAGAGGAAATGCGATTGATTGTCATCGTAACTGGGAGGTTCTCTATATGAGACGAGTGCCAGTGATGAAGAAGCATCCGTATCTGCAAGAATTATATAAAGATTTACCTGTGCTGTTTGTAAATGACTATTCCGAAGTTACAGAAGAACTTTTAATTGAGAATGATAATCTTTTTCAGCAAGCACAAACGATGGATTTGAGTTCATTGACGCTTCCGTATTTCTTTGATAAAATTGTAGAAGATAGTCTGTCTCAATGAATTTTCTTTGTATCTCAAGTTATGACAATGACTTGGAGTGGGTTAGGAATTATCCTAATCCACATTTAATTTATGACAAGACTTGGAATGGTGGATCTTACAAAGATGTAATTGTTCAACCATCGGGACTAAAAGACAAATATCCAAAGTATAATGTTGTAAATACATCACCAAATGGATATAACATTTATGATTACATGACTTTTATCATAGACAACTATGATAATTTACCTGATGTGATTTCTTTTATCAAAGGGAATACCGTTGGTCGTCATGTAACTCAAGAGTTCTTTGACAAGATTATTAACAGCAAATGTTTTTGTCCTGTAGAAGAATGGACTTTTCATGATTTAGAACAACCAGCATTGCAGAATGGATATGCTATGCTTTCTCCCGATGGTGGTTGGATGGAAACAAACAACAGTTGGTATTTGAATAGTGCTGACCATCCAAGTAAGTATTTCAAATCTTACAATGAGTTTATGTTGTTTTGTTTTAAGAATCCTGTTCTTCCAAGATATGTAAGATTTGCTCCAGGAACAAACTATGTCGTGCCAAAAGATTATATTCTTAAGTATGAGAAAGTTTTTTATCAAAACTTAAGGACATTTGTCGCACACGCACAATTGTCTGGAGAAAGTCATATGATTGAGAGAGCATTATATACGATATGGATGTGTAATTTTGAAGTAGCAGACACAATGAAGGTACTAGTAGAATGATTATTACTGAACTTTATCACGGACAAGGATTTGGCAATCAACTCTTTGCCTATGTTACAACCCGAATGCTTGCTCTTAATCTTGGTTATGAGTTTGGTATTTCTGGTAGAGAAAATTTAGGAGACCGTAGATACAATACTGAAGGTGTCCATTTTATGGATTTGGATTTGGGTCGTGAAGTGATTGGTGGATCTAGTCCTCCAGGTGGTCCTCCTACAGAATTGCCAGAAGGTATTGAGAACTACTATGTGGAATATCGACACGGTAAGCACACTGACCCCCAACTTAAGACAGATATTCGTCTGACAGATAAGAACCTCTTTCTGATTTCAGACAATACTAAGATTGATGGTCTCTTTCAGTCTGAAGATTATTTCTATGATAAACTTGATTTGGTCAAAGAGTGGTTGCGAGTTAAACCAGATTACGAACATACAGATACTCAAGGAGATAATATTTGTATTATCAATTTTCGTGGAAGCGATATGATTGGTAATGCTGGGTGTTGGTTGCCACGGTCTTATTATGATAATGCGATTAAAGCAATGGTCGCTCACAATCCTAAAATGGAATTTGCGATTGTGACTGAGGATGTTAAAACTGCTAATCAAGTTCTCCCAGAGTATCCTGCTTATCATGAAGGACTTGCATGGGATTTTGTTGCACTGAAGAATGCCAAGCATGTGATTTGTGGAGCATCTACATTTGCTTGTTGGCCCCTGTGGTTGAGTGAGACTTTAGAATACTGCATTGCTCCAAAGTATTGGTTTGACTTTAACCGCTCACAAGGATGGTGGTCTCTTGGTTGTAGCATATATAATTATCCCACGCACTATATGGATAGACGGGGAAAACTTTTCACACCTGATGAATGTAGGGTAGAATGGGAAGAGTATAAAGTAACATCCAATATCTATGAAGGTGATTTATGATTGAGCTTCCAAATGTAACATTATTCTGCATCTCCTCAAATAAAGTTCAGGACGCAATCAAAGTTCTTCAGTATAGTATGAGGGGCATCAAGTTTGGTGCAGTTAAACTCATTACACACGAAGACCCTGGTAATCTCCCAGAGAACATTGAGTTCTCTCAATGTTATGAGATTAAATCTATACACGATTACAACTATTATTGCCTCTATAATCTCACTAATCATATTGATACGGATTACTGTCTCCTCATCCAACCAGATGGATTTGTAATCAATCCAGAGATGTGGGATGATGATTGGTTTAATTATGATTACATTGGAGCACCCTGGGCACTTGCTGATGATGCCTATCTTGATCCATGGGGAAAACCACATCGTGTTGGCAATGGTGGGTTCTCATTCCGCAGTAAGAAACTTTTGGATGTTCCCAAACATGCATACATTCATTTTGATGTGAATTGGGGAAACTTCTATAAGCATATGAATGTTGGTTTCACATCAGAAGATGGGAATATCTGTGTTCATAATCGTCATATCTATGAAGCACTTGGTTGTAAGATTGCACCGATTGAGGTTGCAGCAAGGTTCTCACATGAACGACCATTACCAGAAACACAGGGTATTAAACCATTTGGATTTCATTTCTTTCTTCCAGAGGGAACAAAACTATGATTGGACATAATCACCTAGGTAAAAATGGTCGCTTTGGTAATCAAATGTTCCAGTATGCTGCAACTAAAGGTA
>Ga0194119_10008896_pt1 | contig 13643 bp, 17 predicted proteins | sample TA2MahC100mmetaG_FD_148620 | JGI IMG/M metagenome (GOLD analysis project Ga0194119, IMG submission 148620) | Freshwater microbial communities from Lake Tanganyika, Tanzania - TA2015018 Mahale Deep Cast 100m | ecosystem: Environmental > Aquatic > Freshwater > Lake | place: Tanzania: Lake... | reverse complement strand
GCCGAAGGGGCGACATAAAAGTTCAGACCGACCGCGCCGCGACCATCCCCGCCATGACTCAGGCCCTCACTGGAGCAGCACTGGCCGCCGTGATCGCCGCCTGCTGGCTGCTGGGTCGGCCGCGGCCCAAGATCCTTCGTTCCACCGATGCTTCAGCGGTGGCGGCTCTCAACCGCAGCCGCATGGAACAGGTGATCCAGGCGATCGAGCGCCAGAACGCCTCTGCTGAAGATGCCGAGCCGGTTGGCGCCGCCGCGATCCTGCCTGTGGCGGGCGATCTGCGCGGCCGCCGCCAACTGCTGGGCCAGCTGGAGCAGCAGTTCCAGGCCGGTGGCCAGCGGCGCCGTGAGGCCTTGGAGGTGTGCCTGGCCTGGCGCCACCGCGATGCCCTGCCGTTGATCCGCCGCGGCCTGCGCGACAGCGATTGCCGGGTGGCAGCCCTGGCGGCGGAGGCGATGCAGCAGTTCCGCGGCCGTCCCGCCCCTGTTCAGGCCGTGGCCGCGCCGGCACCCCGCAACGTTTCGCGCACCCGGTAGATCGGCCGCCCCTGGCTTTCGTGATACGTGCGCATCTGCAGCTCCGCCAGCAGACCAAAGCAGAACAACTGCACGCCGGCGATCAGCGCCAACACCGCCACCAGCAGCAGGGGCCGGTTGCCGATTTCGGCGCCGCCCAGCTTCATCGCTAAGAGGTAGGCGCTCAGCACGGCCCCCAAAGCGATCCCCACCAGCCCGCCGAACCCGAACACATACATCGGGCGGGTGAGGAAGCGCTTCATGAACCACACCGTGAGCAGATCCATCAGCACCCGGAAGGTGCGGTCGATGCCGTATTTGCTCTGCCCGAACTGGCGGGCGTTGTGATTCACTTTCACCTCGCTGATGCGCGCCCCTTCGATGAAGGCCAGTGCCGGCAGGAAGCGATGCAGCTCGCCATAGAGGTTCATGTCCTCCACCAGCTCGCGCCGGTAGGCCTTGAGGGAGCAGCCGTAGTCGTGCAGCTTCACGCCGGTCACCCGGGCGATCAGGCGGTTGGCGATCTTGCTCGGCAGCAGGCGGCTCACGGCGTTGTCCTGGCGCTGGTGGCGCCAGCCGCTCACCAGATCAAATCCCTGCTCCAGCTCCGCCAGCAGCATCGGGATGTCGGCCGGATCGTTCTGCAGATCGCCATCGAGCGTGATGATCACCCGACCGCGACTGGCATCAAACCCAGCCGACATGGCTGGGGTCTGGCCGTAGTTGCGGCGCAGCAGCACCGCCACCAGCTCCGGCGTGGCCGCCGCCAGTGCCCGCAACACGGTGGCCGTGCCATCACTGGAGCCGTCATCGATAAGCACCAATTCAAAGCTGCGCCCCAACGGCCGCAGCGCCGCCAGCAGCTTGTCCACCAACGGCGGCAGGCTCTCTTCCTCGTTGAAGAGCGGCACCACGATCGAGAGCTCGGGAGCAGCGCTGAGGCTCACAGGTGGCGGAGTGCAGTCACCGAACCGTAAGCGAACAGCACCAAGCAGCTGTTCAGGGCAGGGTGATGCCGTCGTGGCAGCGCACCACCCGACCGGCACCGCGCAGCTCGCCGCGGTAGTGCGCACTTACCGGATCCTTGAGGTGCAGATGCAGCGCATCAAGGCCGATGCCGTTGCGGCCGTGCTCGCGGCCGGAGCTGTGCAGGTAGCGACCGCCGCCGAGGTGCAGGCCCACGTGGGTGCAGCGCTGGGGACGACCGAAAAAGAGCAGATCACCCGGCTGCAGCAGGCTGTAGCAACCCGGCGCCACCGCCACCGGCTGGCAGAAGCGCTCCTGCTGATAGGCATCGCGGGGCAGCCAGATGCCGGCGGCGGCAAAGGCCGCCTGCATCAAGCCGGAGCAATCGAAATCGGGGCCAACGGTGCCGCCCCAGAGATAGCGATTGGGCTGTTGCTGGGCTCGCTCCACAAAGGCCAACACCGCCGGCAGCCGGGCGGCGATGCTCACCGCATCCAGCAGGCGCGGGCGCGGCGGTTGGCAGGCACGGGCGACGCCGAGCAGCTGCTGCGGTTCGAGCCAACCGGGGTAGCCATCCTCCAGCAAACGCACACGCAGGCGGAATCGGCCGGGCTGCAACGACTCCAGCACCTCCAGGCAACGGCCCACGGCAGCCTGGGTGGCCAGGCCCGGGCCTGCCCAGTGGCTGGTGAGATCGAGGGGAGCGCTCAGCTGCCAGCAGCTGCCAGGCTGCAGCAGCTCCAGAGCCACGGGAGTGCCCTCCGCCAACCTGCCTAATCTCGCCATACCCCCTTTGGCTGCGATGGCGTTCTACTGCCCCGATGGGGCGATGGCCCAACGGCTGCAGAGCTGCATCGCCGCCCTGGAAGCGGATGGTCGGCCGGGGCTGGGGGAGCAGCTCTCGATCACCTGGCTGCGCTACGGCACCTCCTGGCTGGATCGAGCCGCTCCCCTGAGCGATCTGGCCAGCTTCTGGAAGGAGCAGCCCCTGGGCGCGGGCTGGCGGGGTGATCAGGCCCGCTATCCGGCCAGCGTGGTGAAGCTGCTGTATCTGGTGGCAGCGGAAGCCTGGCTGCAGCGCCAGCTCCTCGACGACACACCCGAGCTGCGGGGGGCCCTGGCGGACATGATCCGCGACTCCAGCAACGACGCCACCGGCTTGGTGCTCGATCTGCTCACCGGCACCACCAGTGGCCCTGAGCTCTCCCCCCAGGCCCTGGAGCGCTGGGGGGACCAGCGCCGGCTGGTGAACCAGTGGTGCAGCCAGCTGGGCTGGAGCGAGTGGCAGGGCTGCAACGCCTGCCAGAAAACCTGGGGGGATGGTCCCTACGGGCGGGAACGGCAGTTTTATGGGGCGGCCCTGGACAACCGCAACCAACTCAACACCGACTTCACCGCCCGGCTGCTGCATGGGGTGATCGGCGGTGCCCTGGTGTCGCCACCGGCCAGCGGCCGCATGCGGGATCTCCTGGCCCGCAGCCTCGATCCAGCCCAGCGAGCTGCCGATCCAGACAACCAGGTGGATGGCTTTCTGGGGGGCGGGCTGCCCTTGGAGGCGCGCCTGTGGAGCAAAGCCGGCTGGATGAGCCAGGCTCGCCACGACGCGGCCTACGTGGAGCTGGAGGGGCAGGCGCCGATGCTGCTGGTGGTGTTCAGCGAGGGGCGCGAGCGAGCCAGCGATGAACGGCTCCTGCCCGAGCTCTGCCGCCTGCTGCTCGCACCTTGAGCCAGAACGGACAGCAAAAAGCCCCCGCAGCGGGGGGCTTTTTGCTCAGGCTTCAAGCCTGGAACGGAGAGGGAGGGATTCGAACCCTCGACAGAAGTTGCCTCCTGTAACTCCTTAGCAGGGAGCCGCTTTCAACCACTCAGCCACCTCTCCAGGGGGCCAGCAGAGCTTATCAGTCGCCAGGTCCTGTGGCCGGCAGCCGCGGCAGGCGGTGCTTGAAGCCGCAGAGGATCTCCCAGGGGATCGTGCCGCAGGGCTCACTCCAGGCCAGCGGATCGATGCGCTCGGCCCCGTCGCTGCCCAGTAGGGTCACCACACTGCCCTGCTCCAGCTCGGGGGCATCGGTGGCATCGAGCACCAGCTGATCCATCGTGATCGCGCCCACCTGCGGAATGCGGCGGCCGCGGTGCAGCACCTGCAGGCGGTTGGAGAGCAAGCGCGGCACCCCATCGGCGTAGCCGATGCCGAGCACCGCCAGTCGGCTGGGGCGCTGGGTGGTGAAGCGATGGCCGTAGCTCACGCCCACACCGGCGGGCACCTCCCGCACCAAACTCACCCGGGCCCGCACCTGCATCGCCGGCTGCAGAACCATGGCTCCGCCCAGGTGCGGCGCCGGCCGTTGGCCGTAGAGCGCCAGCCCCACCCGAACCATGTCGTAATGGAGCTGGGCGGTGCGCAGGGTGCCGGCGGAATTGGCCAGATGGCGGCAGCCGGCGGCCAGGCCTGCCTGCTGCACGCCGATCAACACCTGCTCAAAACGCTGCTGCTGCTCGGCGGTGAGCGAATCCAGGCCATTGCCAGGAGCATCGGCATCGGCCAGATGCGAATACACCCCGGCCAGCTGCACGGCCTCGAGGCCGTGGATCGTCTCCACGATGCGGCGTCCCTCCTGCCAGGGGGCACCGAGGCGGGCCATGCCCGTGTCGAGCTTGAGCTGCACCGCCATCGGCCGACCGCTGCCCGCCGCCAGGTTCTGGCAGAGCAGCGCCTCACGCATGCCGCTCAGGGTTGGCATCAACTGCCAGTGCAGGCAGGCCCGCAGCTCCTCGGGCTGGGTGAGGTTGCCGAGCACCAGCACCGGCTGGCGCAGGCCCGCCTGGCGCAGCTCCACCCCCTCCTGCAGGGTGGCCACACCAAAGCTGCCGGCCCCACCGGCCGCTGCGGCCTGGGCTACCGGCACGGCCCCGTGGCCGTAACCATCGGCTTTCACCACGGCCATTAAGGCGCAGCCGGGAGCCAGGGAACGCCGCAGGCTGCGGGCATTGGCCTGGATCGCCGCCTCGCTCACCTCCACCCAGGCGCGCTGGCGCGGGTGAGGCCAGGGGTCAGCGCCGGGGCTGATCGCCGGGGAGGGTTGGGTCATCCAGCTGGAACGTACGTCGAGCGTAAGCGGCACCTCACTCGAATCTCGATACCGCCCCTAGCATGACGAGCAATTCCTGGGATGCCAGGGGACGCGCTCCATGGGCCACGTTCTGGTTCTCAACGCCTCCTACGAGCCGCTGAACATCACCAGCTGGCGTCGCGCCACGGTGATGGTGCTCAAGGGCAAGGCCGAGGGGCTGGAGCACAGCACCGGCCAGCAGCTGCGCCCCGGCTTCGATCGACCCTCCGTGATCCGGCTGCGGCAGTTTGTGCGGGTGCCGTTCCGGGCCCTGCCGCTCACCCGTCGCAACCTCTTCCACCGCGACGGCCATCGCTGCCAATACTGCGGCAGCCAGAACGAGCGGCTCTCGATCGACCACGTGCTTCCCCGCAGCCGCGGCGGCAGCCACAGCTGGGACAACGTCACCACCGCCTGCCTGCGCTGCAACGTGCACAAGGGCAACCGCACGCCACGGGAAGCGGGAATGCTGCTGCTGCATCCGCCCCGCCGCCCCCTGAGCGGCCCCCTGTTTGAAGCCCAGCGCCAGATGGCCCACGGCCACCACCGCGAATGGGCCAAATACGTGCAGGGGTGGGATGAGCGCGAGCTGGGCAGCGCGGCGTAGGCCTCAGGCTTGAGCCTCAGGCGCCGGCCTGCTCCGCCAACTCCTCCAGCTGACGCCGTTGATCGGCCGACACGCAGGCCCCGATCAACTCGGCGAGCTGCCCCTGCAACACGGGCTCCAGCGAGAAGTTGCGGCCGAGGCGGTGGTCGGTGGTGCGGTTGTCTTTGTAGTTGTAGGTGCGGATCTTCTCGCTGCGATCACCCGTGCCCACCTGGGCCAGACGGGCCGAGCGCTCCTCGGCATTGGCCGCCGCCAGCTCGCGCTCGTAGAGCTTGGCGCGCAGGATCTCCATGGCCCGCTCACGGTTTTGCAGCTGGGAGCGCTCCTGGGTGCAGAACACACGGATGCCGGTGGGTTTATGGAGCAGGTCCACCGCCGTTTCCACCTTGTTCACGTTCTGGCCGCCGGCACCGCCGGAGCGGGCCGTGCTGATCTCCAGATCACCCGGATCGATCTGCACCTCCACTGGATCGGCCTCCGGCATCACCGCCACCGTGGCCGTGGAGGTGTGCACGCGCCCCTGGGATTCGGTGGCCGGCACCCGCTGCACGCGGTGCACACCGGCCTCGAATTTCAGCTGGCTGAACACCCCATCGCCCTTGATCGCCAGGATCAATTCCTTGAAGCCCCCCAGTTCCGCCTCCGAGGCGCTCACCGGCTGCACCTTCCAGCCCACGCCCATGGCGTAACGCTCATACATCCGGGCCAGATCACCGGCCCATAGGGCGGCTTCATCGCCACCGGCACCAGCGCGGATCTCCAGCATCACGCTGCGTTCATCGCGGGGATCCCGCGGCAGCAGCGCCAGGGTGAGCTGCTCCTCCAAGGCGCTGATCCGCGCGGCCAGCTCGGCCAGTTCCTCCTGGGCCAAAGCCTCCAGATCCTGATCGCCGCGGCTCTCACGCAGCAGCTCGCGGGCCTGGCGCTCCTGATCCTGCAGGCGTTCGAGCTCGGCATAGCCCAGCACCAACGGCTCCAGGCGAGCCCGTTCACGGGCGATCGGCTCGAGCTGGACAGGGTTGGCGGCCACATCCGGATCCGCCAGCTGCCGCTCCAGGGCATCGAAGGTGATGCGCGCCGCATCGAGGCGCTCGCTCAAAAAGGAGGCGTTCATGCAGGGGAGAAACGGGCGCAGGAAAGAAACGATCGATCCGGCGGTGAACAGCAAAAAGCCGGATGCCCTGAAGCACCCGGCTCATGCTCAGCGCCGCAACGGCGCCAACAGGATCAGACCTGAGGCGATCAGGCTTCGGCTTCAGCAGCTGGCTTGTCGGCGGCGGCAGCACCACCCATGCCGTATTTGCGCATGAAGCGATCCACACGACCCTCGGTGTCGAGGATCTTTTGGGTGCCTGTGTAGAAGGGGTGATTGCCACTCCACACATCCACGTGGAGCTCGGGCGAGGTGGAGCCAGTGGTCATCACCACCTCTCCGTTGCAGATCACCTTGGCATCGGGATACCAGGTGGGATGGATTTCGGCCTTCGGCATGACGGATACGAAGCTGAGGTGCGGAAGCGGAATCAGCGCTTGGAGAACTGAGGGGCCTTACGGGCTTTCTTCAGGCCGTACTTACGACGCTCCTTGGCACGGGGATCGCGGCTGAGGTGGCCTTCGGTTTTCAGCGGCTTGCGGTTCTCAGGCGAGAGCTCACAGAGGGCACGGGCTGCGCCTTGCTTGATGGCATCGGCCTGGCCGGTGAGACCACCGCCGCGCACGTTCACCAGCAGGTCGTACTCGCTGGCCAGACCCAGGGTCTGCAGCGGTGCAGTGACGGCTGCCAGGTAGACGGGGTTGTAGTTCAGGTAGTTGTCACCGGGACGGCCGTTGATGGTGACGGTGCCGGTGCCGGGAACCACGCGCACACGAGCCACAGCGGTTTTGCGGCGGCCGGTTCCCCAGTAGACGACGGTGTTGGTGCTCATTGGGCGGAAGCGGCAGGGTCGAGGGCGAGGGCTTGGGGCTGCTGGGCAGCGTGGGGGTGCTCAGCACCCTTGTAGACCTTCAGCTTGCGGAACAGCTGACGACCGAGGGCGTTGTGGGGAAGCATGCCCTTCACCGCCTTCTCGATCATCCGCTCGGGGATGCGGGCCTGCAGGGCCGCGAAGCTCTCGGTTTTCATGCCGCCGGGGCGACCGGAGTGACGGCGGTAGACCTTCTCGGTGAACTTGTTGCCACTCACCTTCACCTTCTCGGCGTTGATCACCACGACGAAGTCGCCGGTGTCGATGTGAGGGGCAAAGTTGGGGTTGTTCTTACCCCGCAGCACCGAAGCCACTTCGCTGGCCAGACGGCCGAGGGTCTGATTCTCAGCATCCACCAGATACCACTGGCGTGAGGAAGGATCCTGAGGGGGAACGAGAGTCTTGTTCATCGCACCGGCGGGCCGGATCGGTAAAGCTCCATCGCTCGCAAGGCGAACAAGGGGGCGGGACAGGGTGTCTGGACGGAAGGTCTGGACTTTGACGGCAGGGCACCCGATCACTCGGGCGTCTGAAGCTCGTGGAGCGACCCTACCTCGCCGCCTGTCCCGCCCCCAGGAGGGGAGCTTCAACAGGCATGGGGCGGGGAGTCAGAGCGCTCCAGCAAATACCGCGGTTGGCAATCATACCAGGCGGCATCAGGGAACACCGGCTGGGGATAGCCCACCCGCAGCAGGCACAGGCCCTGGGGCGGGGCCGCCTCCTTCACCTCATGGCGAGCGCCGCTGCGCCAACGCCGCTCAAACTGCTCCAGGGTGAGCCGGCCTTCCGCCACGGCCACCAGCTGCCCCATCACCAGCCGCACCATGCCGTAGAGGAAGCCGCTGGCCTGGAGCTCCACCTCGATCAGATCACCACGGCGCAGCACAGCCACCTCCTGGAGGGTGGTGCGGGAATGGGAGCGGGAGCTGCCGGCGCGCTCAAAGGCGGCGAAGTCGTGCTCGCCGAGCATCCCTTCAAGGGCGGTGCGCATCAGGCCTTCATCGAGGCGCTGCTGATAGCGGTGCCAGCTCCAGGGAGCCAAAAAGAGGTTGGGCAGGCGGGCGTTGTAGAGCGTGTAGCGGTAGCGGCGGTAGCTGGCGCTGAAGCAGGCATGCCAGTCGGGCGGCACCTCAGCCGCAGCGCGCACGCGGATGCTGGCGGGCAGGCGGCCGTTGAGGGCCGCAGCCCAGCGCTGGGCGGGGATCGGGCCCTCGGCATCGAAGTGGGCCACCTGGGCAGCGGCGTGCACGCCGGTGTCCGTGCGGCCAGCCGCCTGCAGGCTCAGAGGGCGGCGGGGGTCGAGGGCCGCGATGGCCGCCTCCAGGGTGGCCTGCACGCTCGGGTCGCGCGGTTGGCGCTGCCAGCCGCAGTAGGCCGAACCGTCGTATTGCAGGCAGAGGGCAATGCGCCGGAGTGCTGGTGGCGTGGTGACCGCGGTCATGGCAGACACAACAAAGCCGCGCAACCCCCAGGGGGCGGCGCGGCGAAGGGAAGGACCGATCCAGTAATCAGACCAGCTCGATGATCGCCATCTCGGCGTGGTCGCCGCGACGGGGCACGGTGCGGATGATGCGGGTGTAACCGCCGTTGCGGTCGCCGTAACGCTCCTGCGCCTTGTCGAACAGGGCGTGCACGAGCTGCTTGTCGTAGATGTAGCCGATGGCGCGGCGACGGGCGGCGAGGCTGCCGTCCTTAGCCAGGGTGATCATGCGCTCGGCTTCATCGCGCAGGGCCTTGGCACGGGCCTTGGTGGTGGTGAGGCGACCTTCGCGGATCAACTGCGTGGTGAGGGCGCGCAGCATGGCTTTGCGTTGGTCGGCGGGGCGTCCCAGCTTGGGAACTCGGCACTGGTGGCGCATGACGGATGCGGAGGGGTGGCGTTAGGGGTGTGAAAAACTCGCGCTCTGATCAGGCGCTGGTGCGGCTCTGGGGCAGGGAAATGCCGATGCGCTCGAGCGCTTCGATCACCTCATCGGCCGACTTGGAACCGAAGTTCTTGATCTCCAGGAGGTCTTCGTAGCTGAAGCCCATCAGGTCGGACACGGAGTTGACCTGGGCGCGCTTCAGGCAGTTGTAAGCACGCACGGAGAGATTGAGCTCTTCCAGGGGAATCTGGGCCTCAGCGGAAGGCTCGGGCTCCAGGCCCGGCTCATCCACCACGGTGAGGCTGGCGAGGGGCTGAAAAAGCGCAATCAGCTGGTTGGCCGCTTGGGCCATGGCGTCGTCGGGGGTGACGGAGCCATCGGTGACGATCTCGAGGCGCAGGCGCTCACGGGCGCTGCCGCCTTCACCCACAGCGGTTTCATCCACGCTGTAGTTGACGCGTCGCACGGGCATGAACACCGCATCGATCTGCAGCAGATCAATGGCGCTGGTGTCTTCGGTGCGGCGGTCGACGGGGCGATAGCCCACGCCGCGCTCCACATGCACCTCAAGCTCGAGGCTGTAGCCATCGGCCACGGTGGCGATCGGACGCTCACCGTCGATCACGCTCACCTGCGAGGAGAACTGCAGATCGGAAGCGGTGACGGTGCAAGGACCGTTGGCCACCAGACGACCGATCTCCAGCTCGCGGGTGCGGCTGCTCACGGCGACGTCCTTGCAGTTCAGCAGGATGTCGAGAACGTCCTCACGCACACCGGGGATGGTGGCGTATTCGTGATTAACGCCGGCGATGCGCACGGCGGTGATGGCACTTCCCTCGAGGGCACCCATCAGCACGCGCCGAAGCGAGTTGCCGAGGGTGATGGCCTGACCCCGTTCAAGGGGGCCGATCACAAAGACGCCGGTCTGGGAGCGGTCGTCGGCGATCTGGTGTTCAACCCGATCGATCTGGTACTGCAGCACGGTCTGAGGCGCGAAAGAAGAGGAGGTGCCCCCTCTGGGGCGGGGCAAGGCGTCGGATCAGACCCGGCGACGCTTGGGACGACGGCAGCCGTTGTGGGGCAGGGGGGTGACGTCGCGAATCAGGGTGATCTCCAGGCCGGCCACCTGCAGGGCACGGATGGCGGTTTCACGACCGGAACCAGGACCGCGAACCAGCACCTCGATCTGGCGCATCCCCTGCTCAAGGGCGCGACGGGCAGCTGCTTCAGCGGCGGTTTGAGCGGCGAAGGGGGTGCCTTTACGGGCGCCCTTGAAACCGCTGGCTCCAGCGGAGCTCCAGGAGATCACTTCACCAGCGGTGTCGGTGATCGAAACGATGGTGTTGTTGAAGGTGCTCTGGATGTGCGCAACACCGTTGGGCACATTGCGCTTCGTTTTCTTGGCGCCGGATTTCTTGGCGGGCTTGGCCATGGGGTAGAGCCCTGCAGAAGCAGGGAGGTAATCGAGGAACTGGGGGAGCAACCTGTTGACGCCGATGCCCTATGGGGCAAGAGCGGCAGGTGCGAGGCAAAGGGCCGAAGGCCAAAAGCAGGCGGAGCCTTACTTCTTCTTACCGGCGACGGTCTTACGAGCACCGCGGCGGGTGCGGGCGTTGGTGCGGGTGCGCTGACCGCGCACGGGCAGACCCACGCGGTGACGACGACCACGCACGCAGCCGATGTCCTGAAGACGCTTGAGCGCCATGCCCTCCTGGCGGCGCAGGTCGCCTTCCAGGGTGTAGCTCTCAGCGGCGCCGCGCAGTTTCTGCACGTCGGCGTCGTCGAGATCCTTGACACGGGTGTCGGGGTTGACACCGGTCTTGGCGAGGATCTTTTGGGCCGTGGTCAGGCCGATCCCATACACATACGTGAGAGCGATTTCGATCCTCTTGTCGCGAGGAATATCAACGCCGGCAATCCGAGCCACAGAAACGAAAAACGGGGTGAGCAGGGGAGGGGTTGGCCCGAAGGCCGAGGACAAGACTCAGCCGGGGATCAACCCTGGCGCTGTTTGTGCTTGGGGTTGGCGCAGATCACCATCACGCGGCCGTGGCGGCGGATGACCCGGCACTTGTCGCACATTTTCTTGACCGAGGCACGCACCTTCATGGGAGCGGTCTCTCCATTTTTGCAAACGATGACCTTACCACAGGGGTCAACCCAGCAAGGCGCTGATCCGGGCTCCGATCTCCTCAACCGTGCCAGCAGCTTCCACGGAAGCCAACAGCTCACGCTCGCGGTAGTAGGCGATCAGCGGCTCGGTCTGCTGGCGATACACCTCCAGGCGATGGCGAATCACGGCCTCGTTGTCGTCGGCGCGGCCGCGGGAGAGCAGGCGCTGCACCAACACCCCGTCGTCGAGCTCCATTAGCACCACCAGCTCGATCTGCTGGCCGAGGTCATCGAGGAGCTGGGCGAGCGCGTCGGCCTGGGCAACGTTGCGCGGGAAACCATCCAGCAACCAGCCGCCACCGTGGCTTTGCAAGCGGCTACGCACGATCGCCAACACGAGGGCATCGCTCACCAGCTCGCCTCGGGCCATCACCGCCTCGGCTTCCTGGCCCAGCTCACTGCCGGCTGCCACTTCAGCGCGCAGCAGATCACCGGTGGAGAGGTGCAGCAGCCCCTGGCTTTCAGCCAGACGCTGGGCCTGGGTGCCCTTGCCGGCCCCAGGGGGGCCCAAGAAGAGAAGACGCTGCTTCATAACGGAGACGCAAACAACGAAAACGGAAACGGGAAGAACGGGCCGCCGGAGTGGCCCGCAGCGCTCACTGGCGCACCATGCCCTCGTAGCGCTGCGAGATCACGGCGGTCTGCAGCTGCTTGGCGGTTTGGATCGCCACACCCACCAGGATCAGCAGGCTGGTGGCGCCGAGGCCCTGGAAGGTTTTCACCTGGGTGGCCGATTCCACAGCCGAGGGGATGATCGCCACGGCCCCCAGGAACAGGGCACCCAGCAAAGTGAGGCGGTTCTGCACACCGCTGAGGTAGTTGGCCGTGGCCGAACCGGGCCGCACACCAGGTACGGCAACACCGGAACGTTTCAGGTTGGTGGCCACATCCGCCGGATTGATGGTGAGGGTGGCGTAGAAAAACGAGAAGCCGATTATCAGGGCGAAGAACAGCAGCGCATACACCCAGGGGGTGCCGCTGTTGGGGCTGAGCGCCGCGGCGATGTTGATCAGCCAGGGTTGCTTGGTGATGTTGGCGATGGTGAGGGGCAGAAACACCACGGCCGAAGCGAAGATGATCGGCATCACGCCGCCGGCGTTGAGCTTGAGCGGCAGATAGCTCTGGCGAGCCGGGAGGCTGGCCCCACCCACCTGGCGCTTGGCGCTCACGATGGGGATGCGGCGGTTGCCCTCCTCCACGCACACGATGCCCACGATGGTGAGCAGGAACACCGCCACCAACACCAGGATGCCGCCCACAGTGCTGCGGTCACCACTCTGGGCCAGCTCGATGGTGGAACCCAGGGCCCGGGGCAAGGTGGCCACGATGTTGAGGTAGATCACCAGGGAGGCCCCCTGGCCGATGCCCCGCTCGGTGATCACCTCGCTGAGCCACATCACCACCATCGAACCGCTCACCAAGGCGACGGCGGTTTGCAGCACGAACACCAACTCGGAAGTGCCGGCGGTGGCGTAGGGCCGCAGGATCAAGGCAAACACCACGCTCTGCAGGATGCCCCAGCCGAGGGCCACATAGCGGGTGTATTGGGCGATCTTGCGGCGCCCGGCCTCGCCCTCATTTTTCTGCAGATCCTCGAGCTGCGGCAGCGCCGAGGTGAGCAGCTGCAGGATGATCGAGGCGTTGATGTAGGGCAGGATTCCCAGACCGAACACACCGAGGGTGGAGATGCCACCGCCGGTGAAGATGTCGAGGAAGCCGATCAGCTGACCACCGCGGGCGATGAAGTCCTGAAAGGCCACCCGATCAATGCCGGGCACGGGGATGTAAATCCCCAGGCGCACCAGCAGCAAGAGGCCGAGGGTGATCAGCACGCGGTTGCGCAGATCCTTGGCCTGGATCAGCTGCGTGAGGATTTCACCGGCACTGGGGTTGCGGCCCCGGCTGACGAGCATGACGGGCGTGCGGAGGAGGGGACGAACAAAAAACCGCCTGGAGAAGCCGGGAGGCTCCGCCAGGCGGCACCGACGCTAATGGGTCGGGGTCAAGGCTTCAGATCTCTTCGCAGGTGCCACCGGCGGCCTCGATCTTCTCGCGGGCGCTGGCGGTGAAGGCAGCAGCCTGCACGGTGAGTTTCACCTTCAGGTCGCCGTTGCCGAGCACCTTCAGGGGGTGCTTGGGGCTGGTGACCAGGCCGTCCTTCACGAGGGTGTCGATGTTGACGGTGCTGCCGGCCTTGAGGTCAGCGAGCTTGGCCACGTTGATCACCGTGTAGTTCTTGGGGTTGATCACGGTGAAGTGCTTGAGCTTCGGCACCCGGCGGTAGAGGGGCATCTGACCACCTTCGAAGCCCGGACGGGTGGGACGACCCGAACGGGACTTCTGACCGCGCATACCGAAACCGCAGCTGGCGCCCTGGCCGGCGGCGATGCCACGGCCCTTGCGGAGCTTGCGGCGACGGGCTCCCTTCTGGGGAGCCAGGGACT
>Ga0194119_10008894_pt1 | contig 13644 bp, 11 predicted proteins | sample TA2MahC100mmetaG_FD_148620 | JGI IMG/M metagenome (GOLD analysis project Ga0194119, IMG submission 148620) | Freshwater microbial communities from Lake Tanganyika, Tanzania - TA2015018 Mahale Deep Cast 100m | ecosystem: Environmental > Aquatic > Freshwater > Lake | place: Tanzania: Lake... | reverse complement strand
CCAAGTGTATTAGATGGCGCGCAGTTTTTTCGCGGCGGCGACGCCGATGGACTCGCGGCCTGGGGCTTTGCGGGCCGGCTTGGAATTTGCCGAGAGCGAACGGGCCTGATCGGTTACACAGACGAGGAACATCGGCTGGTCGGCGCTCTTGAGCACGTCGATGATGGTGTCGCTGTCGTTTTCCAGATAGATGGCCTTGCCGTCGGTGACCAGATGCATGTCGCTGTCGGCGGCGACGATATCGGAGAGGCGCTTGCCCATTTCGCGTTGCAGGAAGCGGAGCACGCGGCGGATCTTCTGCAGCGAGAAGCCCTTGCGCCGGAGTTCTGCGATGACCGCGATTTCGATCGCCTCTTCGGCGAGGTAGATCCGCTTGTGACCTTCGTGGCGCGGCGAGACCACTTTTTGCTCATCCCACCATTGGAGCTGGCGAAGGCTGACTCCGGTGACCTCCGAGATCTCGCTGGAGGTGAACTCTCTCTGTGCGAGGTCTGAATCAGGACGGCTCTTTTTTGTTTTGAACATAAGTTGTGGTTTCCGTTTCAGGAAAATGACTGGACTTCTTGATTGTACGAAACTGGAGAAGAATGTCAACGGCAATTATGATGGTTCGCGAAGAGTGGCGCCCGATGCTTCGACTGGCGCTGCCGTTGGTAGCGGCGGAGCTGGGTTGGATGACGATGGGCGTAGTGGACACGATCATGGCGGGCCATGCGGGAAGAGAGCTACTAGGTGCGGTAGCGTTGGGGCATGGACTGTACTATACGTTCGCGGTTTTCGGGATTGCGCTGATGTTCGGCTTGGACCCGTTGGTCGCGCAAGCCTTTGGAAGACGGGACCTTAGCGACTGCAAGCGTTCGCTGGCGGCGGGTTTGGTGATGGCGGTTTTGTTGTCTCCGCCGTTGACGGCGCTGGCTTGGATGATGGGTCCGGTGATGGATTGGTTCCGAATCGATCCGTCGTTGCGGGAGGAAACGCAGGGCTATCTGCGGGCGGTCAGTCTGGGGACGTTTCCACTGATGCTCTACGGCTCGTTTCGGCGGTTCTTGCAGGCACAAGATATAGTGCGGCCTGTGATGATCACTCTGATCAGCGCGAATATTGTCAACATTTTTGGAAATTATTGTTTGATTTATGGGCACTTTGGATTCCCGAAGTTGGGGGCTGCCGGGGCGGGACATGCGACGACGCTGGCGCGGATTTACATGGTCGCGGTGTTGTGTGCGGTGACGGTGGCTCGGGATGGCTGGGGAGGGTGGACGGACTGGCCTGGATGGCGGCGGGTGGGCGAGGTCTGGAGGATGGGGCTGCCGGCGGCGGTGCAGATATCGTTCGAAGTGGCGATCTTCGCGTTGACGACGGCGATGTTGGGCGCGTTGGGGCCTGTGGCGATCGGCGGGCATCAGATCGCGCTGAATCTGGCGTCGATCACGTACATGATTCCGCTGGGGATCTCGTCGGCGGCGGCGGTGCGGGTGGGACAGGCGGTCGGCCGCAAGGATGGGGGCGGAGCGCGGCGGGCGGGGTGGGTCGGGATCGGGATGGGCGCGGTGTTCATGCTGGCAGCGTCGCTGGCGTTCTGGATCATGCCCGAATTATTGGCTCGGATCTACACGACCGATGGCGAGGTGATTGCGATGGCGGTTTCTTTGCTGGCGATCGCGGCGTGGTTTCAGTTCTTCGACGGTGTGCAGGCGGTGGCGACGGGGGCGTTGCGGGGACTCGGCGACACGCGCACGGCGATGGTGACGCATATCGTATGCTACTGGCTGATCGGCCTGCCGCTTGGCTGGTGGTTGACGTATTCGCGTGGTTGGGGCGCGCGGGGGTTGTGGACCGGATTGAGTGTGGCGCTCATACTGATTGGTATTGTGTTGCTAGCCGCGTGGCGAAAGGAGGCTCATGGCGAACTGGTATTTGGCCGAGGTCGTGACTGAAGTTCGGGTGGAGGACGAGCCGTCGAGCGTGGTGCATTTTGATCTGCACGCGGTGCTGGCGGAGTCGGCGGTGGAGGCGTACGATAAGGCGTTGCGCGTCGGGCACACGAAGACGCAGCAGTATTTGCGCGAGCCGGATGGGAAGATGATTTCGTTCATCTTTCGAGGGTTGAACGATTTGGTGGCGATGGATGAGGAGTTTGGCGACGGCGCGCGGTTGTTGTTTCGCTGGCAGCCGTCGCTCACGGAAGCGGAGATACAAAACTGCGTGACGCCGCGTGAGTACTTGCGAGCGATTCAAGCGGAGGGGATTGGCGATGCCGGGGAAACGATCCAGTGAGCCTCAATCGATGTTCGATGTGATTCGGACCTTCGTGCGGAAGGTGCCGAAGGGGCGCGTGACGACGTATGGCGATGTGGCGGTGGCGGCGGGGTATCCGACGGGGTCGCGGCAGGTGGCGTGGGCATTGAAGGGCGCGGGACCGATGCTGCCTTGGCACAGGGTGATTGGGAAGGGCGGGAAGATTCTGTTGCGCGGCGCGAGTGGGGTTGAGCAGGTGCAGCGACTGGAGGCCGAGGGGGTGGTGGTGCACGGGGTTCGGGTGGATCTGAAGCGGTTTGGGTTTGATTTTGGGAGGAGGGGGAAGGCTCGATAACGCCGCGTCTCGGTCATCGTGTGCCTCGTACGAACGGGCAGGGGCTAGACGATTGAGGCGAGATGGCGCGAGGCGGCGGAGTTGATTGCGGCTTGGCGGGAGGATTTGCGCTAAGCCGCTTCGTGGAGCCGCTTAGCCCGAGCGATTCGCTTGCGTTCGCGCGGTGAGTTCATCGCGTTCCAGAGATCCTGACGGCGCTGGACATTGAGCCAGAAGTCGGCGGAGGTGCCGAAGACTTTGGCGAGGATCAAGGCGGTCGGCGCCGTGACGGCGCGGCGGCCGGTGCAGAGTTCGTTGACGTGTTTGCGCTGAACGCCCATGGCGGTGGCGAGCGCGGTTTGGGTAAGGTTGAGCGGGAGCAGGAATTCCTCGGTGAGGATTTCACCGGCCGAGGCGGGTTTGCGTTTGGTTTGGAGCATGGGGTTAGTCGTAGCGATGGGGATCGAGGTAAACTCCGGCAGCTTCGCCGGTTGTAGCGTTCCAGCGAAAAATCAGGCGCCACTGTTTGTTGACTCGAATCGAGTGGAAACCGTCGAGTTTGCTCTTAAGCTTCTCGAAGTGATTCGCGGGCGGAACGCGGAGGTCTGCGTCCGTGGCCGCGTCGTCGAGCATTTGGATCTTACGGAAGAGCGCATTCCGCAAGGTGACCGGAATTCGGGCGGAGCGCTTGTCTTCGACGAAGAAGAGATGCAGCCAGTCGTCGCGGAAGGATTTGATCAATTCATCACTCCACTGTGGGGTAGTGTACCACTCGATGGGGCAACTTCAGTTTCAAACGCTTCGTTTCGAGTGAAAATTTCTTCGATCTGTGCTTCAGAAGCTTTGCTACACCAACCGGAAAGGATCGAAAGGTGGAACCCCCCGATACAGTTTGTGGCTTACTGTGCCTAGGCGCTGGGCCCGAATGGGCAAGGCGCTCCGCGCGAGGAGTGTCTGGAGAGTTTGCGCGAGGCGATTGCGCTGATGCTCGATCACCGACGCGCGGCACCGCCGTTGTAGGATAAGACGAGCGGGGTTGCTCCGGCATCAGCGGCGGCATGGTAGGGTGCTTCGCCAGGCAGGCCGAGGGCCGTCGATTCCGAACCCCCTTGCCGATTAACCGCCGAGCCGCGGAGCGCTGCGGTTTTGGTATGAGCGTTTGCAGACAGAGGAGGATTTGCCGCAATGAAACCTGACCGATTCGGCCGGCTTGAAAGAGTAGACCTGCGCGAAGGGTGGAGATCCGAGGCCAGCGATTTCACGCCGTGGCTCGCGCAGGAGGAGAACCTGAAGCTCCTGGGCGATTCGATCGGAATCGATCTCGAGTGTGAGGCACAGGAAAAAAGCGTTGGTCCTTTTCGTGCCGACATTCTGTGCAAAGACACGGCCACCGACAACTGGGTGCTCATCGAGAACCAACTTGACCGGACCGACCATACGCACCTCGGCCAACTTCTCACGTACGCAGCCGGCCTCAATGCTGTAACCATTGTCTGGGTCGCCGAGCGCTTCACCGACGAACATCGCGCGGCGCTGGACTGGTTGAATGAACGAACCGACGACAATATCAACCTATTCGGTTTGGAGATCGAACTCTGGCGGATCGGCGATTCGCCAATTGCGCCGAAATTCAATATCATCAGCCAGCCCAACGACTGGTCTAGGACCGTTCGGGAGGCCGCTGGAGCGGTGGCCGACATCAGCCAAAGCAAACAGGCGCAGCTTGCGTTCTCGACGGGCTTCAAGCGGTACATGGAGTCCAAGGGCAGCTTCGTCCGCTGCCAAAAACCGCTGCCTCAACATTGGACCAACCACGCTATCGGAAGATCCGGAATCCATCTTTCCTCGGTGGTGTCGGGGCGCAACTCGGAAACGGGTGTGAAGGCGCCTGAGATTCGCGCTGAACTGTATCTCGATGCAGACGACGCCAAGCGAGAATTTTCGATACTGGAGAAACAGCGGGCGAATATCGAGAGCGCGCTGGCGTTCCCGCTCACCTGGCACAATCCCGAGGACAAGGCGCTCTGCCGAATCTATACGCGGCTGGACGCCGATTATCGCGACCAAGCGCAATGGCCGCAGCAGTTTGAGTGGCTTCGGCAACGTTTAGAAAAACTGCACGGAGTGTTCGCGCCACTTGTCCGCAACCTGCGGGCGGACCCTGGGAACGGCGAGCCGTAGCAGGAGCGCGGAGTGCAGCGCAGGCCCATACTTCTCAGGACTCTTGATAGCCCTTCAATGGAAAAGTCGAGGACGGTTATTGAGCAACCTGGAGGGCGTTCGCCAGGGCGTCTTAGACGATTCCGCCTTGTGATTGGCCGCCACGGAGTTCCCGTAGTAGCCATGCTTGTATTGCTCGATGACGATGCTTGCTATTGGGGCCATCGCCCATATTGTGCACCGCAGCTATAGCAGCCGGCTGGCGAGCGTTTGCTCGTCGACGATTTCGATGCCACGGCTGGCGCAGTAGGCAATGACCTCAGGCGAGGAGAAGTCGCGGTCGGAGGTGCAGAGAGTGCTGGCGCTGCCGCGTTCAGCGGTTTGGAGGATGATCAGATCCGACGGGTCGCGCATGGGGGCGAGGTAGAGCGGGTCGAGATGGACGAGTTCGGAAGTGATTCGCAGATGCTGGATGTACTCATATAGTTCGGCGTCGCTCAAACCGTACATCCGCTGCAATTTGGGATATCGCATTACTCGCGAGATTTCAGAGAGAAGTTCGTTCGATACGAGTATTTGGTGGCCGTCACGCACTAAGGCCCCGTGCAAGCGGCTCGCGAGGGACTCGAACTCGCGATGAGCTCTGATCAGAAAATTGGTGTCGAGGACGATCCTCAATTCGATGGGCCGGATTCAGAACGCGCTGCCTGGAGTGCTTCGGCGAGCGTCGCTTCGAACTCTTGATCGGAATAAGACCGCTGCCGTGCGGCGACCTTCGCGTAGTGTCGTTCCAGCCATTCGGCGGCCTCGTGCCGCTGTTCCGGTGTTGACGGAGGGGTTCCGGTGGCGGGTGTCCAAACGGACTTGAGGCTCACTGCCTCGTTATCGTCGACCGCTCGCCCTAACAACGATTCGACAGCTTGGCGCTGTTCCGGCGTCAGATCTTTCACCGCGTGGATCATGTCCTCATCTTACTCGCCGCCCACGAAATGCACAAACTCGATGGGGCGTTGACTCACGCGTTCATCGTTTATATGCTTGACGTGCTATGACTCGCACACTCTTCGCTCTAGCGCTGCTTTGCCCCGCCGTTTGGGCGCAAACGAGCGGCAACGCGACATTGGTCGGCACGGTTCGCGACGGCACCGGCGCGGTGGTTGCGGGCGCGAAGATCTCGGTGGTCAACATCGCCACGAATTTTATCACCGAGAACGTGACGTCGGCCGAGGGCGGGTACTACATTCCCTACCTGGTTCCCGGCGAATATCGGATCAGGGTCACGGCGGCGGGATTCAGGGAAATTGTCCGTGATGGAATTACGCTGCGATCGGCCGACGTGCCGCGTGTCGATTTTAATCTCGAAGTCGGTTCGGTGACCGATAGCGTGACGGTGAGCGCGTCAGCGTCGCTGTTAAACACGGAGAACGTTCTGAGTTCGTATGTGCTGCCATCGGAGGTCCTTGTCGAGACACCGGGTGTCATGAAGCGCACGGTGTATTTGTTGCAATACATGCCGGGGATTGTGGGAGTCGTGGGCCAGGGCGGTTTCCATATTCAGGGGCAAGCGCAGAACGCGATCGGTTTTCAGATGGACGGCGTGGTGGCGAAGTCACCGTACACGGGCGTCGTCAATCAGGTCGACGGCGTGACGCAGGGATCCACCGATGCGATGGAAGAAGTGAAGGTGCTGACGACGGGTACGTCGGCCGAGTACGGGCACACCGGCGGGGGCTCGATGCGCATGGTTTACAAGACGGGCACCAATCAACTGCACGCCTCCTTCGAAGACCGCTACTTGAACGGCAAGTGGGTGCATCGGAACTTCATCACGCAAAATCCGTTGCCGGCGCAGGCGCCGTGGAGTTATCAGACGTTCGATCTTGTCGCGCATGGGCCGGTGGTCATCCCGAAAATCTACAATGGCCGCAACAGGACATTCTGGCTTTCCGATTACGCAATCAACCACGAGCACACGATCAACTACCGTGTGACGACCGTTCCGACGCCCGAAATGCTGAACGGCGATTTTTCGTTCAAGGAAGCGCCGGGTGGTGGTCTGCCGATCTACAATCCTTTCTCGACGCGGCAGGTGGGTACGACATGGACGCGCGATCCGCTGCCGAACAATGTCGTGCCGCGCAGCTTGATGGATCCGATCGCGCTGAAATTCCTCGACCTCGGCATCTGGCTGCCGCCGAATCAAGTGGGCTCGCCGGCAAGAACGGGTCCGAACCTCAACCTGCAGCGCGCCGAAAGCTGCCGGTGTTTGATGCGCGACCGGTGGGACGAGAAGTTCGACCATCAGTTCTCGGGCAATCACAAGATCATGGTTCGATACTCGCACGGCTGGCATCGCGGGCAGAACGGGGACAATTTCGCGAAGTCCGAGTTCAACGCTTCGCGCGAGATCAACCCGGTGGATACGATCAACGGAGTATTCAGTTATAGCTCGATCTGGACGAGCCGCCTGTTTAACGAGTTCCGGCTCGGGTATAACCGGCGCGCGGCTTCGAATCCGACACGGCCGGATTCCGCGTTGCAGGCGTTGACGATTCCCGGCGTTGAGGTCGACACGTTTCCGTTCTTCAACATCGGCTTCAGCATTGGGGCCATGGGGCGGTTCCGGCAGGTGGGCGAAGACAAGGTGGTGCAGAACAATCTGACCTACATTGTGGGCAAGCACAACCTGAAGATGGGCTGGGAGATGATTCGCACGCTGTTCAACGACAAGGCGACGGCGCTGCCGAGCGGGCAATACGATTTCGGCGGAGCGACGACGCTGCCGTTCGCCCAAAACACCGGCAACAACTTCGCGGGGTTTCTGATGGGGACCGTAACGAGCGCGACGTTTACGAAGCAGTTCTCGACGTTCCTGCCGCGGCTGTGGAATCAGGAGCTTTACTTCCAGGACGACTGGAAGGTTCGGCCGAACCTGACGCTGAATCTCGGCGTTCGCTGGTCGTACTTCTCGCCGTATAGCACGCGTTGGAATCAGCAGTCGCAGTTCGACCCGGACGCGATCGACCCGGTGACGGGCCGGCGCGGCGCGATCACTCACCCAACCGGACCGATCGGCAAGCGGGACTTGAACAACTTCCAGCCGCGGCTGGGCTTGGCGTGGACGATCAATCCGAAGTGGGTGTGGCGTACGTCGTTCGGCATTCTGGCGGTGGATAGTCCCGGCCGCGGCGGATTCGACGAGTACGCGGGCACGATCAACATCAATCAGCCGGTGGGCGACCCCCGCCATCAGTTCCGGCTCTCCCAAGGGCCGGGACAATTAACCTACCGGATCAATCCGGACGGCACGGTGCCCTACACCGGATCGAATTTCGGGCAGCGGACGGCAACGTATCGCGATCCAAACTTCCGGATTCCGTACGTAATGAACTGGTCGGGCGGCTTCCAGTATCAGCCGGCCAATACCTGGATGATCGAGATTCAATATCAAGGATCGGCGGGAGTTGGCCTGGAGCGCAGTTGGAACATCAACGGGATCGCGCCGGAACTGGCGTTCGGCAATGACCGCGCCCGGCAGGATCAGGCTTTTGTCGCGCAACAAAACTTCCAGATCTATCCGCACTTCGGGGCGATCAACTACCTTTCGAACTTCAATCACAACACCTGGCACAGCGGTAATTTCTCGGTCGAAAAGCGATACGGCAAGGGCTTGGTGTTCAACACGAGCTACAACATGTCGAAGTCGCTGAGCAACGACGACGAAGGTGTTTACTATTACAGCCGCGGAGGCAAGTCGCGGACCTCCTACGATTACCGCCACATGTTCGGCGCGTTCGTCGTCTATGAACTACCGTTCGGCAAGGGGCAGAAGTGGATGAACCGGGGCGGGTTGATCAACTCGGTGCTGGGCGGGTGGAAAGTGAACATCAGCGAGAACACGATGTCGGGCCAGCCGATTACGGTTTCGCACTCCGGGAGTCCGCATCGATACCTGGCGCCGTCGCGCGTGAACATGCTGGTCCCGGCCCCGGACGCCAAGGTGCAGAACTGGGACATGGGTCAGCGGTTCCCGGCCGCGGCGCAGACGCCGTTCTTCCACATGAGCGCGTTCGCCTACCCACCCGCCTACACGGCGGGTTCGATGGGCTCGCGCATCTTGCAGGCGCCCGGTTTGTACTGGATGCAGGTCTTCGCGACCAAGAGCTGGCTGGTGGCCGAGAAGTACAAGTTCAGCTTTCGCGTCGACGGCCACAACCTGCCGCACAAACGGCCCAACCTCGCGGCGCCGAATACGTCATATAATCTGACCAATACAAACGCTTGGGCCCGCTTCACGGGCGTCGTGGGAGACTTCTCCAATTTCGGTACCGCACAAGCCAATGTGCAAATTTCCATTCGAGCGGAGTTCTAAATCATGAGTGCAACACGTAGAGACTTACTTGCGGGCGCGGCGGCAATGCCGGCGGCCGCGCTGGCGGCGGCGAAACCGATGATCCCGATCCCGCCCGGCATCAAGATCGGCGTCAGCGTCAATCAATTTTCCCCGGAGTACGCAACGTACCTGAAGCAGCTCGGCGTGAAGTGGTTGAGCGTTGCGCCGCAGCAGGCGACGGCGAACGCCGAGGGCTTCATCAAGCAGCGCGAGACCTGGGAAGCGGCGGGCTTCGGAGTTTACAACATCGGCAGCGGCGTCGGGCCGTCGGGCAGCTTGCACAACATGCCCGAGGTGACGTTGAACCTGCCTGGGCGCGATGTGAAGATCGAAGACTATCTCAACTACATCCGCTACCTGGGCAAGGCGAAGATTCCGTACTCGACGTACGCGCACATGGGCAACGGCATCTGGTCGAGCGGCCGTGTGATCAACGAACGCGGCTACAGCGCGCGCGACGGCAACTCGAAGAGCCCCGAGTGGAAGGGTTTCTGGGGCGGCAAGACCTACAGTGAGCCGCTGTCGCACGGGCGTGTCTACAGCGAGAAAGAGATCTGGGAGAACTACGAGTACTTCATCAAAAAAGTTGTGCCCGTGGCCGAGGAAGCCGGCGTGCGCATCGGCATTCACCCGGACGATCCGCCGCAGCCGATGCTGGCCGGCGTGCCGCGATGCATCTTCTCGAATTTCGAGGGCTACAAGAAGGCGATCGAAATTGCGAACAGCCCGAACATCGGCGTCTGCTTCTGCGTGGGCTCGTGGCTGGAAGGCGGCAAGTGGACCGGCGCCGATTGCGTCGACGTCATCAAGTACTTCGCCGCGAAGAAGAAGCTGTTCAAAGTGCACTTCCGGAATGTCACGGCGCCGCTGCCGCACTTTACCGAAGCGTTGATCGACGACGGCTACTACGACATGAGCAAAGTGATGCAGGCGCTGGTCGATGTGAAGTTCGACGGCATTGTGATTCCGGATCACATTCCGGCGGTGGGCCAGATTCCGGGCGCGCCGGATACAAGCCGCGGCGTTGGCGCCGATGGGCAGTTCCGTCCGAGCGTCGGGCTGGCGTACCTGCTGGGTTGCATGAACTCGATGTTGAAGTCCTCGCAGCGGACCGCGCGGGCGTAGTTTCGTGATGGCGCCCGGCCCGGCTCCGGGCGCCATCACGGTTTTAAAGTATCCTACGAAATTCCCGTCTTTGTTGATGACGCACTACTCGTGTGATGCGCGGCTATCTGGTGACGAACGCTTCGATTAACGCGTCGTCGGGCTCACCGGTGTAGCGGTAGTAATAGGCCGTTCCGGCGTCGACGACGCGGTTCATCCAATCGGTCGGATCGCTCCATAGCAGGCGGGCGGGCTCGACGAAATCGCGGAAGTCGTACTTCAGCGCGAAGCCGGGAATTAGTGCGTCGAAGAAGAAGTTGCCGATGGGGCGGTCATAGGCGGCAAGTACACTGTGCGGCGTGCGATCGACCCAGACCTTTTTCAGGCGTGCGTCGACGGCGGCGGCCATCAGCAGCCAGATGCCTTTGACGCCCCGCGCGGCGCCTCGGGTCTCGCTTACGTCGCCGCGGGCTTCCAGCAGATCGACGGCGCGCAGGATGTCGCGCGCGCGCATGGCTGGCAGGTTGAGGCCGATCAGATTCGCGCGCCCGTTGGCGAGCCAGTTGCCGGTGAACGCGCGGCTTTCCACTTGCAGGGGCGAATCGCGCAGTTCGAGTTCCAGAACGATGTGGCCTTTCTTGTAGAGCGCTTCGGCTAACGGCGCGGTGGGACGTGTGCGGCTGACGAAGAGCGGTTGCGGCATCGGCATGTCTTCGACGATAACGACGGCGGGCTTTTTGCCGTTGCCCGATGGGACGTATAGCTTGGCTCGCACGGGCACGCCGGGTTCGACATCAACAACAATCTCATTGCCGTTTGTTTTTACGATCGGCGCGCCGGGGGCGGCGACACCGAGCCGCTTCAGTTCGGCTTTCAGATCGTCGCGCGTAGCGGGCTTGCGTTTCTTGCGCAGTTCTTCCTTCAAGATTTCGTGCAAACGGCGGCTGCCCGGCTCGTCGGCGACGCTTCCGGTTTTTGTCACACGCAGTTCGAGATTTGAGTACTGCTTCACGGGTACTTCTTCGACTGGCGCGTCGGAGTGTTTCAGCCACTTCGCCATCCATCGATAGATCTCGGTACGCGATTCGACGGGCGTTCCATGCGGGCCGGGACCGACGTGAAACCGGATCCTTTCGGGGGCTTTCAGAATTTCGAAGATTCTCCGGGACTCTTCGTAGACCGGCCGCGCGGTCTTGGGCGGGAAGTAGTCTTCTTCGGTCGCCATCAATAGCCACGGCTTCGGCGCGGACATGATGTACAGATCGGCCTGGTCGAAACCGGCGGCGATGAAGGAGGGCGGGCTCATTTCCGAATCGGTTGTCGGACCGGAGAAGAGAGCGCGGTAGGTCATCAGGAAACAGGCGGGCGCGGCGGCTTTGATGCGGTCATCAAGCGCCGCCGTGTATGTCGTGAGCGCGCCCGCGCCGGAGCAACCGGCGGCGCCGATCGCATTCGGATCGACATCGGCGCGGCTGACGAGATAGTCGATCGCACGCCGCGCGTCGTTAACGAAGTAGCGCACGACGCTCTGATTCATCCAAATGTTCTGCGCGCCCATCGCGAGATGTTCGTTGACGGAGCCGCCCGATAGCGCGCGCCCGAGCATCGGCAGATACGTCTGTTCCCGTTCGCCCTGGCCGACGGGATCGAAGGTCATCGCGACGTAGCCTTGCAGCGCGAGGTTGGCGGCGGTGATCTGCGGTTCGGGTTTCCCCTCCTGCGTGTGGCCCGATTGCAGCAGAACGGCCGGGTAGCGGCCCTTCGTCAAAGGCCGATAAACATTGGCCGTGACGTAGTAGCCGGACAGGCTTTCAAAGATCACCTTCTCGATCGCGTAGCCGCCGGCGTTGATGACGCCGGTGACGCGCGCGTTGAGCGGGCCTTTGTAATCGGGCAGTCCGCCGATGATCTCGAGGAACTTCGTTTTGATTTGAGCCTGGCGTTGTTTGACTTGCTCAGGCGTTTGGATCGCGGCCAGTCGCGCGGCGCGTTCGTCGAGTTGTTGTTGCGCGATGCGGTCCATCCACTGCAGGAATGGGTCATCGGCGTACAGAGCGAGTGAGGCGGCGAACGCAATCCAGAGTCGCATGATCGACGCTAGTCTATCGCTTTGTGTTTGTTCAGCGCGTGATAGACCATTAGGAAGATGCTCACCCGCCGCCAGCTCTTCAGCTCAATGCTTCTCGCCTCGACAACCCGCGCGCAGAACTGTCCCGCGCCGGCGCCGCAGACTTTCGCGGGGGCGATCGGACGCACGGCGGCCGATTCGAAACCCGCGCCGTTGGCGAATACTCGGGCGCGCGCGGGCGCGCCGAACATCGTCTACATCCTGCTCGACGACACGGGCTTCGGCGATCTTCAGTGCTTCGGCTCGGAGATCGCCACACCCAATATCGACGGGCTCGCCACGCGCGGGCTTCTCTACAACAACTTTCACAGCAAGGCCATCTGTTCGCCCACGCGCGGCGCACTGCTTACCGGCCGCAACAATCACGCCATCGGATTGAAGCAACTCGCCGGCGACGACGAGGGCTATCCGCACTCGCGTGGGCGCGTCACGCCTGCGGCGGCGACCGTTGCGCAGATCCTCGGCGCAAACGGCTACAGCACCTACGGCGCGGGCAAGTGGCATCTGGTTCCGCTGGCCGACACGAAGGCTTCCGGCGACCGCACGCACTGGCCGCTGCAGAAGGGCTTTCATCGCTGGTACGGGTTTCAGTCGGGCTGGACCGATCAGTACAAACCCGATCTGTTCGAGGACAATCACGCGATCGCCCGGCCCACGAAGCCGGGCTATCACTTCTCGGTCGATATCGTTGATCAGTCGCTGAAGTACCTCGGCGAACACAAGGCCGCGGACGCGCAGAAGCCCTCCTTTCTCTACCTCGCCTTCGGCGCCACGCACACGCCGATTCAAGTGCCCAAGCCGTATGTCGACAAGTACGCCGAGACGTACAAGACCGGCTGGGAGCGCATTCGCGAAGCGCGCTACAAGCGGCAACTTGCGCTTGGCGTGATTCCGCCCAACACGAAGCTGCCGCCGATGAATCCGGGCGATCCGGCGTGGGAGAGTCTCTCCGATCAGGAGCGCGCCGTCGCCGCGCGTTACATGGCCGCCTTTGCCGGATTCCTCGAGCACACCGACGAACAGATCGGGCGCGTTGTGCAGTATTTGAAAGACAACAACCTGTTCGACAACACCGCGATCTTTCTCATGTCCGACAACGGCGGTGCTCCGGAGGCGGGCGTGAAGGGCAATTTCCTGCGGCCTTATCGCGACCCAACTCCGGTGGCCGAGGTGTACGCGCGGCTCGATGAAATGGGCTCGCCGACCACGCAGCCGCTGTATCCCCGGCCCTGGGCGTCGGTGTCGTCGACGCCTTTCCCTTACTACAAACTCTGGCCCTACGCGGGC
>Ga0194119_10008892_pt1 | contig 13646 bp, 15 predicted proteins | sample TA2MahC100mmetaG_FD_148620 | JGI IMG/M metagenome (GOLD analysis project Ga0194119, IMG submission 148620) | Freshwater microbial communities from Lake Tanganyika, Tanzania - TA2015018 Mahale Deep Cast 100m | ecosystem: Environmental > Aquatic > Freshwater > Lake | place: Tanzania: Lake... | reverse complement strand
CTGGATAAACCAGAAGGGGAGTCAAAGCGAAGATTCGTTTCCGGCTACGAGGCCGGTTTACGGCACTGTCGCGACAGACGCCCCAAGTCGAAAAGGGAGTCAGATCAGAAAACTGTAGAAGGCAGTCACCAACACAGCAGTTCGTTCAAATCCTAGGACGACCGCTCCGTCTCAGACCCGGGTGGCAGAGGCCAGATCTGCCGCACCTGCTCGAGGCGCTGCATCGCTTCCTGCCGCCGCGCCGCGGGGTCCTGCTGCTGCAACAGCAGGGTGACGTGGCCCAGCTTGCGGCCCACCGAGGCGCCGGCCTTGCCGTACCAATGCAGATAGGCATCGGGCAGAGCCGCGAGCGCCTGCCGCTGGCCCTCATAAGCAGCCGCGGGATCCTCGGCGCTGCGCTGCTCAAAGCCCAACAGGTTCACCATCAGGGCACCGGCGGCCTGCAGGGCTGGTTCCCGCAACTGCTGCCCAGAAACAGCCAGGAGCTGAAGGTCGAACTGGCTCAGATCACAAGCCTCGATCGAATAGTGGCCGGAGTTGTGGGTACGGGGCGCCAACTCGTTGATCATCAGGCCGCGCGGCCCATAGAAAAACTCAATCGAAAGCACCCCCACGTAATTGAGCGCGGTGAGCAGCGAGGCGGCCATGTTGCGCACGGCCTGCTGCAGGGCATGGCTGGCCTCATACGGTGCCAGCACCCAGTCGCACACCTGCTGATGCTGGTGGGTCTGCACCACAGGCAGACACACCACATCGCCCATCTGATCCCGGGTGGCCACCACCGCCAGCTCCAGATCGAAGGCCACGAACTCCTCAACGATCCAGTTGCTGGCCTCCACCCGCTCCAGCAGAGCCTCCAGATCGGCGTCGTTGCGGAGCACAGCCGTGCCTTTGCCGTCGTAGCCGCCGCTGGCCGCTTTGGCCATCAGTGGGTAAGCAAACCCCTGGGGAAGCTGGGGGTGAGCCTCGGCCGCCTGAGCAGCTGAAGATGCAGCGGAATCCTCACCCGTCGCGACCTCCTCAGGAACCTCCTGCACGCGTTCGAGCGGGAACCAGGCTGGGGAGGGGAGGTTGAAGCGGTTCAGCAACTCGCGCTGGCTGCGCTTGCACACCAACGGCCGCAGTGCCTCGAGATCAGGCACAAACGGCACGCCATCGGCCGCCAGGGCCTTCAAACCCTCCAGATCCACCCACTCGTTTTCAAAGCTGATGGCGCTGCAGCGTTTCGCCAGTTCAAGGGTGGCAGATGCATCGCGCACCTCGGCCTGCACCACGCTGGTGGCCAGGGCAACTGCCGGATCATGAGCGCCGGGGGTCTGCACGTGCAGCTCAACGCCGCGGCGCCGGGCGGCCTCCGCCAGCATCCAGGCCAGCTGGCCGCCACCCACGATTCCGATCGAGGTGGCTGGGCCCATCAATGCGCGTGGTCAATGGATCAATGTCGCATCCGCGGGGCTGAAGCCGTGGCTGCGGGGTCTAGCTGAAACCTTTATCGCCGGCAAAGGCAAAGCGCACCAGGCTGAGCAGCAGCACGATCACAAACAGCGCCAGGCCCACCGTGCAGGCGTAGCTGATCTCCAGTTCGGCGAAGGCCTGGTCGTACACGTAATAGACAAGGGTTTTGGTGGCATCGGCCGGGCCGCCTTGGGTCATCAGATACACCTCCTCGAACACCTTGGTAGCGGCAATGGCCGAGATCACCGCCACCAAGGTCACGTAGGGGCGCAAGAGCGGCAGGGTGATGTCGAGGTGCTTACGCCAACCCTCGCTGCCATCGAGCTCAGCAGCCTCGTAGAGATCGACGCTGATGCCCTGCAGGCCCGCCAGAAAGATCACCATGTAGTAGCCCAGGCCCTTCCACAGGGTCACCACCATCACCGAGGGCAAGGCCAGCAGCGGGTTGGTGAGAAAGCCGATGGGTTGGAAACCACCTGGAAAGAGCGCGCTTAGCCAGCCGTTAATGAGGCCTGTCTCGGCGTAGAGCCAGCGGAAGGCAATCGCCGCCACCACGATCGACACGAGCACCGGTGTGTAGAACGCGGCCCGGAACCAGTGGATCCCCGGCAGCTGGCGATTCACCAGCACCGCCAGCGCCAGCGAACCCAGCACCACCGGCGGCACCACACCCACCAGGTAAAGCAGCGTGGTGCCGAGCACCTTGAAGAACATCGGGTCGCTGAGCAGGCGGCGGATGTTGGCCAGCCCCACGAAGCGCAGCGGCTCGCTCACATCCAAACCGCTCTGGGTGAAGCTCATCACCAGAGCCATGGCGGCAGGGATCAGCACCGACAGGCTGATCAATGCCAGCCCCGGCGCCAGGAAGCCCCAAGCGGTTGCGGATGCAGCCCCGGTGCGGGGGGAAGGCTCAGACATGCAGCCAGCCGTGATCGCGCCATTGTGGGAGATCCATTCCGACCTGCCAGTCGCGCGATGTTGAGCAGCCCTGCCACGCTGAGCAGCGCAAACAGCGATCCGCTGGAGGTGCTGCAACGGGTGTTTGGCTACCCCAGCTTCCGCGGCCCCCAGGAAGCGATCGTGCGGCACGTGATCGCCGGCGGCTCCGGGCTGGTGCTGATGCCCACCGGCGGCGGCAAATCGCTCTGCTATCAGGTGCCGGCGCTGTGCCGGCCGGGGCTGGCGGTGGTGATCTCACCGCTGATCGCCCTGATGCAAGACCAGGTGGAGGCCCTGCAACAACTCGGCGTCGCCGCGGCGGCCCTTCACTCCGGGCTCGAGGGCGACGAGAGCCAGCGGGTGTGGCGGCAGCTCAACGCTGGTCAGCTCGATCTGCTCTACGTGTCGCCGGAGCGACTGATCAACGGCGATCTGCTGGAGCGGCTGGGCAGCAGCCCGCTGGCGCTGTTTACCATTGATGAAGCCCATTGCGTGTCGCAATGGGGCCACGATTTCCGCCCTGAGTACCGCCAGCTCGATCAGCTGGCCACACGCTTTCCGCAGACACCGCGGCTGGCTCTCAGCGCCACCGCCGACCCGCGCACCCAGGCCGATATCCGCGAACGGCTGCAGCTGCTGGATGGGGAGGTGTTTCTCGCCAGCTTTGATCGGCCCAACATCCGTTATCTGCTGCGCCACAAACAGAGCGGCAACAGCCAACTGCTGCAGTTCCTGGAGGAGCACCGCGGCGAATCCGGGATCGTGTACGCCCGCTCCCGCAGCCGCGTGGATCGCGTCGCGGCCGAGCTGAAGGGGCGGGTTACGACGCGATTGCGTATCACGCAGGACTAGAAGCCGAGGCGCGCCGCCGGGCGCTGCAGCGCTTCCGCCTGGGCAGCGGCGTGGTGGTGGTGGCCACGATCGCCTTCGGGATGGGGATCGACAAACCCGACGTGAGCTTTGTGGCCCACGTGGATTTACCCAAAAGCCTGGAGGCCTACTACCAGGAAACAGGGCGAGCCGGCCGCGATGGCCTGCCGGCCGTGGCCTGGATGGCCCATGGCGCGGGCGACATCCCCCAGCTGCGCCGCTTCATCGACGACTCGGCTGCCAGTGAGGAACAAAAGCGCATCGAGCACGGCAAGCTCGAAGCCCTGATCGCCTACAGCGAAGCCAGCGGCTGCCGGCGCCAGGTGCTGCTGCGCCATTTCGGCGAAGCACTGGCCGAGCCCTGAAACAACTGCGATGGCTGCCTCGAACCGCAGCAACGCAGCGACTGCCGCGTGGCCGCGCAAAAAGCCCTCTCGGCGGTGTATCGCACGGGCCAACGCTTCGGCGCAGCCCATGTGGTGGATGTACTGCTCGGCGGCAACACCGAGAAGATCCGCAGCCTTGGCCACGACCAGCTGAGCGTGTACGGGATCGGCAAGGAGCTCGACCGCGGCCAATGGCGGGCGCTGCTGCGCCAGCTGGTGAGCCTTGGGGCGCTGGTTTCGCCGGCGGATGCGAAAGGGGGGCTGTGTTTCGGTACCCCTGAGCTGGTGCAGCCCTTGCTCAGGGGCGAGCAGGAGCTGGCCCTGGTGCTACCACCTCCTGCCAAGGAGCAACGGCGGCGTGGTGCAGCCTCAAGCGCCGGTGCAGCAGCAGTGCATGACGACGATCCACTGCTGGTGGCGCTGAAAGCGTGGCGACGCGAGCAGGCCCGCGAGCAAGGCGTTCCGCCTTATGTGGTGTTCCACGACCGCACCCTGCTGGAACTGACGGCGGCCCGGCCCAGCAGCCAGGCCGAACTGAGTGGCATCAGCGGCGTGGGCAGCGCGAAGCTGCAGCGCTACGGCGCAGCGCTGTTGGAGGTGCTGGCAACAGCAAACGCCTGAGCCGGTGGTGACCGATAGCCTCGGGCGACAGCACGGTTGTTCCCATGGGCGCCACGGCCACCGCGATCCGCACCATCCCGGTGGAGCTGAGCAGCCATCCCTATCCGGTGCTGATTGGAACGGGTGCGCTGGAGAACCTGGGGGAGCAGATCCGCAACCAGGGCATCAAGGCCGGCACCAAGGTGCTGGTGGTGACCAATCCCGTGGTGAACGAGCACTACGGCACCACATCCTTAAGCAGCCTCGAGGCAGCCGGCTTCAACACCAGCCTGCTGGTGATCGAAGCCGGTGAAGACCAGAAAACGCCCGCCACCGTGGCCCAGATTCACGACGCTGCCTTCGCGCGCAAGCTGGAGCGCGGCTCGCTGATCGTGGCTCTCGGCGGCGGTGTGGTGGGCGACATGGCGGGTTTCGCCGCCGCCACCTGGCTGCGGGGGATCGCGGTGGTGCAGGTGCCCACCACCCTGCTGGCGATGGTGGATGCCTCGATCGGCGGCAAAACCGGAGTGAACCATCCCGGTGGCAAGAACCTGATCGGCGCCTTCCACCAGCCGCGCCTGGTGCTGATCGATCCCAACACCCTGGCCACCCTTCCGGAGCGTGAATTCCGCGCCGGCATGGCGGAGGTGATCAAGTACGGCGTGATCGGCGATCCCGAGCTGTTCACGGAGCTCGAAGCCGCCGGCGAGCGCCTGGCCTCGATGGCCAGCCTGCCAGCTGAGCTGCTGCAGAGCGTGTTGGAGCGCTCGGCGGCCGCCAAAGCGAAGGTGGTGGCGGCCGATGAGCGCGAAGGCGGCCTGCGGGCGATCCTCAATTACGGCCACACCCTCGGCCATGTGGTGGAAGCCCTCTGCGGCTACGGCACCTACCTGCACGGTGAAGCCGTGGCGATCGGCATGGTGGCCGCCGGTGAGCTGGCTCTGGAGCTAGGGCTCTGGAGCCCGACTGATCAGGCCCGCCAGCGGGCAGTGATCACAGCCGCCGGGCTACCCGTGCGCTGGCCGGACCTGGATCCCAGCGCCGTTCTGGAGTGCCTGCAAGGCGACAAGAAGGTGCGCGACGGCACGGTGCGGTTCGTGCTCCCCACCAGCCTCGGCACGGTGGAGATCCGCAGCGATGTGACCAGCGATCAAGTGCTAGCGGCCCTGGCGCGCTGCGGCGGCTGAGCCACTCAGCCGAGGGGCGGATCCTGCAGAAACAAGCTCTCACAGGCGGGCCGCAGAGCCGCCGAACGCTGAAAAGCCGCCCAGCGGAAATCACCGAGGGTGTGGGGATCCACCAAGCGCAGCAGCGCTTCTCGCCGAACAAGCAGCGCATCCAGACCGGCGCCGGCCTGTTGCTGCAGCCCATGCAGCCGCTGCGCCAAACCCAGCGCCAGCAAGGCTTCCCCCTGACGGCGCTGGCCGATGACCTCCCAGCCGGCGCTGGCGGCAGCGCGCTCGAGGCTCTCCAGGCAAAGGTGGGCCGTGAGATCCCAGTGGCCTGGATCCTGCAGGGGATCGGTGCTGGCCTGCTGCTGCCGGTAGGCCATCAGGGTGCCGTTGCTGCGCTGGGGGGCGTAGTAACGCCAGGCCTCATGGGCGTAGTCGATCACCAGCAACACGCCTGAGCTGAGGCAAGAGGCGGCCAACTCCAGCCAGGGGGCCTGCTCAGGGTGCAATTCGGTGGTCCACCCGGCAGGGCGCTGGAGGCCAGGCTCGAGCAGCCCAAGGGTTTCGAGTTGGGCGAGCTCTTCGGGCTCAAGCACTGCGCCGGGCTCGAGCCGCAGCGAGGGCTGGGCTGGATCGTCCTCTTGGAGGGCCACCTGCTGGCGGCGCCAGAGGGCCCCGTCCCACTGCACCCGTTCCACCGCCAGGGCATCGAGCACCTCATGGGCTAGCAGTACACCGTGCACCGGAGTTGCGCTGAGCTCCTCAAAGGTCAGCCAGCGGCAGCTCAGGGGGCTGACACGGAGTTTCACCCGTTGGCGCTCCGCCATACCGGGGTTGGGTTCGATCAGCAGCAGAGCAGTGCGGGCCGCCAACTCGGGCCAGCCGGCCGCCAGCTCCTGAGCCAGCTGCAGGGCCAGATCCCCTTCGCCCGGACCGGCTTCCACCAGCACCAGGGGCTGATCCGCGGGTTGCTGTTGCAGCCACTGGGCGATCTGGGGAGCCAACAGCGCTGCGAAATCTGGGCCAAGGGAAGGGGACGTAGCGAAATCACCGCGCGGCCCCACCTGCAGGCGGCCGCTGCCATAGGCGCCGTGCTCGGGGTCATGCAATGCCCACTGCATGTATGTGCGAAAGGGCACGGCGCCGCCGGCAGCCCGCAGGCGCTCCGCCAGCCAGGCGGGCGCGGGATGGGCTGGAGCGGCAGCAGAGCTCACGGGCGGGCGACGGACTCAGGGAGAATGCTCGCCACTGAAGCAGGCGCGATGGCTCGAGTGATGGGCTGGTTCACCGGAGCGATCCTCAGCCTGGTGCTGCTGCTGGGCCTGGGCGCCGGGCCAGCCCTCGCCTACGACAATCCCGACCTGCTGCCCGATCACCCCACCCCGGTGATCGACCTGGCCAAGATCCTCACCGACACCCAGCGCGCGGCCCTGGAAGCCGAGCTCAACGACTTCGAAGCGGTGAGCGGCTGGAAGCTGCGGGTGCTCACCCAGTACGACCGCACCCCAGGCCTGGCGGTGAAGGATTTCTGGGGTCTCGATGAGCGCAGCCTGCTGCTGATCGCCGATGAACGCGGCGGCAACCTGCTGAACTTCAACGTGGGCGATGCCCTGTTTGCGTTGATGCCGCGCACCTACTGGGTTGAGCTACAAACACGCTTCGGCAACGTGTACTACGTGCGCGATCACGGCCAGGACGCCTCGATCCTGGATTCCCTCCACACCGTGAAGGGTTGCCTGGAGATCGGTGGCTGCCAGGTGGTGCCGGGGCTGCCCCAGGAGCAATGGCTGCTGACGCTGGCCACATCGGTGATCGGAGGCCTGATCGTGGGTTTCGCCGCTTACCCCCGCAAGCCGGAGCACACCGTGGAGTGGGCCTGGGTGCTGCTGCTCTCGCCGCTGTGGGTGATCCTGTTCGGCGTGTTCGGCATCGCCCCGATCATCACGCGCACTCCTGATGTGCTGCCGCTCCTGCGCAACGCACTGGGCTTTGTGGGCGCCATCGTGGCGGCCTACCTGATTGCTCAGAACACCGTGGGCAAGCAACGGCTCAAGGATAGTGAAAGCTGATCTGCCGCCTCAGCGGCCCTGCGCCACGCTGCGGGGACCGACGCGGTCGAGCTTCTCGAGGCGGCAGCGCAGCGAATCCACTGGTTCGCACGCCGGCTCTGCGGCAATCGGAGTGGCGGAACCAGCCAGTGCGCGCAGCTCGGACAGGTTCGCTTCGTAAAAGGCCTTGAGGGCCACATAGCGCTTCACCGGCTGGCCGTAATAGCTGTGGCCCGCCAGGGTGGGGAAGGACGCCCATTCAGGAGCCAGCTTCGCGGCCAGGTGAGGCGTGAACTCACCGCGATCGGCCAGATGCAGGGCCCCGCGGCGCTGAATCAGAAACAGGGCGGCTTGATCCTGCACCTCAGGCCCGAAGCCCTGCAGGCTGAGGCTGCGGCTGGCCATCGCCCAGGTGAAGGGCATGAACTGGTAAGCGCCAGCTGCGGCACTGGCGTAGCGCCCTGTGGAAATCACCCGATCGGGATGTCGGTCCAGGCCCGGCATCAGTCCACCGCCGAACATGACCCGGTAGCCCACATCTTCACCGCGGGCCCAGGTGCCTTCGGCGTAGCGGATGGTGTTCAGCAGAGCGCGCCGCTCAGGCGTGAGGGCATAGCGAAAGAAACGCTCCAACGCTGAAGGGCCATCGCTCACATTGAGCATGGCGAGCTGAGAGCGGGGGCGGCCAAGCTCAAGCGCAGCAGCGGGCCGAGCGGCCATCAGCATCTCGGCCGAGGTGTTGGCTTTGGCTGGGGCACTGAAGCCTGCACCCAACACCACCAGCGAAGACGCCAACAGCGCAAAGCGTGAGCGACGCGGCTGAGAGAAAACAGAGATCAAACCCAATCAAGAGGCGAACAACAGATCTTGCGGGCAGCGAATTGCCACAAGACAACGACTGTTGCGCAGCTACTGATCAAGGATCAGAAGACCAACAACAATTCAAAAGAACTGCGTTGAGAGCTACAAACAACCAGTCATGCAGAAGCTTTCTGAAAAGAAGATGCTGGTGCGACTAGCATTTGATTGCGCAGAGTTTGACTCACAAACCGCTACACGGGAATCAGATTCGTGCCAGCGAAAAAACCGTCTACCGCCATCAAGAACGCCGATGGCAGATTCAAATCACTGAGCTGTACAGGGTTTTGTAAGAAAACCTGCAGCCGGGTTCCTATTGCGCTGACGCCGCAATTGCGCCTTGCGCTGTAGCCAAAATCACAGCAACAGCCTGCTCAGACCCCTCACAGCCCAGCGGGTCGCCAAGGGGGGCCAGCAGCGGCTGATCCAGCTGCCAATCCCCGTGCTCCAGCTGCTCGCGGCTGAGCAGCCGATGCCAGCCGTGCTGCTGTAGCGCCGCCTCCAACACTGGAGCCTCGGCAAAACCCTCACGCCGCACCAGGTGAATACCGATCCCAGCGGCCAACGCCTCGCAGAAGGTGCTGTAGCCGGGTTTGGTGAGGATGCGGCTGCAGAGCGGCATCAGCTCCAGCGGCCGTAGATCCGGCGGAATCAGCGTGGCGTTCGCGGCTTGCGCCAAGGCGGCATCGCTCACCAGGAAGTGGTGCTCGGGCCAGCGCTCCAGCAGCTGCGGCTCCAGGGCCAGTCCCAGACCGCCAAAGCCCACCAGCACGGTGTGCTCCGGTGGCGCTTCGAGCTGTAAACGCTTGCGCAAGGTGGCCGGTGTGTGGCGGGCACGCCCCGGTGTGAGCCCCACTTCCGTTGAGGGAACATCCCAGGGCATGGGCATGGCGAAGGGGCAGCGGATCACGGCGCTGCCCTGGCGGTAGGCCGCAAGGGCACGGTCCGCCCAGGCCGTGAAGGCCCCACCCATGGGCCGGTAAATGGCATCCCAGCCGAAATTGGCCATCCACACCAGCGGTGCCCCCAGCTGGCGCGACACGTCTGCTGCCGCCGGGGCCACATCCCCAAGCACCAGCACCGGTTGGCGTTGCGCCCTGAGCCAGCGCACCTCCGCCTCGATCTGGGCAGGCAACTGCTGCTCGAGGTGATGGAGGGCAGCCAGCGTGGCCTCAGCGTCGGCACCCAGGGCATCCGCCTGGATCACGCCCACATCCCAGCGGCAAGGGCGCTGCTCAAACGGCACCGCTCCGAAGGCAAGCTCCAGAAAGGCCGGCGCCAGTGGGGTGGAAAGCACCAGACGCCAACGGGGCCGCAGTTGATGCAGGGCGGTGAGCACCGCGGCCACCCGCGAGCCGTGGCCAAAGCCGTGGCCGCTCACACAGGCGTAAATCAGCACGGCTGCAGCTCCGGAGCCCGCATCAGGGTTTGGCGGTAACGCAGAGCTCCATCGGGGGCATACCAGCGGTGGCTGATCTCCTGCAGCTGGCCATCGCGCAGCTCCACCCAACTGAAATGACGCAGCGGTTGCCCTTGCTCATCGTGGCTGTGACGCGGCACGAAGGCGGTATTGAGATAGGCGGTGCCGGCACGATCGGTGCAGTAACTGAGGCGATCGCCCTGGCCGCGTTTGAGCTTGTGGTGCATGTGGCCAAACACCACCAGCGGCACAGGCCGATGGCGCCTGATCTGGTCAATCGCCAGGGCTAGATCCTGATCACCCCAATCGCAGGCCGGCGGTTTCCAATCGCGGCCGCAGGGGTCGGCGGCGGCGCTGCCGAGGCCACTGGGACCGCTGTGGGCCAGCAGGATCAAAGGCAGGCTGGGATCAGCGCGCAGCGCCGCCGCCGTGATCCGCGCCGCCGATTCCTGCAAGGTGACGGGGCCGAACACGGCCTGGGCCGCCTGGTTGAGGTGAAACCCTCCGCCAGCACTCGCCGGACGGCCGCCCACCACGGCTAGCCCCGGAGGATGCAGCTCCCGCAGATCCCAGCCGCAGTGGCGGCTGCCGAGGGCTTCGAGCTGACGTTGCAAGGTGCGGCCACTGGCATCGCGGCCGGTGTCGTGGTTGCCCAGGATGCAGGCAAGCGGCAGAGGCAACTGGGCCAGACGCGCCGGGATGCGGGCCTGCCCATCGCTGAGGTCACCCACCACCAGCAGGGCATCGGGCCTCAGCTGCTCCAGCAGCCGTTCATCCACCGCGTCCCATTGCCCATGCAGATCTCCGGCGATGGCGATGCGGAGCTCTGCCAAACGGATGCCTAGGCTTCCGCCATCCTGCATCAGGTAGGGCCTGAGCCTTGGTTTTCGCGGCTGCCCAGAACACCACCGGCGGTTGCCCGCCCCACGCGCAGCTGCCTGCGGCGATCGCCGAGCTGAAACGCCAACGCAACGCCGTGATCCTGGCGCATTACTACCAGGAGCCTGAGATTCAAGACATCGCTGATTTCATCGGCGATTCGCTCGAACTCTCACGCAAGGCCGCCGCCACCGACGCCGACGTGATCGTGTTCTGCGGCGTGCACTTCATGGCGGAGGTGGCCAAGATCCTCAGCCCCTCCAAAACGGTGCTGCTGCCAGATCTTGAGGCCGGCTGCACCCTCGCCGATGCCTGCCCCGCCGATGCCTTCGCCAGCTTCCGCGCTGAACATCCCGAGCACCTGGTGGTGAGCTACATCAATTGCTCGGCAGCCGTGAAGGCCCAGAGCGATCTGATCTGCACCAGCAGCAATGCGGTGGATCTGGTGAAGCAGCTCCCCGCCGATCGCCCCATCCTGTTTGCACCGGATCAGAACCTTGGCCGCTGGGTGCAAAGCCAGAGCGGCCGCGAGCTCACCCTCTGGCCCGGCAGCTGCATCGTGCACGAAACCTTCAGCGAGCAGGCGCTGCTGCAGCTGAAGCTCGAGCACCCCGGGGCTGAGGTGCTCGCCCACCCTGAATGCCAGCAGCATCTGCTCGATCACGCTGATTTCATCGGTTCCACCAGCGCCTTGCTGCGCCGCGCCGAAGCCAGTGAGGCCAGCGGTTTCATCGTGCTCACCGAGCCCGGCATCCTGCACCAGATGCGCAAGGCGGTACCCGGCAAGGAGTTCTATGAGGTGCCAGGTGCCGACGGCTGCAGCTGCAACGCCTGCCCCTACATGCGCCTCAACACCCTCGAGAAGCTGTGGCAGTGCCTCAACGACATGGCCCCGGCGATCGAGCTGGATGAGGCGATGCGCCAGCGGGCGCTCGCGCCGATCGAAAAGATGCTGGCGATGAGCCGCTAGTAGCTGTAGTTGGCCACGAACAAGCTGGTGTCGTCCGAGGGTTCGGAACCCGGCTCATAGGCACCGCGGCTCGCGGCTCCATTGGCCCGGGCGCGCGCCATCAGCGCCGCCTGCCCCGCCGCCAAATCGCTGCCGCCCCAATGCTTGATGCAGGAGTGCTGCAGGGCCCGGCCGTAGGAGAAGCCCAGGTGCCAGGGGGCATAGCCCTGGGCAGCCACTTGGTTGATGGCGTTGAGGCAAAGGCTGGCGTCTTCCTCGCTGAGACCACCGCTGAGGAAAAGGATCGCCGGCACTGCCGCGGGCACCGTGCGGCTGAGGGTGCGCACCGTGAACTCACCCACCTCCTCAGCGCTCGACTGCTGGGGGCACTCCGCGCCAGGGCAGGTCATCGAGGGTTTGAGCAGGCTGCCTTCCAGAAACACCCCGTTCATGGCCAGGGCCTCATAGGTGGTGCGCAGCACCCACTCCTGCACGGAGGCGGTGGTGGTGATGTCGTGGTCGCCATCCATCAGGATCTCGGGCTCCACGATCGGCACTAAGCCGTGCTCCTGCACGGTGCGGGCGTAGCGCGCCAGGCCCCAGGCGTTCTCGCGCACAGCCAGCTCCGAGGGGGCGCCGTTGCCGCTGATCTGGAGCACAGCTCGCCATTTGGCGAAACGCGCGCCCCGGGCGTAGTAGCGGGCAGCACGCTCACCGAGCCCCTTCAGGCCAGTGCACCAGCTCTCCCCGGCCACGCCGCCGGCCAGGGGTTCCACCCCCTGATCCACCTTGATCCCGGGCACGATCCCCTGCTTCTGGAAGAGCTCCACGATCGGGGCGCTGCCGGCCTCGGCCGTGCTGTCTTGAAAGAGGGTTTCCTCGTAGAGGATCACACCGGAGATGTGCTCGCTCAGCCCCTCAGTGGTGGCCAGCAAGCTGCGGTAGGCGCGGCGGTTGTCTTCGGTGTTTTCGAGGCCAATGGCATCGAAGCGTTTGCCGATCGTGCCGGTGGATTCATCAGCAGCCAGCAGGCCCGTGCCCGGTGCCGCGAGGGCCGCTGCAGTGGCCGCCAGTTCATCGCGGAAATCGTTGAGGGCCATGGCGGCGGGCCGCAGGGGATCACCCCCTGGCTAGAGACGGCGGCGGCGGGCGTCAACCGGGCGAGGGTGAATCGCCGCTCGCTCGAAGCAGCTCCATGGCGAAGTCAACCACCCGGCTCGCCAACGACAACGCCTGATCGCTGTCATGCGCGTCAAAACGATCTGCAGGCGCCTCCTCATCCTGCGGGTAGCGCGTTTCGCTGTTCATCCGCGTCAGAGCCTTCAGGGGCAAAGGTTGAACGGAGGAGATATCGAGCCCCTGCTCAGCAAGAGCCTCCAACAAACGATCGAGGGAGTGGCTGTAGGGAGGCGCCACACCGCACCCCACCAACAGCCCCTTCAACGCTTTCTCCGCAGCCTGTCCAGCGTGATAGCAGGCCTGAGCATGAAAACCTTCGGCAGCTGTGAGCCGGGCGACCGCCAGATCACTCGTGGCCTGGCGCATCCAGGCGTCAACCCGCGGCGTCATCACGGCTGAAGCGGCAATGCATCGCGGGCGATGGCCGTCCAATAAGGATCACCTCCCCCCTGCAACTGCTGCCAACGGCTCTCACTGAGGGCAATGACGTCGTCGCCGAGACCAGCCGAAAGCAGAGCATCAGCGAGCTCTGAAGCCTGCTCCTGCGAGGGAGCAACAGAAAGCAGATCGACATCGGAACAACCGTCCCAATCGCCGCGCGCAAAGGATCCGAACAGCAACACCCGGGCCTCAGGAAAGGCGCTCACGAGCGGAGCGATTCCCTGGCGAAGATGCGCAAGCCGCATGCTGCGCTGCCGTTCCCGGATGGCGGCGAGGCTGGTCATGGCCTCACGCTAACCACCGTTACCAAGCCCCACCGCCGATGCCCCTCGCCCCAGGCGGCCTGCTGCAGCTCAGTCCCGAGGGGCTGTATTGCCCGGCGGCGCGCGCCTGGATTGATCCCTGGCGGCCTGTGCCCCGGGCCCTGATCACCCACGCCCATGCCGACCA
>Ga0194119_10008891_pt1 | contig 13646 bp, 14 predicted proteins | sample TA2MahC100mmetaG_FD_148620 | JGI IMG/M metagenome (GOLD analysis project Ga0194119, IMG submission 148620) | Freshwater microbial communities from Lake Tanganyika, Tanzania - TA2015018 Mahale Deep Cast 100m | ecosystem: Environmental > Aquatic > Freshwater > Lake | place: Tanzania: Lake... | reverse complement strand
ATAGGTCGATGCCAGGTAAAACATTTTTTGCTCCACCATCCTCCAGCATTCTGCCGCGTGAGTTGATCACCGCAGGCGCTGGAGACGAGAAAGCCACCCCCAAGGGTGGCTTTTTTGTTGTTTGTATTGGAGATCGTGAGATCAAGAACGGCTTGTCTCCGTGCTTGATCTCAGAGGTGACCAAACTCAGCTGCGGTGCACGTGCACCTGTTGCCATTGCCCTGAGAGGCGTTGCCAGATGCGGGTTTCGCAGCAGCTGGCGGTGATCGGCTCACCATTGACCAGTCGTTGGGTGAGCCGGGTGTAGCTGAGCACAACGGCATCATCACTGAGCCAACGGAGATGAGGACGCGCCATGGTGACCGTTACGGGTGTGGACGGAGCATCGCCTGCGGGTAGCTCGAAGTAGTACTGGTGAAATGGCAGTCCTTCCACAAGGTGCCCATTCGTTTCTCCCTCGAAGCAGCTCACATCGTTGGAGCAGTGCTTGGCATACGCCCCCCAATCACCACTCACCACGCTCTCCAGCATCGCCTGATTGACGCTGAGAATCTCCTGATCACGCACGCTGAGAGTCATCGGCTGGATCGAGCTCGCTGTAATCACTGATTCTCTCAAACCTTCCGCTCTCACGCGCTGGGTTGCCGTCTCGGTCGCTGAACAGCACTGCCATTCCGAGGGCATCGGCAGCTTCCAATTCGGCGACGGCATCGCTGATGAAGAGCACGTTGTGCGGCGTCACCTGCATCTGTTGTGCAATCGCCGTGTAGCTCTTGGTGTCTTGCTTCGGTCCCATTCGCGTGTCAAACCAATGGCTGAACAGTGCTCGAAGATCGCCGGCCTGGCAGTGGCCATACAGCAATTGCTGCGCAGGCACCGAGCCTGATGAGTACACGGCTAGCGTCAACCCACGCTGATGCCAGCGTCGCAGCGCTGCGGGGACGTCATCAAAGAGCGGTGCCACAAGCTCGCCATGGTTGTACCCGGATTGCCAGATCCGCCCCTGCAAATCCTTCAACGCTGTGAGCTTGATATCTCGGTCGATCAGGCCTTGTAGAAACGGCACCACATCGGTAGTGTGCCTGGATGCTGTGAGTTGTTTGCGCTGTTGAATGGCTTCTGGATGTGTGTCTTGGCTCCAGGCTTCATCTATCGCCCGTACTAGTTCCTGAATCTCAGCATCTCCTGCATTTGCTTCTAGGAAACTGGATAGAGCTTTCCGGGCATACGGAAACAGCACCTCAGAGACGAAGCTCACCGGGCAGGTGGTGCCTTCGATGTCGAGGAGAACGTGCGTAATCGTCATGCCCAGGATCAGACGGCTTTAGGGTTGTGCATCAACGCATCCAGCAGCAACCTGCGCCAGCGCTGCTCTAAAAGGAACTCGAGGATTTCCAAGTGGCGCAGCGCCGACCCCAGGTTTCGCCCCCAGGCATATAAACCATGGCCAGCGATCAAGACGCCATGAGGTGCTCCCGGGAGCAAGGGGCGAGCTCGCTGGGCAAGTGCTGGTAGGTCTTGATCATTCGCCAGCACTGGAATGTGCACACTGCAGGCATGGGTTTTGATGCCATCAAGGCCTTTGAGCATCTCCAGATCTTTCAGCTCAAGGGTTGTGTGCCCAACGCTGTCTATTGAGCCGGCACGTTCCATCGACCACTGGGAGAGCAATGTGCCGGCTTGGGAATGGGTGTGCAGCACGGCTCCAGCGCTGCAGGTGTGCACGATCTCTAAGTGCAATGCTGTTTCTGCGCTGGCCTTGCCCCGCCCAGCAATCACTTGAGCTGCCCCATCCACTTCAATCAAATCGCGGGGTGCGACGGAGCCCTTGTCCACACCGCTTGGCGCCATGAGCAGCTTGAGTGGTTCACGCTCCAGCACGCAGCTGAAGTTTCCGCCAGTGCCATCGCACCAGCCACGCTGGTGAATGCCCGCCATGGCCTTGCTCAGCGCTGAGGCCAGGGCTGTGGTGTTCGCGTTTGCCACGGTTCCCTCGGCACAACCACCTCTAGCAAGCTTGGCAGTTGGGGCACCAATGGCTGCTGCGCCCGCCTAACTTCTCGCGGCGAATAGGGGTGCCGCACACCCGGCATGGTTCGCCGCTGCGCCGGTACACCCAGGCTGCGTTGCCGTAGTTGCCGTTCGTGCCGGTGAGATCGCGGAAATCGCTGAAGGTGGTTCCGCCGGCGCCAATGCTCGTGGTGAGCACATCCACCAAGGCCGCGTGGAGCTGCTCGAGCTGGTTGCGCTTCAAGCTGCCGCTTGGGGTCTGGGGCGCGATCCTGCTCATGAACAGGGATTCATCGGCATAGATGTTGCCCACTCCAGCCACTAGCGCCTGATCGAGCAGGGCCGTTTTGATCGATCGGCTTGAGCCAGCCAGCCGTTGGGCTAGATGCTCCGGTGTGAAGGCATCACTGAACGGTTCAGGGCCCAGCCGGCGTAGGCCGGTGATCACCGTTTCCAGGGCTTCGCCGGGAGGAACCCACCACATCTCGCCGAAGCTGCGGAGGTCGACGAAGCGCAGTTCCTCTCCCTTGGGATTCCAGAAGCGCACGCGGGTGTGGCGGCAGGGCTCCTTGGGCGTGCTCATCCACAGGAATTGCCCGGTCATGCGCAGGTGAACCCCCCAATGCCCTGCATCAACGCCGCCTCGCTCGAGGGTGGCCATCAGATATTTGCCGCGGCGCAGCCAGCCTGTGACGTGACAACCCTCCAGCGCACTGCAGAACAATTCCGGCAGCGGTGGGGCGGCGATCGCTCGGGCCCGCAGCACCTCCACCCTGGTGATCTCAAAGCCGGTGGTTTGCTGCTGCAGCCCGCGCCGCACCGTTTCCACTTCCGGCAGTTCGGGCACGCGCAGCTTCAGGGCTTGGGGGCCTCAGATTGCCATGGGCCGTGGTTTGGGCGTGGCTAACTCAACGCCCACTCCTCAAGAGCAAAAACCCCGGCCTGAGGACAGGCCGGGGTGATGCGCTTGGGTCAGCTGACGAAAAGGATCAGGCCTTTTCCAGTTCGCTCTCGGCGAAGTTGTTGGTGTTGATGCCGCCTTCGGAGCCGCTTACGCCGTTGTAATTGACCTTCTCGAAGCGCACCACCACGGGGTAGCGGATGCCGGAGGTGTCGATCGAGGCGACGGTGCCGACTTCGTTGAACCAGTAGGACTCAGGACGCTTGATGCGCACCTTGTCGCCGCGGGAGATGGCCATCGCTGCGCAGGGAAAGGGGTGGCTGTCAGACGGAATGTACCCGCGTCGGGCGGGTGTTCTCACCGGCCGTCACGAAACGTGGCACCATCGACCCTTCCTGAGCGCATCCCAATGGCCGAGGCCCCGTCATTCAGCCTCGATCTGCCGGATCCCGAGAGCGACAGCATCAGCTCGATGGAGTTCCTGGCCCGCATTGAGGAGGCCTGGGCCATCTGTGATCGCTTCGACCTGCAGACCGAGATCTGGCGGGGCCGCATCCTGCGGGCGGTGCGGGATCGGGAGCGCCGCGGCGGCGAGGGCCGTGGGGCAGGTTTCCTGCAGTGGCTCAGGGAGCAGGAGATCAGCAAGACCCGCGCCTATGCCCTGATCCAGCTGGCGGAATCGGCCGATCAGATGCTCGGTGAGGGGGTGCTGGAGGAAACCAGCGTGAACAACTTCTCCAAGCGCGCCTTTATGGAAACGGCTCAGGCCGACCCTGAGGTGCAGCTGATGATCGGCGAGGCCGCTAACGACGGCCAGCAGATCACCCGCAAGCAGGTGCGGCAGCTCACCGATGAGTTCACCGCTGCTACCAGCCCCTTGCTTCCAGAGGAAATCCGCCAGCGCACGGCCGAAAACCTGCTCCCTCCGAGGGCTGTGGCTCCGCTGGTGAAGGAGCTCGCCAAGCTCCCGGATGCGCAGCAGGAAGACCTGCGCAAGGTGTTGCGCGATGAACCTGAACTGGACCGGGTGAAGGATGTGACCAGTACCGCCCGCTGGTTGAGCAAGGCGGCTGAGGCCGGGCTCGCGGTGCGTGCTTTTCAGCAGGGCGAACTCGATCTGGACAAAGCGATGCAGGAGGCGCTGCGCCTCGATGCCCTCGGTCTGCTGGCCGATGCGGTGGGTCAGGCTCAGGCCTTGGAATCCGCCGTGCTCAAGCTGCACACCAGTTGGCGCCGGCTCAATGGCCTGCAGGAGCGTCTGTGGGTGGAGAGCGGCAGCAGCACCCCCCATCTGCGGGAGTTGCTCACGGCCCTGCAGAGCCTCAGCGGCAATACCATGCGCGTGTCGCTCGGTGAGCTAGGCGGCGGCAAACGGGTGCGGCTCCAGCTTGTGGAGGAGGCGCCAGATCAGCTGGAGGCACCGGCGATTCCGGTGATAGCCCAGCCCGGTTGAGGCGGGCGTGATGGCAGATCCGCTGGCGCAGGCCCTTGAGCAGCATTTCGGCTGGGGCAGCTTCCGGCCAGGCCAGCGGCCGGTGGTGGAGGCGATGCTCTCGGGCCGCGACTGCCTGGCGGTCTTGCCCACCGGTGCGGGCAAATCGCTCTGTTATCAGCTCCCGGCCCTGGTGCGCGGCGGTCTGGTGATCGTGATCTCACCGCTGGTGGCCCTGATGCAGGACCAGGTGCTGCATCTGCAGCGGCGGGGGATCCCGGCGGCCTGCCTGCATCGCGGCCTGGATCCGGCCCGGCGGCGCGATCTGATCGAGCGGGTGCGGAGCAATCGCTTGCGGCTGATCTATCTGGCGCCGGAGCGGTTGCAGGTGGAGGCCACCCGACAGTTGCTGGAAGACATCAACGACCAGGGGCAGCTGGTGGGTGTGGCCATTGATGAAGCCCACTGCATCAGTGCCTGGGGGCACGACTTCCGGCCTGATTACCGGCGCCTGGGGCAGTTGCGGCGCCTCTGCCCGGGGGTGCCCCTGGTGGCTCTCAGCGCCACCGCCGCTCCGCGGGTGCGGGCCGATCTGATCCGGTTGCTGGAGCTGCGGCGGCCGCTGATTCAGGTGCGCTCCGCCCGGCGCGACAACCTCTCCTATGCGATGCGGCGGCGTCCGGCCGACCCGATGCCCGAGGTGCTGGAGGCGCTGGAGGCAGCGCGCGGGGCCAAGTTGATCTACGCCCGCACGCGGCGCTCGGTGGAGAGCTGGGCGAAGCGACTCAGTGATGCGGGCGTGGAGGCCATCGCTTATCACGCAGGGATGGATCCAGAGAGCCGGAGCCTCGCTCTCGCGCACTTTCAGGAGCATGCGGCTCCTGTGCTGGTGGCCACGGTGGCCTTTGGGATGGGGGTGGATCGGCCGGATGTGGGCTTGGTGCTCCACCTGGATCTGCCCGCCAGCGCCGAGGGCTACCTGCAGGAATCGGGGCGCGCCGGGCGTGATGGTTTGCCCGCCCGTTGCCTGGTGTTGTTTGATCCCGACGACCGCACGAGCCTGGCTTGGGCCATCCGTGCTTCCGCTGAAGACGGGGCTGATGCCCAAGAGAAGCAGCGGGTGGAGCTGGCCCAGCAGCAGCTGCGGCGCATGGAAGCGGTGGCCGAGGGCGGCGCTTGCCGGGAGCAGGCCTTGCTGCTCACCGTGGGTGAATTGGTGGCGCCCTGCGGCCGCTGCGATCGCTGCACTGAGCAGCCGTCGCTTAGGGATTGGTCGGAGCAGGCGGCTGAGGTGCTGGCGGTGTTGGAGCAGCGCGGTGGTGTGGATCTGCGCAGCCTTGGCGAGGATCTGGCTAAGGCCGAGGGCGAGGAGGTGGAGCGCTGGCGCTGGCTGGCCCGCCGCCTGGTTCAGGAGGATCTGATCGCCGAAAGCGACGACGGCAGCCAGAGGCTTTGGTTGCGCCCAGCGGGTCGCCGCTTCCTGCAGCAACCCTGGACGCTGCGCCTGGCGGCCTGATCAGCCGCCCTTGGCGGTGCAGAGATCGTTGATCAGCTTGTGCTCAAAGTCGCTCTGGGGGGCATCCCAGGTTTTCCAGGTGCCCGATTGCCCGGTGGCATTGAGGCGCTTGGCGCCGCAGTTGATCGCCAGATAGAGCGGCTGGCCATCGCTGTTGAGGCTGGGGGCCACGTAGCTGCCGCCCATGGGCTGCCAGTTGGCCCAATCCACCTGCAGGGGGCCGTAGTTGCGCCAATCGGGTGATGAAGGCTTGCCGGGCTTCGCTGCTGCGGTGGTGGCAGCGGGCTTGGTCGCTGGCACCGGTTTGGCGGCCACTGGTTGTGCAGCGGGCTTCGGCTCGGGCTTGGGTTCTGCTTTGGGTTGCGGCTGTGCCGCTGCAACGGGCTTCGGTTCCGGTTTGGGCTCCGCCTTCACGGCCGCGGTGACGACCGGCTGAGCAGTGGGCTGGGCAGAGGGTTTCGGTGTGGGCTGAGCCGCCACAGGTTGGGCTTGGGGTGCAGGCTTGGCCGCTAGCGGCGGGGCCGGCTTGGCAGCAGGTTTGGACGCCGGCTTTGCAGCAACGGTCTGCGGCTTGGCGGCGGGTTTCGCCGCTGGCTTGGCGGCTGGCTTGGGCGTACCGCGCAGCTTGAGGGTGCGGCCCACGTCCACTTGGTTGGGATCGCTGATGTTGTTGATGGCGATCAGCGACTGGGTGGAGACGCCGTAGCGCTGGGCGATCACCGAGAGGCTTTCGCCGCTTTGCACCTTGTGCTGGGTGGCGTTTTTGTTCACCGCTGGCTTCGCGGCTGCCGTGGTGCGGGTGACGGGCACCTGGATGCGGCTGCCAGCCCAGAGGTCCTGGGTGCTGCGCAGGTTGTTGAGCTCCATCAGTCGCTGCACCGAGGTGCCGTAGCGATCGGCCAGCTCCGAGAGGGTTTCACCGGGCTTCACGGTGTAGTTGGCCTGCACCGTGGTGGTGCGGCTGGCGCTGCTCACCGAGCCGCCGCCAGCGCCGGGCACCTGAATGCGGCTACCGGCCCAGAGGTCTTGCGGGCTGCGCAGGCCGTTGAGCTGCATCAGCCGCTGCACCGAGGTGCCGTAGCGCTCGGCGATCTCGGACAGGGTTTCGCCCGGTTTCACGGTGTAGTTGCCCCGCCCGCCACCACCGCCGCTGGCACTTCCGCCGCCGCCAGGCACCTGGATCCGGCTGCCGGCCCAGAGATCCTGGGGACTGCGGAGGTTGTTGAGCTGCATCAGCCGCTGCACCGTGGTGCCATGGCGCTCGGCGATCTCGGAGAGGGTTTCTCCGGGCTTCACCACCACCTCGCCGGCCAGGCCAGGCAGCGGCAGCAGCAAGGCCAGGGCAAGGACTGCAGCGGAGCGGCGGCGCATGGGGCGTGGGCGTTCGGCTGCAGGCACCATACGGGCATCGGCCGGGGACGCCAGTGCCTCTTCGATAAGCCCTGGCAATGATTGAGGGCCGCTGCAGCCGCGTGATCGATCAGCCCAGTAGGCGCCGGATCAGCGGCAACTTGCCCGCATAGGGCGGATAGCGGAAGGGGAGGTCGAGGCTGAAGGGCCGGCGCAGCACGCTGCGCTCGTGAGAGAAGGTGCGGAAGCCTGCTTCGCCGTGGTAACTGCCCATGCCGGAGCTGCCCACACCGCCGAAGGGCAGCTCCGGCACGCCCACGTGCATCACCACATCGTTGAAGCACACGCCGCCCGAACTGGTGCGCTGCAGGATCTGCTCTTGGGCGCTGCGCTGTTTGGAAAACAGATAAAGGGCCAGTGGTTTGGGGCGCTGGTTGATCCGTTCAATCGCCTCGTTCAGGCCGCTCACCCGCAGCACCGGCAGCAGCGGCCCGAACAACTCCTCCTGCATCAGCGGATCATCCAGGCTCTCCACTCGGATCAGGGTGGGGGCGATGCGGCGGCGCTCCGGATCGCTCTGCCCGCCCCAGAGCAGCTGGCCGCGGCTGCGGGCTCCCTCGAGCAGTTGGTTGAGGCGCTGGAACTGGGCTGCGTTCACCACGCTGCCCAGATCCGCCGACTGCAGCGGGTCGTCGCCAAAGCAGGCCTGGATCCGCTCGCTCAGCCGCTGCACCAGGGCGGGCTCGATCGCCTCCTCCACCAGCAGGTAATCCGGGGCGATGCAGGTTTGCCCCGCATTCAGGGCCTTGCCCCACACCAGGCGACGGGCGCTCACCTCCAGATCGGCATCGCCAAGCACCACCGCCGGGCTCTTGCCCCCCAGCTCCAGGGTCACCGGCGTGAGGTGACGTGCGGCCGCTTCCATCACGAGCCGGCCGACGCGCTCCCCACCGGTGAAAAAGATGTGATCAAACTGCTCCTGCAGCAAGGCCAGGGCGACGGCTCCATCCCCCTCCACCACCTGCACCGTGGCGGGCGGGAAGGCGGAGCCGATCAGCTTGGCGATCAGGGCGCTGGTGGCCGGTGCGTGTTCCGAGGGTTTGAGCACGGCGGTGTTGCCCGCGGCCAGGGCGCTCACCAGGGGCTGGATGGTGAGCGAGAACGGGTAATTCCAAGGCCCGATCACGAGCACGCAGCCCAGGGGTTCGCGGATCACCTGGGCCTGGCCGGGCAGCAGGCTCGCTGGCACCGCCACCTTGCGGGGGGCCATCCAGCGGCGCAGCTGCTTGCGCACCAGCTGAATCTCCTGTTGCACCGCCACGAGCTCGAAGTAAGCCTCCACCGGTGGCTTGCCCAGATCGGCGGCGAGGGCGTCCAACACGGCATCGCGGTGCTCGCTCACTGCTTGCTCCAGCCGCTGCAACTGCTCCAGCCGCCAGGCGAGCGAGCGGGTTTCAGCCGCGGTCACGGCCAGCCGCATGGCGGCGATCGGGGTGGACAGCTGCATCAACGGTTCGATCAGCCCAGCCAGTCCAGCTGGGGGTTGTGCAGCGCATGCTGACGGTAGGCCTGGCGCAACGTGGTGATCAGGGCGGCCATGACGGGTTGCTGTTCCAGGTCGAGCCGCACCACGATCACGTCCACCCCGCTGGGGCTGCGCAGCAGCGGCCGCTCCACCAGGGCCTCGGGCAGGGGAGTGGGTGTGTTGGTTTGGCTGATCACCGCCAGATCGAGCACGCGATCCAGGAGCAGCTGGTGCACCCGCTGGCGATCGCTGCAGCGCTGCAGCAGGCCGGCGGGCAGGGCCGGGTGCACGCCGTTGCTATCAAGGCCCACGCTGCCGCTGGCCAGCCAGCGGGGCTCGGGCGGCGCACTCTGAAGGCGCAGCCACTGCGACGACAAGCGCAGACCCTGGAGCAGGCTTTGGTTGGAGCGGGCCCTGTAGAGGCCGTTGGCGTGTTTGCGAAATTCCAGCCCCAGCCGCCCACTCACCTGCCGGTAGATGCGGGAGATCGAGCTCTGGTCGCGCTGGGTGATCTGGGCCACGGCGCTGGTGCTGGGGGCAATCTCCAGCAGGTCCAGAACAGGTAATCCATCCAACAGGATGTCCGCCAAAAGCCGCAGCTCGACCTATGCGAAATCTGCATGAGGTGGCCGCTGAAGCTCAATCCCCAGTGGTGGGTAGGTCTGGCTGGGCCAAGGCGGGAAAGCGCAGGCGAAGCAATGCCCCTCCCCGTTCGCTCACGCCGCATTCGAGCGTGCCCTGGTGGTTCTCCATGGTGGTGCGCACCACAAAAAGACCAAGGCCGCTGCCGCTGGCCTTGGTGGTGAGTAGAGGCGTTTCATCGAGGGCTTCTTGTGGAAGGCCGGGGCCGTTGTCCTCCACCGACAACCACCAGTGGTTGGCCTCGCGCCTGAGGCTCACTCCGATCCAGGGATCAGGGCGGCCCTGCTCGGCCAGGGCTTCGGCGGCATTACGCAGCAGGTTCACGATCGCGATCTGAATCTGCACGGCATCGCCTTCAATCCAGGCGGGTTCGCGCAGGCGGTCGAGCTCGCTGCTCTCCACCAGCATCCGGTTCACCGGGCCGGCGCTGCGGGCATAGAGCAAGGCGCTCTGGGCCACATCGCGCAGATCGAGGCGCTGATGCTCGGTTTGCACATTGCGCAGCAGTGCGCGCATCTTTTCGATCGTGAGCACCACGCGATCCGTTTCGGTGCGGATGCTCTGCAGCTGGTTGCGCCATCCCTCAGGCAGGGGAGGGCTCCCCTCGCGTTGGCTGCGCTCCAGCAAGAGCTGGCTGTTGAGCAGCAACACGCTCAGCGGTTGGTTGATCTCATGGGCGATGGCCGCTGCCTGAAGGCTGCTGCGCAGCTTGTCTTTGAGCAGGCTGAGGGTCTGGGCGTCGCGGAAGCGCTCGCGCTCCTGGGCCTCCCGCAAGTTGGCGGTGAGGCGGTTGTAGCGCTCCACCAGCTCAGCGATGGCGCCATCGAGGGCGAGCAGTTCTTCGCCGGCTGTCGTGGTGAGCCCACTGGTGAAGTGCAGGTCGCCGCTGGCGGTTCCGTTGGTAGCGGTGAGGCTGGTCCCCAGGTGGCGGGAGGCGGATTCCAACTGCCTGAGCGGCTTGAGCAGGGCGCGGATCTGGCGGTTGATCAGCAGCACTGCTCCGGTGAGGGCGGCCGCGGCGGCGAGCAGCGCCAGCAGGCTGGTGCGTTCTGCGGAGGCGCTGCTGGGATTGGTGGCCAGGGCTGTGAGCAGGATCCAGTTGAGCCCTTCCTCCTGGCCCCAGGGATTGGCCTGAAGCGTGTAGGTGGTGCCGTTCACGCTCACCCGCCTTGGGCTCCGGGCTTCCCCCCAGGCGTTGGCTTGGTGTTGCAGGCCGCCCTTGGCGCCGGAAACCAACAATGTGCGGCTGAGGGCCTGAGCGAGGGGATGGTTGAGGCTGCGCAAGTTGGCGCGGCGCACCACGCCCTTGTGGCGTTGCAGGGTGAGATCCGCCTGGGAGCAGGCCACCAGATCGCCGTTGGGCTCAACGATCACGGCCAGCCCCTGGCGCTGTTGCCACACGCCCTGGAGCCAGCTGCTCAGTTGGCTGAGCACCATGTCCACCCCCACCACGCCAAGCAGGCGGCGATTGGGGCCGAACAGCGGCGCGTTGTAGGAGATTGAGAACACCTCGGGCTGGTCTTCCCAGGCGTAGATCGAGCTCCAGGTGGGTTTGCCGGCTTGGGCCGTTTCCACATACCAGGCCTCTTCGTGGGTGTCGCTCATGCCTGGAATGCGCTCCAGTAAGCGGCCCCGCTGGCCTGTGGAGGTCATGGCGTAGACGGCCATCGATCCCCTGCCGCTGCGTGGAGTGTCTTCATTGAGCAGCAGCGCACCGCTGGCGGTGCGCTCCAGGCCGATGAACGCGCCGTCGGTGCTGCCGATGTTGATGTAGTCCACCGGGAACACCTGCATCTGGTTCCAGAACCGCTCGCTGATGGCTGCCGGATCCCGTTGGCGATCGGGGTTGTTGCGCAGCCAGTTGAGATTGAGTTCGTTGATCCAGATCGGGTAGCTGAGCTTGTTGGAGAGGCGAATCGAGAGATCCACCACCGAGGCGTTCTGGCGATAGGCCTCACCCAGCTCGAGGCCGCTGCGGCGCCCGAGGCTGTAGCTGAGGAGGCTGAAGCCCCCCGTTACCAAAATCAGCTGCAGCGCACTCACCAGGGCCAGCCGATTGGCGAGCCGTTTGGGCAGCCGGAGGCTCAGGGTGCGGCGCATCAATCAGGGCTCGTCCTGGCGGAGATTGCCGAGCAGGGAGGCATGGCGCACCAGTTCAGCCCCACTCATGCCCAACTTCTGGGCGATGGCCTTGCGGTGGGTTTCCACGGTGGCGATGGAGAGGCTGGTGCTCCGGGCGATCTCCTTGTTGGTCAGCCCCTGGCCGATCAACCTGAAGATCTCTCGCTGCCGTGGGGTGAGCGGCTCGCCAGTGGAGGGCAGGCAACGCTCGAGCACGTTGTGCAGCTGAGCGAAGGCGGCTGTTTTATCCACCACACCCACGATCCAAGGCTGGAGGGCTGCCGGGCAGACAAAGCTGCTGGCCTGGCCAGAGAGCACCACCACCTTGGCGTTGGGGTTCGTTTCGGTCAGCGCCTCGGCCACAACCAGGCCGTCGCCATCCGGTAGCGCCAGATCCAGGATCAGCAGATCCGGAGGCTGATCGCCGCTGCACAGCGCCAGGGCCTCAGCCTGGGTGGTGGCGACGGCGCGAACCTCCAGACCGGGCAGTGCTTCGAGCATCGAGCGCAGCAGCTGCAGGAACATCACCTGGTCTTCCACGATCAGGCATTGCAGGGCTCGCCGCTGACTGGCGGGCAGAGGCGCAGGCATCTGGTGTAGATGCAGCTACAACGGCCACCATCCTGCCGATATAAGAGATGGCCTCAACTTCTTTAAGCGGGTTATTGATAACCCGTTGAAAAGCCCTTGACGAGACTTGAACTCGTGACCTCTCCCTTACCAAGGGAGTGCTCTACCGCTGAGCTACAAGGGCATGTGGAAGGTGGGCCGGGCTGGATTTGAACCAGCGTAGGCAGAGCCAGCGGATTTACAGTCCGCCCCCATTAACCACTCGGGCACCGACCCGAACCACACCCCAAGAACTTACCAGCCGGCGGGTCTGCCCCTGGCTCCTCTCCCTACGATCACGGCAGTGGAGGCCGATCAACGGCGCTGGCGATGCGGGTGCTGTTGCTCAACGGGCCAAATCTGAATTTGCTGGGGTTGCGGGAGCCGGGCCTCTATGGCGCCGACACTCTCGAGGCGATTGAGGCAGAGCTCGGCCGCCAGGCCGCTGGACTCGGCGTGGAGCTCGAGTGCTTCCAAAGCAATCACGAAGGAGCCCTGATGGATCGCATCCACGCCGCCCGCGGCAGTGTGGACGGCATCTTGATCAATGCGGGTGCCTTCACCCACACCTCGATTGCCCTGCGCGATGCCCTGCTCGGCGTCGCGATTCCTTACGTAGAGCTGCACCTGAGCAACGTGCATGCCCGCGAAGCGTTCCGCCACCACTCTTATCTGGCCGATAAGGCGCTGGGGGTGATCTGCGGGTTCGGGCCAGGCAGCTACGGCCTCGCCCTGCAGGGCCTGGTGATGCGGCTGCGCCAGGAGCCAGCGGCATGACGGCGCTGCTCGAGAACCCCACGGCCCGAGTGAAGTGGCTTGCGGCGCCGAGCAGCGCTAGCTGGCTCGAGCAAGCCAACGCTCGGCCGGATCTCGTGTTGATCGATCACGCCCACTGCGAGCGCAAGGCGGCCGGTGTGGCTCTGCAGCTGATGTTCCGCTACCCCTCCGATGAGGGGCTTGCGGCGCTATTGAGCCCATTAGCGAGGGAAGAGCTCGAGCATTTCGAGCTGGTGTTGCAGCTGTTGCAGCGGCGGGGCATTCCTCTGCGGCCCTTGCAGGCTCCTGGCTATGGAGCCACCCTCACGGCGGCAGTGCGTAAGGGGGAGCTCGAGCGCAGGCTTGATTCGTTTTTGGTGGCTGGCTTAATCGAAGCCCGCAGCCATGAACGGATGGCCCTGCTGGCGGCCCATAGCCCTGATCAAGAGCTTCGCGATCTCTACGGCGAACTGCTGGCAAGCGAGGCGCGCCACTTCGGCCTGTATTGGTGTTTATGCGAAGAGTGTTTCGGGCGCGAAGCCACGGTGGAGCGCTTGGAGGCGTTGGCAGCGGTCGAGGTGCAGGCGCTTACGGGTGAATTGGCCCAAGCGGATGGCGTGCGCATGCACTCGGTGGGTGTGGCGCTGCACTGAAGACTGAGTTGGTTGTGGGTTTCATTCAACAGTCACCTTGACGCCGCCATAGGGGGGAGGGCGGCAGTGAAAGTTCGGTGCTGCTTAGCGGCCCATACAGGCTGAGTAGAGCCTGTTTGTATTGGGATTCG
>Ga0194119_10008889_pt1 | contig 13647 bp, 11 predicted proteins | sample TA2MahC100mmetaG_FD_148620 | JGI IMG/M metagenome (GOLD analysis project Ga0194119, IMG submission 148620) | Freshwater microbial communities from Lake Tanganyika, Tanzania - TA2015018 Mahale Deep Cast 100m | ecosystem: Environmental > Aquatic > Freshwater > Lake | place: Tanzania: Lake... | reverse complement strand
GTCCTCGTCGGGTTGGATTCTGTTCTTGGCGGAACGTCTTCTAACCCTACCAGGACCTTGCCTCTCTTCTTTCAGAGCCTAATTTGGACAGGCGTGGGCGAAAACCTGCATTCCCCCAAGATGGTAAGGTGAGGGAGAGACGATACGTGCGTAGCCTGATTCTGATATTTGTTCTCAGCGCCGTCGCCGCGGCCGCACAGTCGCGGTTCCTCTCCGACGCCGATTTCGCGCGGATCGGCGACACTATCGGAAAGCATCGGTGGGCCGCCGATGTTCGCACGAATCTGGTCAACGCCGCCGAGGCGTGGCCGCAGTCGCATCTGTCGCGCTACGGTCTTCGTGAACTCGCTCTTCCTCCTGAAGGCGGCCAGTGGTCGCACTGGTACGTCTGCCCTTCGACCGGCGTTCGCCTTCGCTTCGAACCGCCGAATGGCCACGTCTGTCCGAGCGACAACCGCAGACTCACAGGCTGGCCATACGAACAAGTGATCTACTCCGAGCGTCACGACGCGCTTGCCAACGCCGCTCGCGATCTCGCACTCGCTTTTCGCCTTTCCGGCAAGCGAGAATACGCCGAGAAGTCGGCCTGGATTCTCAACGGCTACGCCGATCGCTACTCGTCCTTTGCACTTCACGATAAAGATAACCGCAATACGCGCACCGGCGCGCGCTCTCATGCGCAAACGCTCGATGAAGCGATCTGGATCATCCCGCTCGCTTGGGCCTACGACCTGCTCAACGGCTCGGGCGTGCTCAGCGTCGAGCAATCGGCGAACATCGAACGCAATCTCCTGCGCGAAGCCGCCGCGACGATCGAGCGTTACGATGCCGGCATCTCAAACTGGCAGTCCTGGCACAACGCCGGACTTGCGGCGATCGCCTTCGCGCTGAACGATTCCGTGTTAATCGCAAAGGTCATTGACGGTCCTAGCGGCTTCCGCTTTCAAATGAAGAAGTCGGTGTCGGCCGACGGCTTCTGGTACGAAGGCAGCTTTACCTATCACTACTACGCGCTCGACGCGCTGCTCCAAACCGCCGAACTGGCAGCGCGCGCGGGCGGCATCGATCTATTCGGCGACGAGACGTTTCAGAAACTCTTCGCCGCGCCGGTGCGGTTCGCTCTTCCCGATGGCACGCTGCCGCCATTCAACGACGCCACGACGGTCAATCTGCGGACGTACAGCCGCTGGTACGAAAGCGCCTTCGCGCGTTGGGGCGATCCGCAATATGCCGCAATCGCGGGATCGCGGGGGCGCGGCCGCGATGCATTGCTTTTCGGCGCCTCCGATCTCCCCTCCCCGCAACCGGAAATCCTGTCGAGCACCATTTTCCCCGACTCCGGCTATGCCGTTCTGAGATCTCCGTCCGATCACACCGCCGTCCTGAAGTACGGTCCGCACGGCGGCGGCCACGGACACTACGACAAGTTAAACTTTGTTTCCTACGCGCGCGGCGGCATCCTTGCTATCGATCCCGGCACCCAAGCCTATGGCGCGCCGACTCACACAACGTGGGATCAACAAACGGTCGCGCACAATACCGTCGTCGTTGATGAACGTACGCAGGCCGCAGCCACCGGAGAACTTCTCGCCAGCCAGATGGAACCGGGTTTTTCCTACCCTAGAGCCGGCGCCGGAGGAGCTTACGCGAACGCGCGGTTGACGAGGTCGATGCTGGTCACCGGCGAGTACGCACTCGATGTCTTTGACGCCGAGTCGACGGATCGCCAACCGCACCGCTTCGACTGGGTCTATCACAACATGGGTGAGATCGTAACCGATTTGCCGCTCGCGCCGACAACGGCGTTGCCGCGCACGATGGGCTATCAGCATCTGACAGGCAATCGATCGGCCACAGCCGACGGTGACTGGAAACTCGGTTTCGATGGCGGCCGTGCGCGGCTCGGTTCCTATGGTTCGGTTTTCGCCAGCACGGGCAATGTCAGGGGATCGTTCAGCAACTCCCGCGAACAAGCGGCAAGCGGCACGGGCTCGGGGAAGATGGAGTACCGATTCAGTGGCGCCGGGTATCTGCTCTATTCGACGGCGAACGTTTCGAATCTACCGCAGCCTAGTATTCACCCCAGCGGCGTGCGGGTGATGCTCTACGGCGACGGTTCCAAACACCGAATCGCGATTCGTATCAACGATACTACCGACGAACGGTTCGTCGCTCCGGCGATCACGGTTGATTGGAATGGTTGGAAAGAGGTCGAGGTGACGGGCCCGCAGCGCTGGAACCACTATCTTGGTAACGACGATGGCGTAATCGATCTACCGATTCGCACCGTGTCGCTTGAGCTGCAACAAACAGCGGGATCGCCCGGCGAGGGTGTCTTCTTTGTCGACGATATCGACTTGGTTTACGACACTGGCGAGCCGCTCCGCGTGGCCGCCTTCGAAGTTCCGGTGCAGAGCGTGCGCGTTTGGATGCTGGGCGAAGAAGGAACCGCTGTTGTCGCCGGCAACGGGTTGGGCGAGGATCTTACGCGCCCCGTGCCCTATGTCTTGGCGCGGCGCCGCGGCTTGCGCACGCAGTTTGTTTCTTTGATCGAGCCGTACGGCGTCGAACCGGAGATCGTTGGGTTCCGCCGAACCGAAGACGGTGCGATCGTTGTGACGGGGCCAACGTGGCTCGATACGATCCGACTCACCGGCGACGGTGTTATCTACGAGCGGCGATAACTGCCCAAATGAGGCGCGCTTGTGGGAGAGCTTTCGAGAGCCGGCACGCGCCGCACGGGCGACAGCCCTTAAGCGCAGCGCATACGAGACCGGTGTGAGGGCTTCGGCGAGGCGACGTTGACGCAGCGAGCCGGCACCGAGGTGGCGCCCCCTGGACTTGGATCGGGTGGACAAAGAACGCTCGCGCAAGGCGGGCGCGCGAGAGCGCTATTCTTCCACCCGCCGCCGAGTCAAATCCGGCCGCTCCATCACTTCAGGCAAGAGATCCACACCTAACCCCGATCCCGCGGGCAAATCAAAGAACCCGTCCTTAGGCAAGGGCGAAGCGCCTGTTACCGGCAAATACTCATCGGCGTAGTGTCGCCGTACCGACTCTGCGATGTAGAGATTCGGAATCGCCGCCGCCAGATGCATCGTCGCTGCGTGCAGAACAGGACCGCCGCAGTTGTGCGGTGCGACCGGCAATAGATGCGTCGCCGCCTGATTGGCGATCTTGCGAGCCTCGGTAATGCCCCCGCACCACGAAATGTCTGGCATTACGATGCGCGCGGCTCGATTGGCCAGCAGTTCACGATGTTGCCAGGTCGTCATCAATCGCTCACTGATCGTCAGTGGCAGCGAGGTCGACGACGCCAATTCGCGATAGGCATCCATGTTGTCCTGCGGCAGCATCTCCTCCAGCCACATCGGCTGGTACTCTTCGCATGCCCGTGCAATGTCGATCGCGCAGCGCAGGTTCCAATAACCGTGAAACTCCATCGCAACTTGCATGTCGTCGCCGAACCGTGTGTGAATGCGCCGCAGCGGGTCGATGCCCTGGCGAATGAGAGCGGGCGTTATCCACTGCCCCTCGGTCTGCTTGGCGATCGGATCGAACGGCCAGATCTTCATCGCGCGAATGCCCTGTTCGAGCAGGCTCTCGGCGAGTCGCTCCGGTTCGTCGAGAAAGGAAATATGGTCGTAACAGGTGTTGTACGTGCGGATTCGACTGCGCGTGGCGCCGCCGAGTAATTGATACACCGGCGCGCCCAGCGACTTGCCGAGCAGATCCCACAGCGCCATGTCGACCGCGCCGATCGCGCGCAATTCCGCCCCCGCCCAACCCGAATATGCGACGGCATCAAACATCGAAGTCCAAAGCCCTTCGATTCGCCGGGGGTCTTCGCCCAATAGCCGGGGCGCAAGACGCGACAGTACCACCGCCTCTTCGGACTCCGGATGGGGATAGGTCTCGCCGAGACCTATCAGTCCGCTGTCAGTGTGCACACGCACCCACAACCACTGCACCGGGCCGGCGTGCACGGTAATTCCGCGGCTCAGCCGCAGCGTTTCGATCGCAGTAATGCGCACGGGAGCGCTACTACATCGCTTGCGGCATCGGCAGGTTGGCCTTTGCCAGCGCCCGGCTAAGCGTCTCGATCGCGTCGCGCTCACCCATCGACCGGGCGATCGAGATTTCAGTGATCATCATGCGACGCGCACAGTCGAGCATCTTTTTCTCGCGGAACGAAAGAGGCTTGGCCGTCTGCAACTGCACCAATTCCTTGAATACTTCCGCTACGCCCATCAGCCCGCCGACTCGCATCTTGTCGGAGTTTTCCTTGAAGCGGTCCTTCCAATCTTGTGAGCGCTTGATAACGCCGATCGACAGGAATGCCAGCACCCGGTTTGCTTCCGTGGTCTTGGTGACTTTGCGGAGTCCAACGTCGCCGGCATGGCTGAACGGCACCATGACAGTCATGCTGTTATAGCTCAGACGTAGGAGGTAGAACCGTTCCAATTGCGCGCCGAAGTTGCGCGTGCTGATGTTTTCAATTGTCCCAACACCGTGGTAGGGGTAAACGACTTTGTCGCCAATGTGAAAGGTCGTGCAGGGACCCATGGTACACCTTCCGTCAGTTGTTAAAGTGATTACACCAGAGCGTTGTTCCATAGTAGCCGTGGGTCCGACATCTGTCAACAGCAATTTGACGTTTCTCTAGAGAAAACCGCTTAGATGCGGTACCAGTCGCCGGTATCCCCGTCAACCACATCGGTTTTACAGCCTTCGGCGGAAACGCTTGATAGCACCTCTTGAAGGTGGACCCGGTTCCATCGGATGGAACAGCCACCTTTGACGAGTGGTAACGCAGGTTGTAAATTGCGAGAACTGGTCTGGTTTTCCCGTGCCGAATGAACGATTTCCGATTCTCTCGGAGTTCCATATCAGGTAGACTGGTACTGCTAGCGAACAGCCATCGGAAAAATGGAACAGATCGGCCGGTATCCCATCGAATGCGAACTCGGGCGTGGCGGGTGCGGTATTGTCTACCTTGGCCGCGATCCGAAGATTGAACGCCAGGTTGCCATTAAGACGATCTTGATTAGCGATATTCGCACGAATCCGCAGGGCAGAACGCTGCGCCAAAGGCTGGCCCGGGAGGCTCAATCGGCTGGCGCACTCAATCACCCGAATATCGTTACGGTGTACGAACTGGGTGAAGACGCCGACATGACCTACATCGCGATGGAATTCGTTGATGGCCCGCCATTGCAAGTCCTTATGGATGAGGAGCGGTTGCCGCTCGAAAAGATCGCCAAGTGCCTGCGTCACACGGCGTCGGCACTGGATTTTGCGCACTCCAAGGGAATCATTCACCGGGATGTGAAGCCCGCGAACATTCTGATCAACGGGACCGACGAGGCCAAGATCACCGACTTTGGCGTTGCCAAGATCGTGGAGCACGCCGGTATGACAACGACCGGAATGGCGGTAGGCACGCCGTCCTACATGTCGCCCGAACAGATCATGACCAAGCCGCTTGACGGTCGCGCCGATCAGTTTTCGCTTGCCGTCATTGCTTTCGAGATGCTCACCGGTCGCAAGCCCTTTGAGAGCGATTCGCTGCCGGGACTGATTCACCAGATCCTTTCCGTCGAGCCGCCCAGCGCCGCCGAGATCGATCAAAAGGTTGGCGAGCCGGCGGCGTCGATCCTTCGCAAGGCGTTATCCAAGGATCCGGAAGGCCGTTATCCGAAATGCACCGACTTTGCCAAGGCGCTTGAAGAGGCCATGCTCGGTTCGGTCTCTCCGACCGTTCCTTGGCCGTCTGCCGCGAAAGCCGGCGAGCCAACCGCATCGATTCCCGCGCTCACGCCTCCACCAGCGCCCGCTCCGGCAACAGGCAGTCCCGTTACCAAGGCGGCGTTGTTGATCGCGATCGCTCTGGTGATCGCCGGGTATATCTTCTCTCGCCGGCCTGAGCTACCACCCGAGCCGGCGGCCAAGAGCGCGCCTCCGGTCGTGCAAGAAATGCCGCCCGCTCCCGTTCCCGAGGCGCCGCGGGTCGCGGTCGATCCGCCGAAGGCCCAGAAAAAAGAGAATAAGAAGAAGGAAGATCCCGTTGTTGCGACCGCCGAACTGCCCAAGCCTCCACCAGCAAATCCCGATCCCGGACCGGATGCTCCCGCGACTTCTTATATGGGAGCGCCGGAAGGCCGCTTTACTTGGACGGGAATATTGCCCCCAGGCGAGCGGCTTGTCATCGTTCGTAACCGCGTGCGTATAGGGTCCATTGGCGGCGCGGCGCTACCGGGCGGCGTTGCCGTGCAGGTAGAGGTCCGATCGGCCGATGTATCTGTTGTGCAGCACCCTGCCGCTAGTAACGGATTTCGTCTGATCGTTGCCAACACGTCGGGACGCGAGGTTTCGAGCTTCGCGGCGGCATGGAAAGAGCAGGGAAATTGAAGGCGCTCGCGTTGATCGCGCTGCTGGCTGCCGGGATTTCCGCGCAGCCGAAGCGTAAAGCGCTCGTCGTCGGCAACGGGGACTATCAAAACCTGCCGCGCCTGACTTCATCTCCCGAAAGCGCGCGTGCGTTCGCGCAGATGCTCGGGGCAAACAAGTTTGCTGTGGCGCTGAAGATCAACGTCGATGCCGATGGACTGTTGCGGGAGATCCGCCAGTTTCTCCAGGACGTTGCCCCGGGCGATGTCGCCGTCTTTTACTTTGCCGGATATGCCGTTCAAGAAATTGGCGAGAACTACCTGCTCCCAGTCGGGTTCAAACTGCGCACCGAGGATGGGATCGAGTTTCACTCTTATTCGTTGAAACGCCTCATGCGGTTGCTGGAGGCGAAAAAACTTTCCGCGGGAATGGTCGTGTTGGATACCGAACACACCGACCCCGGGATCGAAAAGCGTTTCCCCGATCGGGGACTCGCGGCCATCGACCTGCGGGGCCAGGACTTTGTTGTCGCCATGTCGAATCTTCCGGGCCGCTCGGCGCGAGACAGCGGCGCAAACGTCAGCCGGTACACAAGCGCGTGGCTGGAGGCGATGACCGAACCATGGTTGCCGCTCGACGCGATTCTGCGCAAAGTGAAGCAGCGCGTTAGCGAGACCAGTGGCGGCGAGCAGGTGCCGTCGGAAGTGTCAACGATGGTGAAGGAGTTCATCTTTGATCCAAAATCGCCAGCGACGATAGAGTGGGAAAAGTTGACGAATTCGCGCGATGCCACCGCTCTGGAATTGTTTCGCGCACGCTATCCGTCGGATCCGAACGCAGCAGCGGCAGCAGCCCGAATCCGTGCCCTCGAGTGGGAAGCGGCGGCCTCTGAAAATACGCGCGCATCGATCGACCGGTTCCTTCGAAAGTATCCCGGCGATACGGCCGCTCGAGCGTGGATAACCCAAGCGGATGCCGCCGAGCGCGCCAGCGTTGAAGCCGCCGTTCTCGCGGCCGTTGAGCGGTTCCGGAAAGCCAACGAAAGCCGCAACCTAGACGAATTGATTGCGATGCGCCCCTCGCTTGCGCCTGAGCGCCGCAGGTTGGAACAGTCCTTTCGCACGATTCGATCAATGAAGTACGAATTGTCTCCGTCCGGTGCGCCCGTAATCGAGGCTGCAGCCGCGACGGTGAAGTGCCGATTAAGAGTAGAGACCAAGATGGACGGTGGCACACCGCCGCCCGTCGAAAAGAACGTAACCGTGAAACTTCGCCGCCATGGAGATGGCTGGATCATCGAATCCGTCGATTGACGCGGCGCGAGCAGGAAGGGCGAAACGTAATGAATCGAATTGTGGCAATGATGGCGCTTGGCGGCGTACTGCTCGCGCATGATGCCGGAAGTTCCAATGTCGCTCGACGCAAGTTGGCCTACTTGCTGCCGAACTTGTTCGGACCCGGCGGATTTGTCCTGCCGAATGCCGAGCACGCCGCCCACTTTTCGAATGCATTCCAGTCGAACTTCGGGCCGCTGATGTCGTCGGTCACCAATCAGTTGACGACCGTACCGCTGCCTTCGCCCGCATCCGGTTTTCTGTATAGCTTTGACACAACTCTCGGCGTCTACACCCACACTGGTCAGAGCTTCGGGCCAATCTTCGCCGAGCGCGCCGAAACGATCGGCAAGAACAAATTCTTCGCCGGCGTCGCCTACCAACACTACAATTTCGATCACATCGATGGTATCGACATGAAAAAGCTGAGCGCTGTGTTCGAGCATCAGCCTGCCGCGAACATCGTTTTCCAGCGCGACATCATCACTACGCAAACCCAATTGGATATTCAAGTCGGGCAAACCGTCGCCTACTTTACCTACGGATTGCACGACCGTGTGGACGTGTCCGTGGCGCTTCCCATGGTGACCGCCAGTATCGAGGCGTTAAGCGATGCGCAAATCCAGCGCATCGGTACCGGAACGGACGCTTCGGTACACTTCTTCGATACCAACATCGGCGACCGCAGCCGGGCCCAGTTTTCGGCCTCCGGCACGGCGCAGGGAATCGGCGATGTGACCGTGCGTTTGAAAGCGACAGCCTTGCGGTTCAAAAACGCGGGCGTGGCCGTCGGCTTTGACGCTCGCATGCCGACTGGCGACGAGTTCAATCTGCTCGGCAGCGGCACCTACGGCGCCCGCCCCTTCGTCGCGATCTCGGGCCGGAAGGGTAACTTCTCTCCCCACGTCAACTTCGCATATCAGTGGAATGGTAAGTCCTATCTGGCCGGCAACGTCGTTACCGCAACAACCGGAAACCTCAGCGACCAGTTGCAGTACGCCGCCGGCTTCGACCTCGGTCTGACCCCGAAGTTCACGTTGGCGATGGACTATCTCGGCGTCCAGCAAATCCAGGGCAAGAGAGTCGAACGAACGCAGTTCGCGGCGTTCAATGGCGCCAGGTTCGATCAATCTACCGTTCGCGATGCGCGCGTGAATCAGCACGCTCTTGCCGCCGGTTTCAAGGTCAATCCTGTTCGCGAACTGCTCGTCTCGTTCAACCTCTTATTCGCTCTGAATGACGCTGGCTTGCGCGACCGTGTGTCGCCGCTAATCGGCGTCGCCTACACGTTCTAGCCCTATCGGATTTCGAATTCAAACGAACCGGAATCGGCGGGCGCGTCGAACGCTTCTACCTTTCGGACGTCGGCTTGGCGCGGGCCTTTCCACAAAGCCGCTTCCATCCGGTCGACATCTTCCATTACGCCCTGTGCGAACGCTTCGACCGAGCCGTCTGGCTTATTCTCAATCCAGCCGGTGAGACTCAGGCGTTCTGCCTGCAATCGAGCGAAGTAGCGAAATCCAACCCCCTGCACCCGTCCCCGTACTGTCCACTTTCGAGCCGTAATCACGGGCCTACTCCGGCTCAGCCTCGCTTTTCAACTTCAGGTACCGCGCCCGGCTTTCGATAATCGCCTTTCGCGCTTCGGGCGGGCCTTCCCAACCTTCCATCTTCGGCACGACACCCTGTAGCTCTTTGTAGATGCTGAAGAAGTACTCGACCTCGCGCCTTACGTGCGGGAAGATCTGATCCAATGTGTGGATCTGATCGTAGCGCGGATTCCGGACGGGCACGGCGAGAATCTTCTCGTCGACGCCCTTGTCGTCCGCCATCTTCAATATGCCCACCGGCCGGCATTCAATCAGGCATCCGGTGAAACTCGGCTCCGAGACTAGAACCAGCACATCGATCGGGTCGCCGTCGCCCGCCATCGTGCCGGGCACGAAACCATAGTCGCCTGGATAATGCATCGGCGAGTACAAGGCCCGGTCGAGACGGAACACACCCAGTTTTCCGTCGTATTCGACCTTGTTCGTTGAGTTTTTCGGGATTTCAATGATCACCCGAACGACTTCCGGGCAATCGGGACCAGGGTCGAGATCGTACAACGAGTGCAAGTGGTTCACTCCTTCCAGGGTAGCAGAACTACACCCGTGTCGCGAATTTTCGCCTTGTATTCGCCTGAAGGCGCCCGTAAGATGTGTTCTGACAGCAATTTAGCGGGTCAAAAAGAAACAAAAACTCTTGCGCCAAGGGCAAGAGAGATTTATGATTGTCTGGTGGCGGAAAGTGTCGCTCCGTGGCAGATTCGATTCTTGACATTTTGCAGAACACCGCAGCTCGTCAGCCGCTCGGTTCTTTCGAGACGCGCTGCGACGAGAAGGGGAGAATTCGTCTGCCAAGTGAATGGCTGCACTTCATCGCACACGATTTGAAGGACACAAGAGTATTTTGCACTAGTTTGGACTCTGCGTCGACCATTCGGATTTATCCGGAATCGATCTGGCGATACAATCTGGCGCTTTTTGAACAACAGTTGGAGCTTGCGGCGGAGGTCGATGCGTTGCTGACCAATGCGGACTACTACGGTGTACTGAGCACGCCCGATACAAGCGGGCGGGTTCTCATCAAGGCCGAACTGCGCGCCAGGATGGAATTGCTCGGGGATCTGGTGGTGGGCACGGGTAAGCGGGGCGTTATTCACGTGTACCGGAAAACAGACCATCAAGCGTTGCTCGTAGCGGCGGCGCAGGCGGTTCCGGATGCAATACAGAAACTGACTCGAGCTGGGATGCGATAAGGCGATGCATGGAACATATTCCAGTCATGCCGTCGGAAACGCTCGAAGCGCTCTCGCTTCGGCCCGGCTATCGTGTGATCGACGGGACAACGGGATTGGGAGGACATTCGCGACTGCTGGCCGAGGCCGTCGGCGCGGATGGACACGTATTTGCCTGCGACGCCGATCCGGAATCGCTCGCGTTGGCCAAGGCCAACTGCGCCGCGTTTGCGGATCGAATGACATTCACACATTCGAGATTTTCCGAACTACCAGGAAAGTTAGCGCCTCATCTGCCTGTCGATGCGCTGCTGGCCGACTTCGGAACCAGCATGATGCATTTCACAAGCGGCGAGCGCGGCTTTTCTCTGATGAGTGGCGGCCCGCTCGATATGAGGCTCGACAGAACCTCGGACTCGCCGACCGCGGCCGACTTCGTGAACACACTCTCGGAAACAGACCTTGCGAATTTGATCTACACCACAGGAGAAAGGGGGAGCCGCCATATAGCCAGAGCGCTGGTCAGGGCGCGACCGCTGCACAGCATCGAACGATTTGCCGATGTTATCACAGCGGCCGTGCCCAGGACCGGGAAACTGCATCCGGCCACACTCAGTGCGCTCGCACTTCGGATCGCAGTGAATCGGGAGTACGAAGAGATCGCCACGCTGATCGCGTCGTTGCCGCGGCTTGTAAGGCCCGGCGGACGAGTGGCGCTGATCGCCTTTCACGGGGGCGAAGATCTGATCTCGAAGACCGAAACGAAAAAGCTTGCCAAACAAGGCAAGGCTGTGTTGATCAACAAACACGTATGGACACCCTCGGCGGAGGAGGTCCGGAGGAATCGAGCGAGCCGCAGCGCCAGAATGCGGGTGCTCGAAATTTCAGGAACATCTGGCGAATCGTAAGACTGGCGCCTCGGCGCTGGGGGAGAGAGTAACCATGGCTACTTTGGCATGGATTTTTGAAAAAACAGCCGCCACGGCGCTGCGCGATGCGCGCAACGCACAGCGGGACGGCTTCCGGCTGCGTCCGCTGCCGAACGAAGAAATCCACGTCTTCACGAAGCGGATCGACAACACACGCGTCGTTCGGGAGCACGATCCCCGGGTGACCGGTGCCGCCGTAAAGACACTCTCGATGGCGTGTTTGGGCGCGCTAGTGATGATCGGGTTGATCGTCCCGGCCGCCAACAGCTACCTTGCCGGCTACACGCTCACCGAAATGAACCGGCAAACCGCCGCGATGGAAACCGAGTTTGCCAAGCTTAGCGCGCGCGAAGCCGAGTTGACGAGCCTCGACGCCCTCGCCCGCGCGGCGAAGAACCAGAAGTTCATAGATCCCTCGCCAGACAACATGGTCGTGTTAAACGATCAACGCTCGGGCGCGGTGGCCTTGAACCGCAAGAGCAAGTAGTAATCCAAGTTTCCGCGGCGAGCCAAGCGGCGCCGCCCGTGGCGAAGGGGCAACACCTCCCCCGATGCCTCTCCGCCACGGGCAGCGATTTCCCAGCTGCCGCATGACCGAAACCCAGTAATACCTCCCCCAAAACTACACGCAAGAAAGGAGCACGTATGGAAACGACGGTTGAGCCGCGCACGCAAAAGCGGCTTGCCCTCGTGGCGTGGTCTTCGTTGTTCTGGGGAGGCGTTTTGGTTTTCCGTCTGATCCAGCTACAAGTCGTCGATCATCCCACGCTTCGGCAGCACGCGCAAAAACAGCAGGAGCATGTGGTCGAGCTACAGGCGCCGCGAGGCACGGTGTATAGCGGTGGCGAAGGCGGCGGCCCGCTCGCCATCAGCGTGCCGGTGAAGCGCGTGGTGATTAACCCATTGCGGATTCCCGAAGAAGGTGAAGCCTTCGTTGTCGCCGTTATCGAACAGTTGCTTGGCGTGGATTCCGCCGCGCTGTCGAAGGAGATCGCTGAAGCGCGCGCGATGCGGAAAGGCTATCTGGTGCTGCGCGAAGACGCTACGGCCGAAGAGATCGCGCGTCTCCGCCGCAGCAAGCTCGACGTCTTTACGTTTGAAGACGCTTATCGCCGCGAATATCCGAAAGGCCAACTCGCCGCGCACGTAGTCGGCTGGGTCAATCACGACGGCCACGGCGACGCCGGTATCGAACGCGGCCTGGAAGAGGAACTGCGCGGCGTACCTGGTAAGATGCGCATGCTCCGCGACGCGCGCAATCGCGACTACTTCGGAGAAATCGTCAATCAAGAGAAACCCGAACCCGGTCTCAGCGTTCGCGTCACCATCGATGAAGCCATTCAACAAGCCGCCGAAACCGCGCTGCGGAATGCCATCGAGAAAGAAAGAGTGCCTTCCGGCACCATTGTTGTCCTGAATCCGAAAACCGGCGACATTCTCGCCATGGCGAGCTACCCTTTCTACGACCCACGCGACAAAGTGAACGACGAGGCCGACATGCTGCGCCGCATGAACCTCACCGTTTCGGCGCCTTTCGAACCCGGGTCGGTGTTTAAGGCAGTCACCGCCGCGGCCGCGCTCGAAACCACGCGCCTCCGCCCCGACACGATCATCGCCTGCGGTAACGGTGTCATACGGCTCGCGGGCCGCGTCATTCACGATCACGATCCCTACTCGGCGCTGCCGATGACCATGGTCATCGCCAAGTCGAGCAACATTGGCGCCATTAACATGGGGCTCACCGTCGGCAACGACAACATGGCCGAGTACCTGTCGAAGTTCGGCTTCGGCGAGCGCGTCGGGTTGCCGCTGCCCGGTGAATCGGCCGGCCAGGTGCATCCGGTGCGTGACTGGACCGCGTCGTCGATGGGGTCGATCGCGATGGGCCACGAGTTCATGTCGACGCCGCTCCAGCTCGCACAGGCGTTCGGCATCATCGCCAACAACGGCGTGCTGGTGAAACCGCGCATCGTCAAAGCGCGCCAGCTCCCCGGCCACGCCATGGAGCCGGTCACCGTCGAGCGCGGCGAACAGCGCATCAAACCCGAAACCGCTATCGAACTCCGGCGCATGCTGGAGCAGACCGTGCTTGCCGGAACCGGCAAGACCGCACGCATCAAAGGCTACACCGTCGGCGGCAAGACCGGTACCGCGCAAATGGTCGACCCGCGCACGGGCAAGTACATCCACCGTTACAACTCGTCGTTTGTAGGAT
>Ga0194119_10008872_pt1 | contig 13664 bp, 11 predicted proteins | sample TA2MahC100mmetaG_FD_148620 | JGI IMG/M metagenome (GOLD analysis project Ga0194119, IMG submission 148620) | Freshwater microbial communities from Lake Tanganyika, Tanzania - TA2015018 Mahale Deep Cast 100m | ecosystem: Environmental > Aquatic > Freshwater > Lake | place: Tanzania: Lake... | reverse complement strand
TATTTATAATTAAACATCTAATTCTATCTCATTAGTTAAATCTTTGTCGACTTTTTTACGATTATTATAAATAATTAGTTTTATATCCTTCTTTTTAAGTTCCTTATAAGCCGGATCATTATCTATTTTCTCTTTAACTATTTCTATTATTTCTTTTGTTTTTTCATCAAGATCATTTTCTAGTTCATCATAAAATGAACTCAAATCACACATACGTTCATCAATTATATCTTCTAATAAATCATTTTTATCAATTGTTATAAACTGTTTCTTCTTGTTATCAAATTTATAAGCTAGTGTATTTTGAGTGTTAGTAATTAAAATATTTTTAAACTGAGGGTATTTATCATTAAAATGAGTATATTCAACAAGATGAGGTAGACTACAGTATCTATATTTAAGAATAGACATTTTTTCTTTTATGCTAAATACATCTGTAAGATTCTCATGACCTAGAGCAATAATATTATAGGTATTGTTAACAGTACCATTGTTAATTGTTTCATTAATTGTATTATGATCACCATTTAAATTAAGTTGTTTATTAATCTTTTGAAGTGTTTTAGGAGCGTCTTTAGACTTTGTCTAAAGCCTCGTGGTTCTTTGAACCAGGATGAACTTTACAGTTTTTATTTAATAATTCCATTAATGTTTTTTTAATTTCTTTATTTTGTTGTTCTTGTTCTTCTATTTTTTCTTTTTGTTCTTTAATTTGTACTATTAATAAATTTATAATTTCTTTTTGTTCTATATTTTTTTCTTCATCTTTATCAACTGATTTATTTTTACATTTAATTTGGTGTTTATATTTTGATTGTCTATGTAAATATGATGTTCCACAATATTCACAACAATATCTATCTAATTTATTTTCATTTGTTTTCTTATTATGGCTTACATTAGCTGACATTTGACTTACATTAGCTGACATTTGACTTACATTAGCTGACATTTGACTTACATTATAATTACTAACAGTTTTATGACATTTATTGTTGTGATACCATAATCCAGATTTATCTTTATAGTTTTTATTACATATATTACATCTAAATTTAGTTGAATTATTTTCAACCATAAATATTATAATACAATACAATTTTTTTTCCTTAAATATTTTTATTTTTTTCAACTTTCAACTACTAAATTTCAACCAAGACCCAGAGAGAGAGGGGAGTTAAAAAATATTTTATTTGTAAAAAAATTTTGGTAATAAAGTAATTTAATATTAAATAAAAAATATTACATTTCAAAAAATTATTATTATTAAATAAACATATTCATTTAATAATATAAATTAAACATCAACTTCTTTCTCTTCTTTCTTTGGATAGAATGTCTTGAGGAATGATTGGAATTCAGTGAATTTAATTACCTTACCATCACCTTCTTTACCAAGACCTAGAGCTTTAGCTGTTGCCTTGTCAAGAGTAGTGTTCTGACCATCCTTAAGTTTGAGTTCAGTAAATTTATTATTCAATGCACTCATAACTTTGGGACGAGCCATACTTGCACCTTCTTCAAGTCCAAGAAATTTAGCCAAAACTTCAGGAACAGGTTGTTCTTTATTGAAACCACCGTTTACATTACCTTTACGCTTGGGTTTAGATTTAATAGCTTTATTTACTTCATCAGTATGAGTCTTGCTCAATACTTTTACAATTGCATTACACTGACGTTCATAATCATTTCGAACTTTTTCACGAGATTTAAGTTGTTTCTCAAGTTCACTAATTTCCTTGTTAACATCTTTAATATCACTACGAAGACCTTCTAATTTTTTAGTTAGTTCTTCAAAAGATTCTTTTGTTTTCTTTTCTTTGGTCTTCTTTTCAACTGCTTCATCTTCTGAATCAGATGATTCAGAATCAGAATCAACTTCTTCATCTTCATCAGAGTGTTCTTCAACTACTTCAGCTTTCTTAGTTGGTTTTGTTGATTTAGTCTCTTTAACTTCATCATCAGAAGATTCAACTACTTTTTTGCCTTTGGTTGTTTTCAAAACAGGTTGAGGCTCTTCATCTTCAGATTCAACATCTTTTTTGGTATTCTTAGCTTTTGAAACTTTGGCATCGCTTGTATCCTTAGTATTTTTAGATGGCATTATAATAAAGAATTAGAGTTTAATAAATTATTTTATCAATTTTTTTTATGATATTAATAGAAATTAAAAGAAACCACTATTTTATCGGCTTTAGATTCATGAAATGACATTGAACTTGAATCAGATGATATATAATTAGTATTCGATATATAAGTGTTACATATAGAAGCTGGTTTAACAAATTTTTTAATTTTTGAACATTTTTTTGATTTTTTTTTATCGTTTTTATTTTTTTTATTCATATCCAATTCTATTAAATCATGATTTAAATTTATATATTCGTAAATTTTTTTGGATATAAACCACTTAAAAAAATTTAATTGTCCAATTGTTGTTATTACACAATTATCACCAATAAAATATGGTATTCTATCACCTCTACTAAAAGGATCAAAATGCTTTTTTTGATATGCTTTCAACTGTTGTTTATAAGATGTATGAACATTAAAAATTTGCTCAATATCATTTTCTTTTAATTTATAATTTGTTTTATTATGTTTAGAATATTTAGTAATAAAATAATCAATTAATCTAATTGATATTTTAGATTCATAATTTAAAATTGGAATAAATAAATTTATATTTTGATTATCTTCATAAAATTTTTCTAGGGATTTAATAATCATATTTTCTTGAGAACTAATTTGAATATTTTTAAAAACCTCATTATTTAATTTTGTTGATTCTAAAATTAACATTCAGAATTTTGATATAATAAGATTAGTTATATTGTCTTTAAACCTTTAAAATAATTTAATTATTTTAAAGTTTTTTATTTTTAATCTGATGTTTCTGCATCAATATTACTAGATTCGTAACTATCACTACTTGATAATTTAGTTCCTAAATTAATATCTAAATTATTTATTTTTTCAGATTCCACAGATATTTCAAAATCAGCTTGTAGATCTCTTATTAAATTATCAACTTCTAATTGAGATGTAGAATCAGCACTAGTTTTATTTTTAAAATTATTATGAATATTCATGAATATATTATTATTAACTTCCGTGTCAGGAACATCAAAATCATCTCCTTCGTCAGAATCTTCTATAAATTTATAATTATAAATTTCTTTTGGTGTAAATGAAATCAAAATTGGTCGGAGAAAAATACCAAAATCATTATTTGAATTAATCCAAATAGCATAACATTCTAAAATCATTTTACACCAAGAATCTTCTAGTATGGAATCTACATTTATTTTCTTTGAATTATTTTGTTGTAATACTGTTTCAAAATCATTATTTTTAATAATTTTAATCTTAATTGTACCCGATGAATAATTATCAGATTCTCTAATAATTTTTTGAAAATTTATAGTTTGATTTTTATCTGTTATATTAAACCATTCAGAAGCATATGATTGTGCATCCTTTTTAATTTTGTTTTCAAGTTCATAGAGAAAATCAATTAAATCATTAACACTATTTTTTTCTTTACCAACTAAAGCTAACTCAATCTCATAATATCCATTGAACATTTGAGCTTTACCAATATTTAATAAAGTTGGAGTTTGGAAAACAAAATTTTTTAATTTACCTTTATCATTATATTTTATTAATATAATTTTTTTTTTATCATTTGATCTATTTTTTGGATACGCAATTTTATTAAAATCTATGTGATTAATCTTAAAAGGTTCTTGGCTATTCATGTATTACATATAATATAAAATACTCCTTAAATAATTTTATAATATATATTTATATAATTAAAATAAATTAACTAGTTGCTTTTTTAGTCTTTGTTGTAGGCTTTACTGGGGCTTTAGATACACCTTTCTTTGGTTTGACATCTTCATCTGATTCATCTTCATCATCTGATTCAACTTTCTTAATAGATGGTTTTGAAGAAGCTGTTCGAGTAATTGGAACTTCATCTTCAGATCCTTCTGATTCTGATTCCGAATCCGAATCTACTTGAGCTACTTGTTTTTCTTTAACAACTTGAGGCGTTACTTGCTTTGTAACTTGTTTAGTAGGAGCAACAGTAGCTACAGTATCTGATTCTTCATCAGAATCTAAAAATGCATCCGACTCAAGATATTGCTTAACATTTGAATTAGATTTAGCAGGAGGTTCTACTTCTGTCTTTGCAATCTTGAATGTAAGACCGTATGTTGGATCTTTCTTATTTGCAGCTTGAGCCCACAGTTTTACAGGTCGTGCAATAGGACGAATACGACTCATCCAACAAACATGAGAAGAAAAGTCATCAACAGATTTAACTCCTTCAACTTTAGTTCTAACTCGTTTACTACCTTCCATGACTGAAGTGAATACAATAGATTTAACTTGATTATCAGGATATGTTGTATCAATCTTAAGTTTCATATATGGATGACGAGGTCCATAATCTTTCTTTGTATCTTTTTTATTATCTTCATCTTCTTCTTGAGGCATTCTTAAAATTGGTTGATAAACATATTTAGATGCTTTTGTACCAAACATTTTTTCTTTAAATTCTGTAGATCCCAGTTTATCATCCAACTTTCGAAACATATCACTTAGTTGCTTGACCTCTGAAACTGATTGATCAAGAGGTACCTTAACAAATGAACGTTGAGAATCATCTGTATAATACTCACCTAATTTAGGTACACCATAGGTAGAAAGATGAATCCAAGGAAATTGAATGAACAATGGAACTTCAGATCCTGTATCAGGACTAGTGTAACGAATGTATGAAATTTTTTGTCCTTTTGAACGAGTGTTATCTTCAAGATCTGTAAAATTTACTTGAGAAACATCGACGTCGGTATAGTTTGTAGTCATTTCTTTAGCGGATTTGGTTGACATTATAATATAAAACATTTGAGCTAATACATCATTAATTCAATTTTTTTATATCCTTCACTTCTACGGGTATTTGATAATAATAGTAAAATTTGCAATTTGGTTGATTTTCATTTTTAACTATAAAATTATTAATAATTAATTTTATCATATGATTATAATTAATCATCTTGAAATCATCTAAATTAAATAAAAAAATTTCATCCCATGTTAATTGTTTATTTTTTTTATTATTAAATATTTTTACTTTAACAATATCTTTTATTTCATTGATAGTATATGATTTATTAGCTATATTTAGATATTCAATTAATTGATTTGAAAATAAATATTTTGAATTAAGATTAAACTTTTTTTCCATTAACTAATATTATAAAATAAAAAGACTTAAAGAGACTATTAGTAATAATTATAAATGGAAACAGAATTAGAAAATTTCGATAGTCTTAACTTAAATGAAAATTTATTAAAAGGAGTTTATTTACATGGTTTTACACAACCATCAAAAATTCAAATTAAAGGTATTAGTTCTATTAATACGGGAAAAGATTGTATTTTACAATCTCAATCAGGTACAGGAAAAACAGCTACTTATTTATTAGGAGTAATGAATAGGTTAGAATCAGAAGAAAAAACATGTCAAGGAATTGTAATTACTCCTACAAGAGAATTAGCTGATCAAGTTCATCATGTTGCTGAAGATTTAGCAAAATATACTGATCATAAAATTGCAAAATGTATTGGTGGTACTGATATCAATAAAAATCGTAATGATTTAAAAATTAGTTCTATAGTAGTTGGTACATTAGGAAGAATTTATCATATGATTAGTGAAAAAAAAATAAATATTTATAAACTTAAATTTATTGTATTAGATGAAGCAGATGAATTATTAACAGATGGTATTAGTGAAAAATTAAATAATATTTTTGAAAAAGCACCTAGTGGTGTTCAAGTAGTTTTAATTTCTGCTACAATGTCAATTAATCTTTTTAATGCGAGTAAAAAATTTACTTATGAACCAATTAAAGTTTTATTGAAAAACAATGAAGTAATAGTTGATTTAATTAGTCAATTTTACTTAGATGTAGAAAAGGAGGATCTAAAATTTGATACTTTATTAGATTTATATAATTTGGTATCTACATCTCAAGCTATTATATTTTGCAATACTATTAGAAAAGTAGAATGGTTAGAACAAAATTTAAAACAAAATAACTTTCCAATTACAGTAATTCATTCAAATATGAATCAAACAGAAAGAGATGATGTTGTTAAAAACTTTAGGGAAGGAAAAACTCGATTATTATTAACTACTGATTTATTATCCAGAGGTATTGATGTTCCACAAGTTAATTTAGTAATTAATTATGATTTACCACCAAATAAGGAAACTTATGTACATAGAATTGGTAGATGTGGTAGATTTGATAAAAAAGGTGTAGCTATTACAATGGTAAAAATGGCAGATCAATCTGATGTTAAAACATTTAATAAAATGAAACATTTTTATAAGATGGATATTAAAGAAATGCCTGATTCAATAGAAAAATATTTGTAAATAAATTAAAAAAAAATATTCTATTAATGTATATATGAGTTTATTAAAAGATTTAAATTCTGGAAAATATAATTTAATTTTAATACTAATAATTTCTGTTTTTATTTTTCACCAATATTGGTGCAAATTTAATAGTAATAAAGAATCAATGACTGATATTAATAGTATAAAAAGTATTATTGATTCAATTTATAAAGCTGATATAGAAGCTATTAGAACTTTAGCAGATACTTCTAAAAAATTACAAGAAGGAAAATACACAGTTTCAGGTAATTTAACTGTCTTAGGTTCATTTAATTATTTACCAAAAGGAACAATTGTAGCTTATGCTTATCCTACTGCCCCACAAGGATGGGCTATATGTAATGGTCAGAATGGAACACCAAATTTAACTAATAGATTTATTTATGGAGCTGGAAATAAACAAATTAATAACACAGGTGGTTCTGAAACTGTAAAACTTGATGATACTCAAATACCTTCACATGCTCATAAAGTTAATGGTTCAACAAGTGCAAATGGTAATCATAGCCATTCATTTGGTGTTGGTGGTGGAGGTGGTAGTAGTGGTGGTGGTAGAGGTACTACCAGTGGTTATACATGTGGTAGTTGTGCATTTAATGCAAATACTGATGGTAATGGTAATCATTCACATACTTTCAATGTAACTTCAGAAAAAACTGGTGGAAACCAAGCGCATGATAATATGCCACCTTTTTTTGTTTTAAATTATATTATGAAATTATAAAAAATTATATATATATATATATATATATATATATATGGATATATTTAATATTTTAAAAAAAAATATAAATTTTGAATTAGTTATTTTAGTTATATTTATTTTTTTACTTTTTAATTTATATTGGTCTAAAGATATTTATGAACCAATGATAGATAATAATATAAAAGATTTAATTAAAAAAAATTATAAAATAGATGTTGAAAGTTTAAGAAATTTTTCTAGCATTTGTAAAAAAATATTTGATTACAATTATGGAAAATCATTAGTAATTCCTGGGGATCTAACTGTTTCACAGTCATTTAATTATTTACCAAAAGGAACAATTGTAGCTTACAATCAAACTACTGCACCACAAGGTTGGGCTATATGTAATGGTCAAAATGGAACACCTGATTTAAGAAATAGATTTATAATTGGTTCTGGATATAGACAATTATATACTATAGGTGGTGCTGAAACTATAACACTTGATGGTGACGAAATACCTTCACATGCTCATGAAGTTAAAATTACTACAAGTACAGATGGTAATCATAGCCATTCATTTGGTGTTGGTGGTGGAAACAAAAGAAGAGATGGTGGTAGTAGAGGAACTACCCATGGTTATACAGGTGGTAGATTTAATACACAAACTGATACAATTCAAGAAACATTAAGATTACGTGGTATTAAAGATGATGGTAATCATACACATACTTTCGAAGTAACTTCAGGTAACGCTGGTAGAGATTTAAATTTAGCACATGAAAATATGCCACCCTTCTATGTCTTAACATATATTATGAAACTACCATCCAGTTTAGAGCCAAAAATGGAAACTATAGTTACAATATTTGAAAATCGACAAAAGGTAAAACCTAAAACTAAAACTATATCTACACCTGCTCCTGCTCCTGCACCTGCACCTGCACCTGCTCCTGTTCGTGTAAGACCAAGACCTTCTCCTACACCAAGACCAAGACCTGCTCCTGCACCAAGACCTCCACCTAGAAGGTCCGGGCGTAGAAGGAGAAGATAAAATATAAATTATTAAATTAATTTTAAATAATTTTTAATTTAATAAAATAATTTTATTTGACAAGAGTTGGTATGAAGAAACCATGTTTTAAATAATCGTTTTTAACAATATCCTGCAATAATGGATCTTCTTCTAATAATTTGAAGGTAATACGACCTCCTGTTTCATTTTCAGTATATTCCGAATTTTCTAATTTCTTTGTATCTAATAACAAGTCAAATGCACCTGTACCACCAGGAAACGTACGACCAACAGCAATACGAGAACTAACTGATCTCATATTATCTTTTTCATTAAATATAGCAGCATTAACAAAGTGATCCATTGTCTGTTCAAATGATGCTCTTGCTATTGGATCTATATCAATCTTACCTAATCCATGACGATCCATTGATATAATTTCACCAAGATGACACATTTGGTCAACTACAAGAGACAAATGATTTTGATTAATTTTAGAACCACCGGCTACATATGTTTCTGTTAATTCATGAATTAAAATTTGTCGAGCTGCTTCAATACCATATAATCTTAATGTTGTTGCAATATCATTTGATTTGACTCGAGTTAAATCGATACCTTTCATCATTCTCATTTTCTCAAAATTAATACCAGCTGTAACTACAACATATTCTTTATGATCTAATTTAGCACCCGTATCTTGATCAAATTTAATAATACGTTCTTGTGATATATCTATTGATTGAATATTTTCAATACCTTTCAATGTTATATCATCAAAAACCATTCTTAAAAATTCAGTAATAATATTGTAATTGAATGAACTCATTGAAAATCTAACATGAATAATTTGTTCTTTATCGATTGTACTATTTGATAAAATAGCACATCTACTGATTCTACTGATTACTTCTTTTTCATTCTTTTTTAGATTTTTAAGATTTGTATAGTTTTTATACCAATGTGAAATAAACCTGGTTTTAATATCTAATAATGTAGTTTCTTTTTCAATCATCTTTTCAATATCCATTTTGATTCTAAAAACAAATGGTAAAGAACCAATATCTGCTTTTTGATTGTTAACAAAGAATGGAGTTGAAACATTATCTGATTTAATCTTTTTACCGTTTTCATCATTTTGTCCAACGTCATAATACACTTCAGCACTTGAAATTAATTGTCTGATTGATAAATGTTTGAAGTAACTAATTACTTTGTTTAATGCTGATCTATCATTGGAATATTGATCTTTAAAATAGATTGTCATTTGAGGTGTTTTAATATTTTTAGTATAATGTATCAATTCTAAAATACGACTAACACCCATGTTTGCTGAACCCTTAGATGCAACACCTGCAAAGTGCTTAGTGTTAAGAGTGTTGTGTACAATAATACCCGAATCTACCATAAATGTTTGATTTCCTGGAACAGTAAAATCATAAACATATTCGGTTTGATCTGGAGTGTAAGTTTTAATATTAACTATTTCATCCCAAATAACATCAGAATTCAATGCTTGTTTAAGAATTCTTAATTCAGTTTGAATCTTACTAGCATTTTCATCTGCTTCAAAAATACTTACATACTTACTTAATGTTCTTCTACCAATTGCATCTTTTTTAGCCCATCGTCCATAAGTTCTACTTTGTCCCGGTAGTGCTAAAGTCTTTCCACATTTAGCTATGATATCTCCAAGACCATTAATCTTATCAATTTCATCAGATAAGTTATGAGCATCTTCACGAGTAGCATATTGAACAATAGCATTTAATTTTTCTCGGTGAAGTAATGATCCAATGTGTTTCTCATAATCAGGACCATATCTGGCACTCATTGCTAAATTATAAATAGGTTGATCTTTAACAGTTTGAACTTTAATTGAACCAAAGATTCCAAAGTAGTTAAGTAACAAACTAATATCACTAATTAATTGTTCGCTTCTGCTACATACTCTAATTTGTTTCCTGGTTTCATCAGATTGAAAGTTCCCATCTCCATCAAAATATGCTTGGATTAAACCAGCTTTGAATTCATTAGGGGCGGTAAAGGCAAAGTCTGGAACACGTTTGACAAATGACCCAGTACCCATTGTTTCAATAATAAACTTGGCTAATGATTCATGAGTAAATGATGTTGAAGTAGATGGACCATATTCACCTTGATATTTACGAACTGATACTTGAGATTTTAATTTAGTACCAAATTCTGTAGTCTTATTAATAAAGTGATCTGAAATATTTGATATACTAATTATATTTTTATTAATACTACCTTCAGCTAAATAAGCTCCAACAAACCAACCAAATAAATGATCAAGCTGATATTCTTTGATACCAATTTTAATTTTATCTTTAATAAAAGTATTTTCAATTTGCTTAGCAACAGGAATACGCATTCCAACTTGTAAGTCAGCACCAGTAATAGGTTCAACAGTTTGATTCTTACGAATTAAGTGTGAATGTGATAATGTTGTTGTAGTCTTTCTTCCACTTTTAGTTTCTACAGTCATTAATTGACCATTTACTGGATGTCTACTAACATGTGAAATTTTATTCCAATGAGTTTTTTCTTGACCATCAACACCTATAATATAATATTCATTTGGTAAAGTTGTTAAATCAGTTTCTACACTATTAACATATCCAGTATTAATGGTTAAACTTGGATTAGATTTAATAATTTCATCACATAGTTCCCCAATTTTAACTGTTTTTAATTCGATGGTATTTAATGGTAAATTTTTTATCACAAATTTTACTTGTGTTTTTTGATGAGCCGACATCTGACTGGTGGGCTCGCCAACATTTTGTGCAGCTATGATGCCAACCATTTCACCAGGTTCAACAATGGCTTTAATAAAGCTCATTTTGATTTCTTTCATCATATCATTGAAATTTTTTCTGGTTAATCCATATTCAAAAATACATTTAACTGGAGCCAAATATTCATTCAATGCAACTTCTAGTAAAAATTTGAGATTACGGTCATCTTGTTTCATAAATTTGTCCGTTGGTTTTAATGATGTAATCAATCTATTGTCATAATCTGATAAGAAGCTTTCGATTGCATCCATAATTTCTTGTGGTTTTAACTCTAGTGATTCCTTTTGATTGGAATAATCTTGAGTTATACGAAACAAATTAACTGGTAATACAAATTTTTCTTCTAATACTTTATAGTTAATTAATGCATACGCTTGAATTTTCCTCATTTCATCTCTGAATGCTTTTAATTTTTCAATGTGCTTTTTATTAAAATCATTAAGTTCTTTGTTTGTTAATTTAGTAGCTTTTTCTAATTTTTTAATTTGCTCAGGACTAAATGTTAATTTATCAGCCAAAGTTTTGTTATCCATTCCTAAAATGTTCAATTGAATCTCTGTTTGGGTTGCTTGGTTAATACCATTTTCACCATAAACTGTTTGTACTATAATACCTCGGGCATTCCGATTGGTACCATCATATCTAATAGATAAATCTTCAAGCCCTTTAATTATTTGCCTTTGGATATACCCTGTGGTTGCCGTATCACGGACTTGAAGACCATTAGCTAATCCAAAATTAAATGTTGAAGGAATTGTTAAATCATAAACTTTAGGATGATCTTTTACATCAACTAATTTAATTTCAGTAATTGGATCTAATATAATATCATTTAATGAATCAAAATCAGCTTTTACAAATTTAAAATGATTTAATTCTTTAACAATATTACCAATAATTCCTGAAAGTGAACATATCATTGATATTTTATTAATTTCAATTTCAGTATCAGCTATAATTTCATTAGAATTAATATCAAAACTTAAATCATCAAATAGTTTAATATTATCAGGAAGTTGGGGGAGATTTTTTGTTACAGGAACAAAATCCCCAATATTAATTTCAGGAGTAAGTTTTTCCTTAAATTGTTTAGTTTCAGAATTCCAAATTAATAATGATTTGGATTCTGTTACTATTACTGAACGACCACCACTAGTCTTAATTTCATATAATTGTTTACCTGGATCATGACGAGTAATTGCTGAAATTTTACCCCAAGTAACATTACCATTATAATCAGTAGTTGGAATATAAATGCAATTACTTAAATCCATAATTTCCATATTTTGTTCTTTCATGTATTCTACTTTATCAGGATTAGAATCCAATAAACTATCAATCCACTTACCAATTGGTGTGTATAATGGTTGTCTATTTTCAATAATAACAATTGGTGTTTCCCATGTTACTGATTTAATGGCTGTATCGATTAAACCTTCACGACCAGCTGCAGCATTATAAACAACTTCAAAACCTCTTAATCCTTTTAAAAATGAGCTTTTGATAAAACCTCTGGCTTCTGGTGTATCATCATCTCTATGCCAATAGATTAATGAACGTCCTTCAACTTTTTTCTTAAAACGAGTTCCTTCAAGATTATTTTGACCAAGTACACCTGATACTTGAGCTACATTAGTTAGAGCACCTCTTGCACCAGATACTGCAGCTGTCCAAAAAAAGTTATTAATATCGTAATATGACATTAAAATTTTACCAATATTTGCTTGGATTGAACTTAAATCAGCTGATATATTTGCTTCTTTTGATTCATATGAATCTGTATCTATATCATTTTCGTATTGAGTAATTGTATATTTTGTTTCTAAAATTTTTTGATTAATTATTTGTTGAATATGTTGATTTAATTTATTATCTATAATACAATCTTCAAAACCAACTGTTTGACCTCTGATTAATAAGTAATTAAGGATTAATCTTTGAGAATCATCTATGAATCTTCTGGTTTTATTAGGACCAAATTTATCCCAAATAAAATGAATGATTGAATTTTTAGCAAAGCTTAATGATGCCTTGTCTAAATAACCAGTTACTAATTTACCATCTAAAATTTGAAAATTAATTTTATCACCTGATTTTTTAGTGTTGTTAATACCTGCTGGAATAATATGTGAAAAAACTTCATGACCTGTATATTCCTTATTCATTTCTATTTCAAATTTGGTATCAGAAGTTGTATTACATAATATGTTTGCAACCTCCCATCCTTTGATTCTTACATTGGGTTCACATATCATATATGCACCTGCTAAAGTATCTTGCACACAACCAATAATTGGACTTGAATCTTTTGTTCCTACTATTTGATATTGTACGTTTGCGATACGTTTGAGCTCATTTCTGGCTTGAATTGATTGTGCAAGATGTATATTCATCTCATCTCCGTCAAACACTGGATAAAATTGTGTTTTTACATCGGTTCACATCACAATGATGTTAAACTTCAATATCACCAAATTGCTGTTTTGTGTTAGCTAACCACAATTTGGCTTGTTTAAGTTTTTCATCATCTGAATCTTTAGAGCTTATTATAAAACACAAATTTATCACCAGCAAATATTTCTATTTGCCTCTATACTTTGTTGTTAAACATCCAATGGTTTTCACCAAAGTCGTATCGATATTTAACCCCGA
>Ga0194119_10008836_pt1 | contig 13705 bp, 16 predicted proteins | sample TA2MahC100mmetaG_FD_148620 | JGI IMG/M metagenome (GOLD analysis project Ga0194119, IMG submission 148620) | Freshwater microbial communities from Lake Tanganyika, Tanzania - TA2015018 Mahale Deep Cast 100m | ecosystem: Environmental > Aquatic > Freshwater > Lake | place: Tanzania: Lake... | reverse complement strand
CAGCTGGTCGCGCTCGGCGTCGCTCAGCTCCTCACCGCCCACCAGGGCATAGCTGCCCTTCTCGCAGTGGGTGATGCCGTTGAAGGTGAACCTTGCCCACCATGCGTTTCACGCGTTCCGTGTAGTAATCGATCTGGGTTACGTCTTCCCCCAGGATCCGCCGGGCCACGTCCTGCGCCGGGGCGGGGCTGGCTGTTGCCTGGTAAATCTGTGGCCCTGCAGCTCCAACCGCTCCGCGGAAGCCTGCGGCTACAGCATCAGCGGTTGGTAGATATGGCTCATGCGCATGCGTTCGGCGATGGTCTGCCGCAGGCGCTGGACGGTGGCGGATGGGCTGGAGGGCATGGGGGCATCCTGGCGCTGGCAGGGCAGGGCTGGTGCGGGGTGAGACGGGGGTGGCACTGGTGAGGGAGAAACCCTGCGGCGATGCCATGCCCTCCGTCACCCCCTCGGACAGACCTGGCGGGTTGCCTACGATGGATCATCTGAAGGCAGCAGAGGCTGTGCGTAGCTTCTCCGCTCTCATCGAGCGCTGCGCGGACGCTGGCCTGCTTGTGGGCTACGTCCCTGGCTTCCCCGGCGCCCACAGCCAGGGGGAGACCCTCGATGAGCTGCTGGCCAACCTCCGGGAGGTGATCGCCATGCTCCTGGAGGACGGCGAACCGGTCCTGGAGAGCGACTTCGTGGGCCTGCAGCAGATCGTGGTGCCGGCCTGAACGTGGGCTCAACGCCCGTCCTCAAGTCTTCTGAGGTGGCGGACATTCTTCGGAAGCTGGGAACGGAACACAACCGGATCGCTGGAGGCCTCCGCCGTTTGCAGATCGGCGATGGCGATCCTCCATCGAGGGGTCTTGGCCTGATGTGGAGGGCAAACCATGCCAGGGTGGGCGGGCTTGCGTCAGTCCATGCCCCACCACGGCCCGCCCCTGGCTGCACCGCTCGACCTGAACCGCCTCCTGGAGGTTGGCCTGGGGCGCGATCCGGCGGCAGCGGCGCTGCAGGATCTCACCCACACCATCAGCTGGGCGGAGCTCAACCGCCGGGCTGAGCAGCTGGCCAGGGCCTACCAGCGGCTGGGCCTGCAGCGGGGGCAGCGGCTGGCCTCCCTGATCCCGAACCGGGTGGATCTGGTGGTGCACTACCTGGCGGGGCTGCGCAGCGGCCTTGTGCTCACCCCGCTCAACTACCGCTACGTACCCCGTGAAATCGACCATGCGCTCACGGTGAGCGGCGCTGCGGCGCTGGTGTTTCACGGCGAACGGCTGGCCGATGTGCAGGCCAGCGCCGTGGCCGCCCAGCTGCCCCTGGGCTGCCATCGGATCGACGATCCCAGCGGCTTCGAGCCCCTGCTGGCCGCAGCCCCGGCCGGTGATGCGCCAACGCCCTGGCCGGATCTGGCCGCAGACGATCCCTGCTTCATCTACTTCACCTCCGGCAGCACCGGCCGGCCGAAGGGCGTGACCCACAGCCGCGCCAGTTTCGGCGCCATGCTCGCCTCCGTGATCCAGGCCACCGAGCTGCAGGCCGGCGAGGAGGTGCTGGCCGGCAGCTCCCTCGCCCACATCGCCTCCTGCGGCCTGGTGCTTGCGGCCCTGGCCACCGGTGCCTCCGCCGCGATCGCCAGCCGCCACGACGCCTCCGCGGTGGAAACCCTGCTGCGCCGCCACCGGCCGGCGGTGCTGCTGATGCTGCCCGCCGCCCTCTTCGCCCTGCTGCGGGATCAGGGCCTGGGAGCTGCGGATCTGGCGTCGGTGCGGCTGTGCATCAGCGGCGGCGACAAGGTGCCCCATCAGCTGCAGGTGGAGTTTCGCCAGGCATCCGGCTTCGGGATCGACGAATGCTTCGGCATGACCGAAATCGGCTACGCCACCCTGGCGCCGCCCTCGGGTCTGAACCGGATCGGATCGGTGGGCCAGCTCTGCCCGGGTTTCAGCGCCAGCCTGCGCCGCGAAGACGGCTCCGAAGTGGACACAGGCGAGGAGGGTCGCCTCTGGATCCAGGCGCCTTCGGTGATGGTGGGCTACTGGGAGAACCCCGAGGCCACCGCCGAAACCATCGTGCACGGCTGGCTCGACACCGGCGACGACATGCGCATCGACGCCGACGGCTACCTCTGGTTCTGCGGCCGCCGCAAGCAGATCATCGTGCACGACAGCTCAAACATCTGCCCCCAGGAGGTGGAGGAGGCGCTGGCGGAGCATCCGGCCGTGGATCTGGTGGGGGTGATCGGCATCCACGACCCGGTGCACGGCGAAAACGTGCGGGCCTACATCACCCTCCGCCCGGATCATCCCGCCCCCAGCGAAACCGAACTGATCGCCTTTGCACGGGAACGGGTGGGCTACAAGGCGCCGGAGGAGATCCGTGTGCTTCCCGAGCTGCCCCTCACCCCCGTGGGCAAAACCGACCGGATGGCGCTGCGGCAGCTGGCGGCGGATGGGCTGCATGCCCATTGAGGCCTCCCTGCTCGACTGGATCGGCAACCGCGGGCGCCGCTGCAGCGTCGGCGAGGTGGCGGCCGGCACCGGCCTGTCCCTGCAGGAGGTCGAGCCGGCCCTGCTGGCCCTGGTGGCCGAAGTGTCCGGCCATCTGCAGGTGGCCGAGGACGGCACCCTGCTGTTCGTCTTCCCCCCCGCGCTGCGGATGCGGCTGCTGGCCCTCAGCGGCCGCCGGCGCCTGCAGGCCCGGCTGCAGTCGGCCCTGCGTCTGGCCGCCCGGCTGATCCGGCTCAGCTTCGGCCTGGTGCTGCTGCTGGTCACCACCCTGGTGGTGCTGATCCTGTCGGTGCTGCTGATCGTGCGGCTGTTCAGCAGCGACGACGGCGACGATGCCGGCCTGGCGTTGCTGCAGGGGCTGGCCCAGGTGCCCCTCTCGATCCTGGATCTGCTCGCCTCCGGCCTCCGGGCCCCAGCGCGCGGGGGCTCCTCCTCCGTCACGCCGCAGCAGCTGTGGCGCCTGCTCTGGGACCTGCCCGGCGAGGGCGCCGATCCGGCCGCCCTGGGCTTCCTCAGCGCCGTGTTCTCGATCCTGTTCGGCGATGGCGATCCCAATGCCCGCCTCGAGCCGCAGCGCTGGCGCCGCATCGGCGCCGTCCTGCGCAAGCGCGGAGGCGTGGTGATCGCCGAGGACCTCGCCCCGCTGCTCGATCTGCCCGACTGCCCCGCCGATCCCGACCGCCGCCGTGACCTCGCCGATGCCGCCATGCTGCCGGTGCTGCTGCGCTTCGACGGCCGCCCCGAGGTGAGCGAGGACGGGGACCTGATCTATGGCTTCCCCTCCCTGCCCGCCAGAGCCGCCAAGGTTGATGGGCCGGTGCCGCCCCTGCGGGAGCGGGCCTTTCGCTTCAGCCGGGCCGGCGTCGGCCAACGGGCCGCCTATGGCCTGATCGTCGGGGCCCTGCTGGTGCTCTCGCCTTGGCTGCTGGCGATCACGCCCGCCTGGCTGCCCCCCGTGGCTTGGCTGGCCCGGTTCGCCATCGGCTACGCCCTGTTGCTGCTGCTCCTGCCCCTGGCCCGCCTGCCGCTGCAGCACTGGCGCAACCGTGCCATCGCTGCCCGCAATCGACGCCGCCAGGCCTGGGCCCAGGCGGCCCGCCACGCCGATCCCCAGCTGAAGCGCCGCCGAGCCGCCGCCCGCCGACGGGGCGCCACCGAGGCCGGCCGGCCGGCGCCACGCGTCGTGTACGACAGCGGCCGTGATCTGCTGGAGCAGTCCATCGACGACCTGGCCGCTGGGCCCCGGCCGCCCGCCTGAGACAATCCACCCTCGCCTGTGCCCAGCGAAACCCATGTCCGTTCTCGGCAGAGAGGCGATCCTGCAGGCGATCGAATCGGGCGCGATTGGGGTCACGCCCTTCGTTCCCGAGCGGCTGGGCCCCGCCTCCCTCGACCTCACCCTCGCCCCCACCTTTCGGGTGTTCCGCAAGGTGCACGAGGTGATCGAGGTGCGTGAGCACACCGACTACCGGACGCTCACCGAGAAGATCGTGGTGCCCCCGGGCCAGCACATCCTGATCATGCCGGGCGAGACCGTGCTCGGCATCACCCAAGAGCGGCTGCGCCTGGGCCCCGGCCTGTGCGGCTGGCTGGAGGGCCGCAGCCGTTTCGCGCGGCTGGGCCTGATGGTGCACATCAGCGCCCCCTTCATGGGGCCGGGGATCGACAGCCAGCAGGTGCTGGAGATGAGCAACTTCGGTCCGGCTCCGCTCGCCGTGCATCCCGGCACCGCGATCTGCCAGTTCGTGTTCCAGAAGCTGCAGGGTATCGAGAGCTACGCCGGCCGCTTCGCCGGTCAGACGGAAGATTCCTTCTGACCATCCCTTGCGAGTTGCAGCAACAGCGGGTCGAGGGTGGCGGCGAAGGGATTCACCACCCGCACGCCCCGCCAGGTGAAGCCTGGATTCAGGTCTTCGCTGATCAACAGCCGAGCGCCGGCGTCGGCGGCCACGCTCAGCACGAGGGCGTCCCAGCTGCCGAGTTGGTGATCCACACACAGATCCATGGCCCCGGCCAGCGCCTTGGCCGTGGAATCCGCCACGGAAAAGGCATCCATCCAGCTCAGTACGGCATCCCGGGCCTCCCCGGGGCTGCGCCCGGCTTTGCCTGTGAGCACCCGGAACAGCTCACCGAGGCACTGCAGAGGGATCACCACATCGCCGTTCGCCAGCGCGGCCGGCATAGACCAGCACGTTGGTGTCCAGGGCGGAGCGCATCAGTCGTAAAGCTCGTCGCGCTTCCAGGCCCGGCCCCCATCGCTGGGCACCTGGTGGATGAGGCGCTGCAGCAGCCTCTCTCTGGCGGCCCCGTAGGTGGCCGCCGCCTGCTGGGCAGGGCTGACCGTGGCCACCGCCCGCCCCCTCGAGAGCACCGTGAAGCTCCTGCCGGCGGCGACCTCCCGCAGCAGACGGGAGAAGGAGCGGTTGGCTTCCGCTGCACTGATCACGGCCATCATCAAGGAGTGGTAGTGCTGATCACGACACAAGCTCCAGCTGGATGCAGCGTAGGAATCCACAGCTGCGTGGATCAGAAAATCCCCAGCGTCTTCTTCTTGCAGTAGCCCGCCCCGATGTTCATCCAGCCCGAGAGGCAGGGCTTGCCGTTGGTGGGCCGCACCTCGTAGTAGATGGGTGAATTGCAGTGCTGCTTGAGGTCGTTCACATACCCCAGCGGACATTCGTTGTAGCCCGGCAACTTGGGAATCCGCTTCTGAGCCAGTGCCGGGCCCGGGGTGAGCAGAGGAGCGGTCAGCAGCGGCAGGGCCAGCAGACCGGCGGCCAGGGCGAGGGGTGGTTTCGGCATCGTTCGACTCCTCACGTGTTCAGACCCTAGGAACCGCTGGCCGGCGGCGCCTTCGTGACGACGGGCTCATAGCCGAGGGGGAGAAGGTTCCAGTCGGCATTGAAGACGTGCACACGCCGGGTGGCCTTGCCGCTCGTTTCGAATGGCAGGCCGGCATGGGCCCAGGCCAGGGCGCTGCCGGCCAGGTTGCGCACCGCGAAGCCCCGGCCCCTGAGCTCCCGGGTGTAAAGGCCGCTGCGCAGGCCGATGGTGCAGTACGGAACCACCAGCCAGGAGCGGTAGCGGGCGCTGTTGCGCTCGAAGTCCTCCTTGGTGATCGCGCCCGGCAGCATCGAGACGCGCCGTTCGTGCGGCTCGCGCACATCGACCAGCACCGCCGGCCGGTCCTTGGGCCGCGCCAGCCACTCGGCCACGGAGATCTCCGGCTGGCCGGGAAACAGCAGACGCTTCATGCCCCCGTAGCGGCGCCCCACTTCGGCCGCCAGCACGCTGTCGGCGGAGCCGGGGGCCGGCCCACCGCGGCCCACGCCGAGCCCGTGCAGCGCCAGCCCGATGGCGACGGCGGCCGTGGCGGCGACGCTGGTGGCGGCGATGGCCACGCGCCCCCGCCGGCGCCGGCCCGGGGCCGTCATCGCAAGGGGATCTCCTGGCACCGGCCGTTCCATGGGCCTAGCCTCGCGCAGGGGCGGCCGTGGCGGCGGTGCCCCGGTGCTGTGCCATGCAGTGCCATGCAGTGCCATGCAGTGCCATGCAGTGCCATGCAGTGCAGTGCCGTGTCGTTTCGCCCCTGGCCCCCAGACTGATCGTCACGACCTGCCCAGCGCGCGGGCACCCCAGCAACCCCATGTCCCCCCATCCCCTGCCGCCGATCGCCGGCCGTGAAGCCGAGATCCTGGCCCTCGTCCAGACGCCCGGGCCCGTGGCGCTGCCCCGCACCAACCTGCAGCTCGAGGCGATCAGCTCGGCCTTCGCCTGCGCGCTGCACATGCACCAACCCACGATTCCCGCCGGGGCGGACGGGGCGCTGATCTCGCACCTGCAGTACATGCTCGAGCACCCGGGCGAGGGCGACAACCACAACGCCGAACCCTTCGCCCACTGCTACCGGCGCCTGGCCGAGCTGATCCCCCAGCTGATCGCCGAGGGCGCGAACCCGCGGATCATGCTCGATTACTCCGGCAATCTGCTCTGGGGTTTCCAGCAGATGGGCCGCGACGACATTCTCGAAGCGCTCAAGTTCCTGGCCTGTGATCCCGCCGTCGTGCCCCATGTGGAGTGGCTCGGCACCTTCTGGAGCCATGCCGTCGCCCCTTCCACGCCGATCCCCGATCTGAAGCTGCAGATCCTGGCCTGGCAGCACCACTTCGCGGCCCTCTTCGGCAGCGAGGCCCTGCAGCGGGTGAAGGGCTTCTCGCCCCCGGAGATGCACCTGCCCAACCACCCCGACACCCTCTACGCCTTCGTGAGCGCCCTGCGGGACTGCGGCTACCGCTGGCTGCTGGTGCAGGAGCACAGCGTCGAGAATCATGACGGCAGCGGCCTCAGCCGGGAGCAGACGCTCGTGCCGAATCGGCTGGTGGCCCGCAGCTCCAGTGGCGAGGAGGTGTCGATCACGGCGCTGATCAAGACCCAGGGCTCCGACACCAAGCTGGTGGGCCAGATGCAACCCTGCTACGAGGCCCTGGGGCTGGGGCGGGTCTCCCTGGGCGACACGTCGGTGCCGGCGCTGGTGGCCCAGATCGCCGATGGCGAGAACGGCGGCGTGATGATGAACGAGTTCCCCCCCGCCTTCCTCCAGGCCCACCGGCGCCTCGCGGCCCAGGACGGCGGCGACGCCGGCACGGTGGCGATCAACGGCAGCGAATATCTGGAGTTGCTCGAGGCCGCCGGGGTGGGCGAGGCGGCCTTCCCGGTGATCCAGGCGGTGGGGCAGCAGCGGCTGTGGCAGCGCGTCGGCGCCGCCCCCACCCCCCAGGCCGTGGAGACGGCCATCGCCGAACTGGCCGCCAGCGACTCCTCCTTCTCGATGGCAGGCGCCTCCTGGACCAACGACCTCAGCTGGGTGGAGGGCTACGCCAACGTGCTGGAGCCCATGAACCAGCTCAGCGCCCGCTTCCACCAGGTGTTCGATCCCCTGGTGGCCGAGGATCCCGCCGTGACCCGGAGCGAGCCCTACCAGGAGGCCCTGCTCCACCTGCTCCTGCTGGAGACCAGCTGCTTCCGCTACTGGGGCCAGGGCACCTGGACCGAGTACGCCCGCGAGATCCACCGGCGCGGGGACGCGGCGATCGCCAGGGGCGCCTCAGCCCTGGCCGCCGTCGGCTGAAGCCCCTTCCGGGAGCGGAGCCACTTCGGGGAAGTACCTGGCCATGCAGGCATTGCAGACGCCGTGGGAGAACTCGACGTTGTCGTGGCTCTTGATGAAGGACTCCACGGTCTGCCAGTAGCCCTGGTCGTTGCGGATGCCCTTGCAGTAGGAGCAGATCGGGATCAGGGTTTCCATCACCTCGATGCGCTCCAGGGCGGCGGCCAGCTGGTCGGAGATCCGCTTCAGCTCCAGCTGCAGCACCACCTGGTGGGCCAGGGTCTCGAGGGCGCGGATCTGCAGGTCGCTGAGCTCACGGGGCCGTTGATCGATGACGCAGAGCGTGCCGATCTTGGCCCCGCCCGGTGTGCACAGGGGCACCCCCAGGTAGAAGACGATGTTGGGTTCGCTGCACACCAGCGGATTGTCCCGGAAGCGTTCGTCCTGGCGGGCATCCTTCACCACGAGGGTCTGGTCGCCGAGAATCGCGTGGGCGCAGAAGGACACCTCCCGGCTGGTTTCGTTCACCGCCAGGCCCACCTTGGATTTGAACCACTGACGATCGGCATCCACCAGGCTGATCAGGGCGATCGGCACATCACACAACTGGGCAGCCAGGAAGGTGATGTCGTCGTACGACTGCTCGCTCGCCGTATCGAGGATGCGGTAATCGTTCAGGGCCTCCAGTCGGGCCGCCTCGCGGGGAGCCACGTTCGCGCGCATGGGGAGCCCCTGCCTCTGAGTAAACGTAGGCAAGCCTTTCGGGGCCCCCACCGCGGTTCACATCTCCTCACACCCTTCGGCCCTGGGCGCCGGGCTGCAGGCGAACGGGGGTGCCGACCGGGTAGACCAGGATTGTGCCGTGCGCTGAGGACTCCTGGCTGGTCCGTTCTCCCGTCTGTTCGGCCGCTTTCCGTGGTCTGAACGCCTCAGCAGCGATCCCGCCCCCGGATGGAGCCGCCAGCGGATTCGCGGCGAGAGCGTGCTGCTGGCCGCCATGATCTTCGCCGTCGCGGGGGTGGCCCTCAGCGCCAACTATGTGAGCGCCACCCGACTGCTGCGCAACCAGGTGCGCGACAACCTGAACAACCTGGTGAGCGTCGCCGCCAGCACGATGGATCCGGCCCTCGTCTCCGCCATCACCCGGCCGGAGCAGACGGGAAATGCGGACTACCGCCGCGCCACCGCACCCCTGCTGCGGCTCCGCAGGCTCGTGCCTGACATCTATTACGCCTACGTCTTCATCGCCACGCCGGAGGGGCTCCGCTACACGCTCGACAGCACCTACTACATCCAGAACCCCGGCGCCCCCGCCAGCGCCGTCAGCGTCGGTGACCTCTACGTCGATCCCTCCGACGATGCGCTGCGCGCCGCCCGTAGCGGGGTGGTCACCGTCAGCAGCAGGCCCTACACCGATGACTTCGGGTCCTTCATGAGCGGCTTCGCCCCCATCCGCGACCGCGACGGGGTGCTGGTGGGTTTCGTCGGGATCGACATCTCGCTGGCCCAGCTGCAACACAAGGAGCTGCCCCTGCAGCTCACCTATCTGCTGGGCCTTCTCGGCAGTGCCGGGTTCTCGGTGCTGGCGGCCAACTTCCATCGCCGCTCCCTCAAGGCCCGCGCCAGGGCCTTCCAGGCGATGGCCTCCGCCGAACGGGCCAAGACCACCTTTCTCGCCACCCTCAGCCACGAGATCCGCACCCCGCTCAACGGGGTCATCGGCATGACCGGACTGGTGCTGGCCACGGAGCTCTCGGCGCAGCAGCGGGAATGCCTCGACATCGTCCACAGCTCGGGCGAATCCCTGCTCACCCTGCTCAACGGCATCCTCGACTTCACCAAGATCGAGTCCGGTCACCTGGAGCTGGAGCTGGCCCCCTGCCGGCTGCGCCCCCTGCTGGAGGAGACCATCGCCGCCTGCTCCAGCCTCGCCCGGGTCAAGTCGATCGACCTGGCCCTGGTGATGCCGCCGGAGCTGCCAGAGGCCGTTGTGACCGACGCCATCCGCCTGCGCCAGATCCTGCTCAACCTGATCGGCAACGCCATCAAGTTCACCGATGCCGGCAGCGTCGTGGTCTCGGTGGCGGCCGGGGCTCCTGCGGAGAAGGCGGGGACGATGCTGCTGGAGTTCGCCGTCGCCGACACCGGTGTCGGCATCGCCGCCGACCAGCTGGAGCGGTTGTTCCAGCCCTTCTCCCAGCTGGGCACCACCGCCAACGCCCCCCAGGCGGGCACCGGCCTTGGGCTGGCCATCTGCCGGCAGTTGGTCACGGCCCTCGGCGGCACGATCGACGTGGAGAGCGCCCCCGGCCAGGGCAGCGTGTTCCGCTTCCGCCTGCCGGTGCAGCCAGCGGCCGCCGCGGCCGCCCCCGCTCCCGCCGCTCCCGCCCCGGCTGACCCCCCGGCGCTGCCGCCCGCCGATCCGTTCGCGGCTCGGCATCCCCTGCGCATCCTGCTGGTGGACGACAACGCCGTGAACCGGCGCCTCTGTGAGCTGATGCTGCGGCGCCTCGGCTACGAGCCCGAATCCGCCGTCGACGGCCAGGAGGCGCTGGAGCGTCAGCGGCTCCTGGCGCCGGACCTCATCTTGATGGATGTGCAGAGGCCCCGGCTCGATGGCCTCGAGGCCACCCGCCGCATCAGGGCCGCCACCGGCCAGGCGGATCGGCCCTGGATCGTGGCGCTCACCGCCTTCACCTCCGCCGAGGAGCGGGAGGCGGCGCTGCAGGCGGGCATGAACGCTGTGCTCGCCAAGCCGCTCAAGGCCGAGGCCCTCATGGCCAGCCTGGTGGCCGCCCATGCCCATGGCCCAACGTGATCCTCAGACCCACCCACTGAGGATGAGCGCAACCAAGGCCCCGCTGTTGCCGCTCAGGTCTGCCAGGTGGTGATCAGTCCCTGAGCGATGGTGTAGATCCCCCCCGCCAGCAGCACCAGGCTGCTCACCCGTGTGAGGGTGTCGGCGTGGTTGAGCAGTCGCCGGGAGGCGCCCATCAGGCCGACCCAGAGGCTGGAGGCGGCGATCACAGCGGTGTACCCCAGGGCATAGCTCACCATCGTCAGCACGGACAGCGCGGTGGAACCCGTGACGGCAGCGGCGGCAAGCACCGAGAACAGCACCGGACTGGCACAGGGGGAGCTCACCAGGGCAAAGCCCATCCCCACGAGGAACGGACCACCGGCAGCAGGCAGTTCGGGCAGGCGGGGCAGGGTCAGCGGCAGCCAGCCGCCCAGGTTCAGGCCCATCACCAGGATGATCAGCCCCACCACCAGATGGACCGGGCCGCGGTGGTCCACCACAATCGCTGAGGCGAACGAGGCGACCAGCCCGAAGAGGCTCAGCACCAGGACGGTGCCGGCCACGAACCCCCCCACCCTGCGGATGGCCTGGGGGCGGCTGATGGGCCCGAGGGTGCCGATGTAACTGAGGTTCAGCGGCAGCATGGCCAGCACGCAGGGCGACACGCTCGCCAACACCCCGCCACTGAAGGCGACAAGGGGAAGCAGAAGGCCCGGCCCTCCGGACAGGACCTCCAGCCGATCGGCGTAGGCCTGCGACGCTGACTGGATCGCCAGATCCAGCTGCAGGCCGATCACGGGCAGCCAATGGACCGCAAGGACCCCCAGCAGGGCCAGCCCACCCAGGAGCAAAAGAAAGGCCAGGCCTTTCCTGCGGACGGCACCGCTGTTCATGGCTTGATCATCGACTGGGCTTTCTTGATCGCCGCGATGTAGGCGCGCTCATCGGTGCTGGCGCGGAATGTCTGCACCGAGGCGCCGGTGGCAGGGTTGATCACGGCCACCAGGGAGGGCTGGCTGCGGTTGGCCTCCAGGAACGGGCCAAGTCCGAGGGCACGGGCGGTCACGCGCGATTTCTCCAGCTGGCTGGCATTGGAGACATCGAATTTCAGGAACGTGGCCTTGCCGGCCTTCTGTTGTCGAAGGGAGCTCAGGGTCGGGCCGATCGTCTGGCACTTGGAGCACCAGCTGGCATAGATGTCGACGACGACGGGTTTGCCCTGCAGGGAGGGGGCGAGGGCACCAGCCCGTGCCTGGGCGAACAGGTGGGTTCCCCCGAACGTGAGAGCCAGAGCGGCGAGGGGAGCAGTGATCGGATGTGGCATGGCGGCCCCGAGGGTGACTGCCATTGGTACCGCCGCAGGCACCAACCGGATGTCCTCAGGGCAGGGTGAAGCCGGAGGTGTTGAGGTGCTTGAGGTCGAGCATCACCACCGTGACCCAGACCAGCAGGGCCAGGCCGGCGAGCGAGCCGATCACCAGCAGCAGGCCGACGATCACCGACCGGGGGGTATCGCTGTCGTTGGCCACGGGCAGGGGTCGAGCTCAAGCCACTGTCCCACGGCCCGGCCGGCGCCGCACGGGGGACTCGGCCTGGCCGCCTAGACGGTCGCCTCGGCCCCCTCGCCGCCCTCCTCGACGCCCCCCGCCAGCACCAGCCGCAGCAGCACCGGCGCCAGGAAGGTGGTGCCCATCACCATCAGCAGGATCGCCGCCTCCAGCGACGGCCCCAGCACCCCGGTCTGGGTGCCCAGCCCCAGGAAGATCAGGCCCACCTCACCGCGGGGCATCATCCCCAGTCCCACCGCCAGCCGGTTGGTGGGCCCGCTGCTGAGGTAGCTCCAGCCGGCCGCCACCTTGCTGACCACGGCGGCCGCCAGCAGGAAGCCCGCCATCACCAGCCCCTCGTGGTTGGCCGCATCGAAGGGGTTGAGCACCGAGAGGTCCATGCCGCTGCCGATCAGCACGAAGAAGACGGTGGCGAACAGGGCCACCAGGGGCTTCACCGCCTCCTCGATCGCGTGCCGGTGCCGCGAGCCGCTGAGGATCAGGCCGCCGGCGAAGGCCCCCAGGGCCGCCTCCAGCCCGAAGGCCTGGGCGGCGAAGCAGGCCAGCGACAGCACCAGGAAGGCCGCCACCACCACCTCGCCCGGGGCCTTGAGGCGATCGAGCAGCCCGTCGAAGGGGGGCGCGGCGGTGCGGCTGAGGAACAGGGCCACCACCACGAACACGGCGGCCGCGGCGACCGGCTTCAGGATCGGGCCCAGGCTGAAGCCTTCGCCGCCGGCCAGGGCCACCACCACGGCCAGGATCACGATGCCGAGGATGTCATCGAGCACGGCGGCGCCGATCACCGTCTGCCCCTCCCGGGTGCGCAGGAACTTCAGCTCCCCCAGCACGCTGGCGGTGATGCCGATGCTGGTGGCGGTCATGGCGGCACCGGCGAAGATCGCCGGCAGCAGGGGCACGCCGAACAGGAACTGCAGGCCGAAGGTGCCCAGGGCAAAGGGCAGCACCACCCCGGTGAGCGCCACCGTGATCGCCTGGCCCCCCCACCGCCATCAGCTCGTCGAGTTCGCTCTCCAGGCCGGTGAGGAACAGCAGGGCCAGCAGGCCGATCTTCGCCACCGCCTGCAGGTTGGTGAAGCCGTGGTCGTAGATCTCCTGCACCTGGTCGGGGCCCACGTGGGCGAGGGCGGCGATGGTGCCCTCGGCGAGGGCGTTGAGCTGGCCGCCCAGCTCCGGCGCCAGGATCAGGTGCAGCCCCGACACGCCGATCAGCACCCCCGCCACCAGCTCGCCGAGGATGGCCGGCAGGCGGAAACGCACCATCAGCTCCGCCAGCGCCCGGGCGGCGAACAGGATGACGATGAAGCGGCCCACCTCGATCAGGGTCTCGGCCGCCTCGATCTGATGGCCTCCGGTCGCGAGCAGCAGGGTGGGTGCGTCCATGGCGGGCCGGCTGGGGCGATGCTGAGATCCTTTCATCCCTGCGCAGGCCGTGGGCCCGGGATCAGCGGACCGGGATCACGGGCCTGGATACTGAAGGGCCAGCCGTCTCCGCCGCCCGCCTCGATGGCCAGGTTCAACCGCTCGCGGCGCCAGCGCCCCGTCAGGGGGCGGCTCCGGCCCGGTGCGGTTCCACCGGAGGGCAGACCGCCGGTCTCCCTGGGGGCGGTGGTCGCCATCGGCCTGCTGCTGGCTGGCGTGCCGCTGCTGCTCTTCAACCAGCAGCACTCCGGCGACCAGCTGAAGATCCGCCGCGAACTGCGCAAGTTCTGAGCCCAACGCCCCGTGACCCTCT
>Ga0194119_10008820_pt1 | contig 13733 bp, 10 predicted proteins | sample TA2MahC100mmetaG_FD_148620 | JGI IMG/M metagenome (GOLD analysis project Ga0194119, IMG submission 148620) | Freshwater microbial communities from Lake Tanganyika, Tanzania - TA2015018 Mahale Deep Cast 100m | ecosystem: Environmental > Aquatic > Freshwater > Lake | place: Tanzania: Lake... | reverse complement strand
AAAAGCGGAAAAGCCCTGAGGCCTGTGTTGCGTGCAGGACCCCAGGGCTTTTTGTTGGGCTTGAAGCTCAATGTGTGGCGCTGATCACCAGCGGTTGCCACCGCCACCGTCGTAGCCGCCACCGCCACCGCCGCCATAGCCGCCGCGACCACCGCCGCCGCCGCCATAACCGCCGCCACCGCCACGGTTGCCGCCGCCGCCACCGCCGTAGCCGCCGCGACCACCGCCGCCGCCGCCACCGCCGCCGTAGCCGCCGCCGCCACCACCACCGCCCTGACGGGGGGTGGCCTTGTTGACGCGGATCATGCGACCCATCCACTCCACGTTCTGGAGGTCGTCGACGGCCTTCTGCTCATCGGCCTCGTTGGCCATTTCAACGAAGGCAAAACCGCGCTTACGGCCGGTCTCACGGTCGAGGGGAAGGCTGCACTTGGCGACTTCGCCGTACTGGCTGAAGAGGTCAAGCAAATCCTCTTGTTCGGCCTGGAACGAGAGGTTGCCGATGTAAATGGTCATTCCTTGATGCGGAACCTGAAAACTGATCCGTGGGTGCTGCGGTTCCGAAAGGAGGCAGTGTGCCTTGAATCTCTGTCACCCTACAGCGGCGCCGTGCGGCCACTGGCCCCTTGCGGCAAGGCTGCTGCGCCACGGTGAACGGGAAGGTGAAGAGGCTTGAAGCAACACCGAAGGGAATCGGAAGAAACGTCCTGATCCCCGACGGGTGTCCGATTGTCAGAAAATCCACACTCGTAGCGAGCGCCTCCGATGACGGCACCCGTGCCCTGGAGTTTGGCCTGGAGCGAAGACGGGGAGCTCACTCCCCAGGATCGCTTTGATTTGCTGCAAAGCCTGGTGGCCAGCGAGAGCGAGAGCGTGCAGCTGGCGCTGGTGCTGGCGGTGGAGCGCCTCAGTGTGGAGCAGCTGACCGTGATCTCCACGGAGCTGTCCACCGGCGGCCTCACCGGCCTCTGCGCCTGAGGCCGGTGAGGTCGGGGCGCATCAGTCGCGGGAGCGGCTGATCTGGAGTTCGCGGTTCATCACCTTGAGGCGCCGCAGCCCCTGGAACACATCGTCGGGCATGCCTTGGGGGAGATCCACGAGGCTGTGGGCATCGAAGATCTGGATGCGGCCGATGCTGCGGCCATTCAGGCCGGCCTCATTGGCGATGGCGCCCACGATGTTTCCGGGCTTCACCCGATCGCGCCAGCCCACCTCGATGCGGAAGCGCTCCATGCCGGATTCCGGCGGACCCGACTGCTCGCGCGGGCCGCGGCGCAGTTGGCCGGCAGCACCGGGGCGATCTTGGCGGCGCCCGTCACGGCTGTCGCGGCTGTCACGGCCGGCACTGTTCTGGCGGATCCAGCTTTCGTCGCCCTGCACCAGCAGGGGCTGAGGACCAACGGCCAGCTGCAGAGCGGCCAGGGCCAGTTGATCGGCGCTGACGCCGCTTTCCTGGGCCACCCGCTGCAGGATTTCGGAGAGCAGGGCTTTCTCTTCGTCGCGGCCTTCGCTCTCCAGCCCGTCGCAGAGGCGCTGACGCAGCCGGTCGAGACGGCTCTGGTTGATGGTGGCGTTGCTGGGGATCTCCATGGCCTCGATCGGCCGGCCCACGGCACGCTCCAGGCCGCCCAGGAAGCGGCGCTCCCGCGGGGTGACAAACAGAATCGCGTCGCCGGTACGGCCGGCACGGCCGGTGCGACCGATGCGGTGCACGTAGGCCTCGGAATCGAACGGGATGTCGTAGTTCACCACCAGGGTGATGCGGTCAACATCCAGGCCGCGCGCTGCCACATCGGTGGCCACCAGCACATCCACAGTGCCGTTCTTGAGGCGCTCAATCGTGCGCTCCCGCTGGTTCTGGGCCACGTCGCCGTTGAGCACAGCCACGTCGTAACCCTTGGCCTCGAGCGCCTCCGCCACGGTGACGGTGATCGCCTTGGTGCGGGCAAAGATGATCACCCCCTCCTTGGTTTCCGACTCCAGCACCCGGGTGAGGGCCTCCAGCTTCTGGGGGCCGTTCACCGTGATGAAGCGCTGGCGGATGCGGCTGGAATCCGAGCCCTTCGTTTTGATCGTGATCTCGGCGGGATCGTTCAGATATTTGTGCGAAATCCGGCGGATCTCCGGCGGCATCGTGGCGGAGAACAGCACCACCTGACGCTGGCTGGGCAGCTGCTCGAGCACCCATTCCACGTCGTCGATGAAGCCCATGCGCAGCATTTCGTCGGCCTCATCGAGCACCAGGCTGCGCAGCCCGGAGAGATCGAGGGTGCCCTGGCGCATGTGATCCATCACCCGGCCGGGGGTGCCCACCACCACCTGCACACCACGCTTCAGGCGGGCGATCTGATCGCGAAAATCAGCGCCGCCGTAGATCGGCAGCACCCGCAGATGCGGCATGTTGGCCGCATAGCTCTTGAAGGAGTCGGCCACCTGGATGGCCAGTTCGCGGGTGGGGGTGAGCACCAGCACCTGGGGGGTGCGCTGGGCGGGATCGAGGGCCGCCAGCATCGGTAGTGCGAAGGCTGCGGTTTTGCCCGTGCCGGTTTGTGCCTGACCCACCAAGTCGCGGCCGAGCAGCAGCTCGGGGATGGCGGCTTTCTGGATCGGGGAAGGTTCCTGATAACCGATCGCCGTGAGCGCCTCGAGCAGCTCGGGGGCGAAGCCGAAGCTGGCGAAGCCCTCGGCCCGGGCGGGGATCACGGTGGTGCTCACCTCGGCCGGTGTTTCGTCCGCGGGGGTGGGCAGATCGATGGCGCTCAGGTCAACGGAGAGGTTGGCTGGGCTGTTGCTGGTGGAGGCGCTGGTTGGTGCATCATGCGCCGCATCGGCACGCTGATCCACCGAGCCGCTGGGGCTCTCACAAATGCTCTGGGTCACTATTGGAATGGCTGGGCCTGAAATGTCCTTCGTCGACAGGCCGGCAGACACCCTGGAAATGAAGCGTGAGGCCACAGACTTGATGCTGTAGCTAGGGCGCTTCGAATAACTGCCTTGCCCTACACAAAGGGACGCTTGTGAAACCTAACACACGGCATCCCTTCACCCTGCGCTGAAGCGTTGGTAGTCGTCCTGCAGGCGCTCGATGTCGTCTTCGCTGAGGGTTGCGCCGCGCTGCACTTCCACGATCAGCAGGTCTTGATCGCTGGCGCTGGCGCGGTGGATGCTGCCGCAGGGCACCTCAAGCGTGGTGCCGGGCGCGGCTGGGATGCGGGTGTCGCCGCACTGGAGTTCTCCGCAGCCCTGCACCACCACCCAGTGCTCCAGGCGGTGGTGGTGGCGTTGCAGGCTGATGCGCTCACCGGCGTGGATGCAGAGGCGCTTCACCAGATACCCCTCGCCCCTGCCCAGGGTTTCAAACCAGCCCCAGGGGCGCTCCACAACGTTGGCCATGGCCTTGAGGCTAGGGAGCGGATCGGGGTGTGACCAGCACGGCCTGATCGCGGGCCCGGGTGAGACCGGTGTAGAGCAGGCGCGGATCGCTGCGGCGGCTGGGGGGCACCAGCAGCAGCACCTGCCGGTATTGGCTGCCCTGCGCCTTGTGCACCGTGAGGGCCAGGGCCGGTTCGGCGCCCGCCAGTCGCGCCGGATGCAGCACGCGCTCGCCGCCCATCCACACCAGCCGTTCGCCGCCGCGCTCCACCAGCACGCCGATATCGCCGTTGGCCAGTCCCTGCTCAGGTCGGTTCTGGCGGTTGAGCACCGGGGTGCCGAGGGGCCAGCGCTCCAGGGGGCCTGTGGCGGCGGGTCCCAGCAGGCTGCGGTGTAGACCCTCCACCCCCCAGGCCCCATGCCGCAAGGGGCTTAGGGCGATCAGCTGCTCCAGTTCCGCCAGCAGCGCGGCGCCGGCTTCCGGATCAGGCCGGGCTTGTGGCCAGGGCAGGGCACGGCTCAACTGCTCCAGCCGCTGCTGGTGCTCCCGCAGGGGCTTGAGCACAGCCTCGGGCAGCTGCGACGCGTTTGCTTCGATCCAGCGCACGTTGTCGGCGGTGCTGAGTTGCGCCAGGGCGGGGCGCAGCAGCGCCACTGGATCGCCGTTGGCCGCGCCGCCGGCGCTGCGCAACAGGCTGGCCATGGCGGCGATGGCGCCGTTGTTGCGGTAGGTGGTGCGCAGCTCGATCACCGCTGCACCCAGCCGTTGCCGTGGTTCGGGGCGGCAGAGCTCCTCGAGCACGGCGCCGGTTCCCACCGGTGGCAGTTGCCCCGCATCTCCCACCAGCACCACACGCGCCGCCGCAGGCAGGGCCGCCAGCAGCGCCGCCATCAACGGCAGATCCACCATCGACAGCTCATCCACCACCAGCAGATCGAGCTCCAGGGGCTGCTTGGCATTTCGTGCGAAGCGGTTGCCCCCCTGGGCCTCGAGCAGCCGGTGCAGCGTGGAGCAGGGGGTGGCCGCCAGGGCTGCATCGGTGTGGGTCAGGGCCGCGCTGAGCCGTGCCGCTGCCTTGCCGGTGGGGGCGGCCAGCTGCACCCGCAGCCTGGGCTGCTGCGCCAGGGCCGCTTGAAGCATGCGGGCCACGGTGGAGGTTTTGCCCGTGCCCGGACCCCCCAACAGCAGCACCAGCTGGCGTGTGAGCACGGCCTGCACCGCTGCCTGTTGCTGCGGATCCAGGCCCGACCCGGGAGCGCGGCTGAGCGGTGCGGCGGGGTTGGGCTCAGCGCTGCTTTCCAAGGGTGTGTCTGCCCGTGCGATCACGGCCTCGAGGCAGTGCTGCAACTGCTTTTGCCAGCGGCGCCAGCGCAGCCAGGGGCCCGCCTGCACCAGCGGCGTGGCCTCCGCGTTGGGGCACAGCCAGCCGCTGGCGGTTGCGGCCTCGAGGTGGGCCTGGGGCCAGAGCTCGGCTGTGACGCCATCCGGCGGACCGGCCTCTAGATCCAGCCCCAGTTCTCCCTCCTCCAGGGCGGCGCTGAGGGCGGTGATCAGCTCCAGCAGCAGGCTGCGGGCCTGGGCATCGGCTGGAGGCAGCAGCCGCAGCAGGCTGTCGCCGAGGGCGGCGGCCAGGGCCGTCATGGCTGGCCCTCCCGCAGCAAGGCATCAAGCGCAAGCAGCCGCTGCAGCGGCGGGCTATCCACCAGAACGCCCGGCACGCCCGCTTCTGGCCTTTCCACCGGACCCGGCACCCCGCGCAGAAACACGTAGGCGTAGCCACCCAGGTGGTGCTGCGGGTTGTAGCCGGGCAGGCGCCAGTGCAGGTAGCGATGCAGGGCAACGAGGTAGAGGTGGGCCTGCAGCGGGTAGTGGCTGCTTGCCATCAGCTTGGCCATCGCCGCCTGGTGGTAGTCGTTGGGCCCGCAACTGAGCACCTGCCCCTGCCCGTCGCGGCGGCCCAGCCAGTTGCTCTTCCAGTCGACCACCCACCAGCGCTCCTGCCACTGGAACACCAGATCGATCGAGCCGGTGAGGAAGCCGCGGCTGGCCACCTTCAGCCCGCGCAACTGGCGGCCGTAATCGGCTCCGAAGCGGCCGCCGGTGTGCTGCTCGAAGGCTGCCGCCAGGCCGCTGCTGCGCACCAGGCGTGACCCATCCGCCTGGGCCAGGGGCAGATCGAAGCTGAGCTCGCTCAGCCAGCTGCCCTCCTGCAGATCCGCTAGACAACAGCTCCCCAGCTCGCCCCCCAGGGGTGTGCGCACCAGTTGCTGCAGACCCTCGAGCAACGGCTCCAGGTGGCTGGCCTCCAGCCCAGCCCGCTCCAGCTCCTGGCTCAGCAGCGGCCGCGCCTGCTCGGGATCGCGAACCAGGGCGGTGAACTGGATCTGCTCGAGCATGCGGTGCAGGGCATCGCCGGGGCCGGCGCCGCGGGGGAATCTGGCCAGGGGGCCCAGATCCGGCCAGGGGCTGGGGATGTTGTCGGGGAGGTTTTCGGGGAGGTCTTTGGAGAGGTTTTCGGGGAGGGGTTCCTCCGGTAGGCCGTCGCTGCTGAGGGCATCGGTGTCGCGGCCTTCGTCCTGGGTTTGGGGTGCCAGGGCCGCGTCGCTGTGGGTCCAGGCGGAGTAGCTGGCGCGGCCCCAGCGGCTGTCGAGGTTGCGGCTGGGGCGTGGTCCGAGCTCGAGCCGGCCGCTGCTCGGCTGGGGCTGCCAGGTCCGCTCGGCGGGGGGCAAGCTGTCGGGCGCGATCGCGTGCAGCGGCAGGCCATTCCTCCCCTCCAGCCAGGCCTCCAGTGGGTTGCCCGATTCGGCCGCCTGCGGGCCGGGCCAGCCGAGCACCAGCAGATGGCGGGCGCGGGTGCAGGCCACGTAGGCCAGCCGTTCCGCCTCCTGCAGTTGGGCGTCGCGGTCTTGCTGGGCGGCGGTGCGGCCCTGGCCCCAGTGGGGGTTGAGGTGCAGATCCAGGTGGGGTTCGCTGCTGCCAGGGGGCAGCCAGCGGCGCCCGGGCCGGCGGCCCCCGGCCTTCGGCGCTGCTGGGGCGCGCCAGAGGTGGGGGCAGATCACTACCGGATACTCCAACCCTTTGCTGCGGTGCACCGTCACCACGGCGATGGCCGATTCGGCGGCATCGCTGCGGCAGAGGTGGTCATCGGGGGGATCGCGGTCGTCCTGCAGGCGCAGGTTGCGCAGCCAGTCGGCCGCCGCCAGGGCACCCAGCCCCTGGCTGTGCATCTGCTCCTGCACCAGCTCCGCCGCCTGCTGCAGATCTGCCAGGGCGCGGCCCCGCAGCGACAGGCGCGCCAATCCGTCGGTGCCAAGCAGCTCCCCCAGCACGCCCATCAGCCCGATGCGCGTGAGGCGTTGGGTCCACTGGCTGAGCGCTTCGGCCAGCTGATCCCACTGCTCGGGGCTGGCGCTCTGGATCTCCGCTGCCGACCAGCCGAGCAACGCCGAGGCCGCCAGCAGGCGCAACCGGCCCGGATCCCCGGGGCTGGCAAGGGCATCGAGCAGCCGCTGCAGGGCTGCAGCCCCAAGGCTCTCGAACACATCACCGCGGCTCACCAAGCGGCTGGGCAGCTGGCGGCGCTCCAGGGCCATCCGTAGGCTCTCGGCCTGGCTGTGGCGGCTCACCAGCACGCAGAGATCGCCCGCCTGCAGCGGCCGGCGCGTGTCCTCCTGCTCCAGGGTGAGGCCGCGCTCCAGCAGCTGCTGGCAGAGGGCGGCCACCTGGCTGTCGAGTTGGGCCGGCTCCAGCGGCAGCACTTGCAGTGGGGCTTCGTTTCGCGGCAGCTGGAGGCAGCCCTTCTCTGCCATCGGCTGCACGGTGGGCACCGCCAGCTTTGAGCGCACCAGGCCCGGCTCCATCAGGGCATTCAGGCCCGCCACCAGGCCATCGCTGGAGCGGCGGTTCTGGGTGAGGCCGTAGCAAGCGCTCGCGGCGGCCGCGGCCTGGCGGTAGGTGGCCAGTTCGCCGCCGCGGAAGCGGTAGATCGCCTGCTTGGGATCACCCACCATCACCAGCAGATGGCGGGCCGGCTGTTGCCCGAAGGCCCGCTGCAGGATCCGCCATTGGATCGGGTCGGTGTCCTGGAATTCATCGATCAGGGCAGCGCGATAGCGCTCCGACACCGCCGCCAGCAACGGCGATGGCCGCTCGGGATCCGGGCCCGGATCGAGCTGCTCCAGCAACTGGCCAAAGCCGATCTGGCCGCTGCGCTCGCGCCGCCGCGCCAGCTCGCCCCGGCTCCAATGGGCGAAATGCAGCAGCACCAGCTCCGCCGGCCCATCCACTAGATCGGCAATCGCCTCCAGCAGGGGCCGCTGGGGCAGCGACACCGCCTCGCCATGGGCTGCTGTGGCCGTTTTGGTGAAGGTGCCGGGATGGAAGTAGCTGAGCAGCTCGCTCTGACGCAGCACCTCCTGGTAGCTCGGGGTCTCCTGGTCGGGTGCCAGGCCGTCGATCCAGGCCTGCACCCGCTGCAGCTTGTCGGGCTTGGGTTTGAGCCGATAGGGCTTGTTGGGCACCCCGAGGCTCTTGAGTTCGTTGGCGGCTGCAGCGAAGTCGATTTCCAGGGCTTCGCTGTGCTGCTGCCAGCGGGCCAAAAAGTGGTGCCAGCGCTGGCTCCAGAGCTCGGTGAGTTGCGGTGCCAGGGGGGCAGCGGCCGTGAGCCCTTCCGGCAGCGGATCGAGCCGCAGGGCCGGATCGCCATCGAGGCTTCCCAGCAGGTTCACCAGGGCATCCGGGTGCAGCTGCCGTTGCTGCAGACCGGCGAGCAGGCCAGGGGGCAAGGGCAGCAGCTGCTGGCTCCAGTAGTCGTGCACCAGCTCGATGCGCCGCTCCCGCGCCTCGGTTTCCAGGGTTACCGCTGGCCCAAGCCCCGCCTCCAGGGCCTGGCGCTGCAGGGTGCGGCGGCAGAAGCCGTGGATGGTGGTGATGTCGGCGCGATCGAGCTGCTCGAGCGCCAGCAGCAACCGGCCCCGCAGCGCCGGTGGTGGCTGTGCACCCCAGGCGCTGCGCCACTGCTGCAGCGGTGCATCACCACTGTTGGCGGTGGGTTGCTCGAGCTGCTCCAGCGCCTCCTGCAACCGCCGGGCGATGCGGTCGCGCAGTTCAGCCGCCGCCGCATCGGTGAAGGTCACCACCAGCAATTGGTCCACGCTCAGCGGCCGCGGCCCTTCGCTCAACAGCCGCAGCACCAGATGGGCCAGGGCAAAGGTTTTGCCCGTGCCTGCGCTGGCCTCCAGCAGCTGGATCCCCGGCGCCAGGGGCATGCCATTGGCTTCAAACGCCGGCAGGCTCATGCCTTCACCTCCTGGCGGCGCTCGAGCAGTGGGCCGTAGAGCGCCTCGGCCAGGGCCTGCCGTTCTGGGGTGAGCAGCTCAGCCAGGGGCAGGTCGGCCCCGAAACACACCGCCTGCACAGGATCCTGCCGTTCCGCCGCCACCTGAAAGCCGCCCTCCCATGCCAGTTGGGCCTGGCTCCAGCGGCGCTCCTCGGTGGCCGCGGCGTAGGCCCAGCCCGTTTGCGGTGGCAGGGGCCAACAGCGATGGCCATGCTGCTCCTGCCACTGCAGCAGTTGCTCCAGCTGCTCGGCGGCGGCCGCGGTGCTGGGGGCCTCGAAGCGCTCCAGCACCCGGAAGCGATGGCCGTCGCGGCCCACCAGCGCTGCACCGCTCGGCGCCTGGCCGGCGGCGCAGGCCAGCAGCAGCTCCAGCCACAGCACCAGCCGCTGGGGGCTGCGCGGTTTGGCGGTGTGCACCAGCACCAGCTCACGCCCCCGCCACGACAGGTCCGCCTCCAGCCCAGCCCAGCGCGTGGGTTCCTGGTGGGCGGGCCCCAGCTGCTCCAGGCAGTGCGCCAGCGACAGCCAGCGCTGCTCCAGCTGCTGCACCTCCAGGGCCCCAGCGGCCTCGGCGGGCAGGAGGCCGCGCCCGCGCTCCAGGGCCGGCCAATCGGGTAACTCCGGCGGCTGCGCCGCCTGCAGAGGATCGAGCTGCGCCCGTAGCAGCGCCGCTCGCTCCCGCTCCCCCAGCTCCAGGGCATCGCGATCGAGCACGGGATGGTCGAACTCCCGCGGCCGCAGCCCCAACCCCTCCAGCCAAACCCGCTGGGGCTGCTCCAGCCAGCGGTGCAGCTCGGCCCAGGCCTGGGGGCCGCCGCTGGCCGCGCTGAGCACAGCCGCCGCCGGCTCAGCGCTGAACGCCAGCCCCCCTGCTGTGCCGCTCAGGGCAGCGTCGCCCTGCTCTAGTTGCTGTCGCGCCGCCAGCAGCCGGGCATCGCAGCTGGCGGGCGGCCAGGGCGGAACCGCCAGGAAATTGTTCCGCTCCAGCGGGTTGGCGCAGTGCACCCGCAGGGGCAGCTGCGGCAGCTCCCGCTTCAGCCACTGCAGCCATTGCCGCACGGGGGTGCAGGCCTCGAGGCTTTCGCCGGTGCGTTCATCGCGGTTGCTCCAGCTCACCAGCAGGTGTTGCCGCGCCGAGAGCAGGCTCTCCAGCAGCACGTAGCGGTCCTGGTCGCCGCTGTTGGGATCGCCCAGTTGGCGGCGCTGCTCGAGCAGGTGAAACCCGGGCCGCTGCTTCTGGCGGGGAAACACGCCGGCATCGAGCCCCAGCAGCACCACCACCTTGTGGGGGATGGCGCGCATCGGCTCCAGGGCGCTGATGGTGAGCGCACCGGAGCGATGGCCGAAGCGACCACTGCCTTCGCTCAGCCGCTCTCCCAGCAACTCCGCCACCACCGGTGCCGCGAGTAGCAGGTTGCTCTCCGCGGCCACGGCGTTCCAGTCCGCCAGGGCGCTGTGGATGCTCTGCAGCTCCCACTGGCGCTCGCCGCCATCGCCGAACAGCTCGCTCAGCCGCTCCCGCAGGCCGCTCACCCACTGGGCTGGCGGCCGCGGTTGCCCCAGCCAGCGCAAGTGGGCCACCAGGCGCCGCAGCAGCTCCAGCCAGCGGCCCTGTTGCTCGAGGCTGCCTGCCATCGCCAGGGGCGCCACCTCCCCGAGCGCCAGCCCCGGCTGCTCGGGCAGCACCAGGCCCAAAACCAGGCGATCGATGGCCCACTCGAGGCTGTGGCAGGCATCGCCGCCGCGGGCTGGGCCGTCGAGGCCCCAACGGAAGCCGGCGCTCTGCAGGGTGGTGGTGATCGCGGCGGCATCGTCGTCGCTGAGCCCATGGGCGCTGAGCAGCGGTGGGCAGGCCAGCAGCCGCTCCAGGGCCGAGGCGGTGAGCCTCTCCCCGCCCAGTTGCAGCAGCTCAAGCAGCCCCTGACTGATGCCCGCTTCGCTCTGCTGGCTGCGGTCGGTGAGCCGCCAGGGCAGTGGCACGCCGGTGGCGCCGCTGTCGCCAAACACGGCTCCCACCAGCGGGGCGAAGGCCTCCACCTGCGGCGTCATCACCAGGATGTCGCGCGGCTCCAGCTGGGGATCGGCCGCCAGGAGCTGCAGCAGCCGGTCGCGCACGATCTGCAGTTGCCGCAGCCGTCCCGGGCAGGCGTGGAATTCCAGGGAGGTGTCGCCGGGGCTCCACGCCAGCTTGTGGTCGGATGGGTTGTCGGCTTGGCCGTCGGCCAGACGTTCCTGGAGCTGCTCCAGCAGCGACGCGTTGTGTCCTTCCCGGGCAGCCGCGCTGGCGGATAGGAAGAACAGATCCCCCTCGCGCCATTGGCCCAGCTGGCTCTCGCCGCTGCCTTCCAGCAATTGCTGGAATTCCGCCCCCAGCCGCCCGAAGCGCGCCTCCAGCCCTGGCACCTCCAGCAGCCAGTCAGGGCCCAGGGGCTCAGGGCCCGCCAGCGGTTCGCGCCGCTGCCAGAGGTCGCGGCAGGGGGTGAGCAGAAACAGCTCCACCGGCAGCCAGGCGGAGAGGGCCTGCAGCAGTTCCACCTGCACCGGGGCCAGGCTGCTGAGGCCAAAGAGGCGCAACGGTTGATCGGCGGTTTGCGCTGGCCGCCAACCCTGCTGCAGCTTGCGGATCAGGCTGAGGGCCCGCAGGCCGAAGGGCCGCTGCGGCAGCCGTTCGGCCAGGCGCTGGAGCAGCAGCGGCTGCCAGCGGAGGCTGTCCGCCAGCGGCTGGCCCTGGGCATCCACCGCCTCACCGCTGAGCCAGGCCTCGAGCATCGCCGGCCGGTAGAGGCCGTAGTCGTCGATGGCATCGGCGATGGCGCGGGCCAGTTGCCAGAGGGGCCGATCCAGCTGTTGCAGGCGGCTGTGACCCTGCCGTTGCCGCAACCAGCGCTGCAGCGGCGCGGCGGCGGGCTCCTGCAGCAGATCGGGAAGCAGCTCCAGGAGCGGCCACACCAGGTTTTGGGCTCGCCAGGGGTCGGGGCCGGGGTTGGGTGCGGCCTCCAGCAGCTGATCCACCAGCTGGCGCAGCTGGCTGGTGGGGAAGGGAAAGCGCAGGTTGGCGGCGATGCCCGCACCGTTGCCCACGGCAATCTGCTCGCCCAGCCAGCGGCTGGTGGGCCAGGTGTTCACGATCACCTGGATCTGCTCAAACGGGCCAGGCGGCTCCAGCCTCAGCTGGGTGGCCAACACCTGGGCCAGCAGTTCAGCGCGATTGCTGCGGTAGAGCGTGAGCAAGGCTGAGCTGGGGGCGGAAACCGGGTAAGGGGCTGGCCTGATCGGCGTGCAGGCCGGGCACCGCCAGCACCGCCTGGGTTTCGGGGCAGTAGGCGCTGAGGTCGCCGCCGTAACAAGCGCCCGTGTCCACCATCACGATGTGACGCAGCTGGCGCACGTGGGGGCCGGGGGTGTGGCCGATCACCACATCACCGAAGCGGCCGTCGTAGTTCTGCCAGAAATCGAGGCGCACCCGCAGATCCGGTTGCCAGGTGTCGGGATCAAAGCCCGCGTGGGTGGCCACCCAGCCTTCACCCCAGTAGGCCAGCGGCAGGTGCTGCAGCCGCTCCAGCCACTGGCGGCAGAGGCTGTCCCCCAGTTGGCGGTAGGTGTCGCAGCCCGCCAGCCGCCGTTCCGCCTGCCAACTGCCCTGCTGCAGCCCGTTGATCAGGTCTTGTTCGTGGTTGCCGCGCAGCCACACGGCCCGGCCGCTCTCCACCAGCGCCCAGATGCGCTCCATGCTCGCCTCGATGGCCGGGCCGCGGTTGATGGCATCGCCGCAGAAGATCAGCCGGTCGTGGGGCGGAAGCTGCAGCAGCAGCTGCTCAAGAGCGTCGGCGCAGCCGTGGACGTCCCCGATCACCCAGTGGTGAGGGCGTCGCTGAGTGGACGTCATAGGGACGGCGCGTTGGTCTCAGTCTTGCCTGTGGCGGCGCATCTGTCATCTCTCCACCGGTGAGCGCCCTTAACCTGCGCCCAACCGCAGTCGCCCTGATGGAGAGCCAGCCCACGGATCCCCGCACGCTGTCGGTGAGCCAGCGGGTGGCGATCCTGGTGAAGGCCCTCGATGGGGCGAAGCGCACCAATGAAGCCCTGGCCAACTGCAGCAACGGCGATCAGATGGTGGAGGTGCTGCTGGATGCCTCCCGCAAGCTGGGGCTTGGCCTCACCCGGGCTGAACTCACCCGCACCCCACCCTTTCGCGACTGGATCTGGTGGAAAAACAAGGAGGCGTTGCTCACCATCGGCGATGCCAAACCCCGCTACCAACAGGACGGCGATCAGGGCCGCGCCGGTGGTTCTTCAGCTTCGTCAGCTCAACCTGAACGCAAGAAGTTTCTGGGCTTGTTCTGAGCGGGACGCCCTGGTCTGAGCGGGACGCCCTGGCCCGCCGGCTCAAGGTGCAGAAGCCCTTCGCACTTCCCTGCGTAGCTACTGATCAACCCATGAGTAGCTACTGATCAACCCATCGGGATTCCGTACGGTCTGTACGCAACCCTGGTGGGCAGAAAAGTTTGGCCAGCTGCCCCGCTGGAGTTTGTTGCGCGCAAACCCGTTAAGACTTTCGCCTGCTGCCGAGCTGGTGACGTTCACTCGCCATCTGGCGCACCGTGCATGCTGGGGCGTGCCGCCGGGCAAGGCCTCGCTCAGGCGGCGCTGGCCAGGGCGTTGGGGATGGAAGCGCTGGGGGCTTCGAAGCTGCCCTTGGCCACAAACTCCAGGCGCAGCTTCATGAACTCGATGAACTTGGCATCGGTGGACACCACCGCCGCGGCCGGGTGCGGCACGGCGGCGGCGATGGCCGCCAGTTCGGGGGCCTCCAGGAAGGCGGGTCGCTTCACCAGCCAGAAGTCGATCTCCTTGCCCTGTTCGCCGTAGTTGCGCACCCGCTCGCGCAGCACCTCATCGAGGGGCTCCTCCACCGTGAGGAAGGTCTCGCTGGCGGCCACGAAGTGGTAGGTGGTCATGAACTGGTGCTGCCGAACAGGGGTTCCCGGCGGGGATTCTGAACTAAAGCCTTCATCTGCCGCA
>Ga0194119_10008815_pt1 | contig 13736 bp, 12 predicted proteins | sample TA2MahC100mmetaG_FD_148620 | JGI IMG/M metagenome (GOLD analysis project Ga0194119, IMG submission 148620) | Freshwater microbial communities from Lake Tanganyika, Tanzania - TA2015018 Mahale Deep Cast 100m | ecosystem: Environmental > Aquatic > Freshwater > Lake | place: Tanzania: Lake... | reverse complement strand
CCCCCCTTAATTCTAACTTTTGGAACTAATCCATATAAATTTTTGAACTCATCAAGAATTATTTTTTTTACTTCAGTACTATCATTTTCTTTCACTAAGTAAGAATCATGAATAGTAAGAGCAAAGATTTTGTTCTCTATTAGTATTGGAACAATTTTATATATCATCATATTAGTTTCAGCCTTCTGAAGTATATGAGATAGGTTCTTGTAATTTTCCTTTTTATGATATGTTATAACCTCTGATACAGAAGGGAATATATCCTGAAACAAAAACCATTCTTCTTTTGGATGTTTTTCTGTATCGTTATAAAATACTCTTGCATATAAAAACTTTTTGAACTTATCTCTATCACCATAATAATTGAAACATTCCATCAAGTATTCATATAGCATTCCCTTTGATGTCAAATCAATATATTTCTTAGAGTCATCTGGGATATTATTTTTGGTATCATAAGAGATATATATAATATCATTATTTGATGTTAGATTAGATGATTTTCTTAAATAATATTGAATTATGAGGAAGTTCATGAAAAAAGGTTGGCTGTTTGCAATATCGACCTCGACCAAAGATTGACCATTATATTTCAAGAACTGACGCAATTCCTTTTTAAGATTTGTAACAGTAGAATAAAACCTTCCAGATAATGAGCTAATTGAATAATGAGAATCATTTGAATAGAGTAAATCAATAGAGCCGGTTACATTGGAATATTCATAGTTATTTATCTCAGAAATATTTTGTTCTAACCAATTATGAGCACCGTCATAATCAACCTTGATACTTTTCAGGCATTTTATAAGATAAATTAACGTTGGATTAGTAATACTTTGTTCATACTGAACCTTCAGCTTCTCAATTTTTTCAATCAATCTTTTATTTGTTATTTCAACTTTCTTGAATTTTTCATCACGATACTTTTCTGTGAACCGATAACCGATTGATTTTTTATTAGGTTCATAGTATTTATCTGATTCAATAATACCAGAATCGATAAGCCATCTAAGGTATTTGATATAATAACCACCCAATACTTTATGAAGGTATTGACCATTGAGAGGTATGAAACTGTTTTTTTCATTCCGCTTGTCAAATATCCTTCCGTAATAAATTAATGTTATTATGTAGTAATATTTATCCCTGTGCTTTTCAGCACCGAGATTTGGATTTGAAGGAATGTAACCTTTCATTATATACCTCCAGCATAAGTGAATAATTCTTGCTGATAGCTTGATGACCTTTCAAAGAACCGAACAGATTTTAAGTTCAGCTCATCAATTGGAACGAATTGCTGTAACTCAAATCCTTTCTGTGAGAATTGGAAAGTCTTTCCCTTCTGCAAGAAATATTCTCTTGTTGAATGAAGTTTTTTCCCACAGTAATTAATTACAATGTTTTTAAATGGAATAGTGCTGTGGGTAAGTAAATAATGATTGATACCGAGAGCATTTAATTTCCTGAATAAATGCTTTTCGGTTCTGTTGGTGAAAAATGTACCCTCACCGGCAGTATCAATCTTGCCAATGAACCTGGTTTGATAGTCAAGATTTAAATAAACATTAAATAAATGAGGGATTTTTGTTGCAATTAATGAAATTAATTGCTTAGATTTGCATTGAAGCATTTTAACCTCCCATGGTTATATGTTTTAAGAATTAACCGGTGTGCTGATACACACCGGTTTTTTGTTAATTAATAAAAAACCCTTGACTGATTCCCTATACTAAATCAACCAAGGGTAGACTATGAGGATTTTATCCTCGCAGATATTTATTAGTATAGGCTAAAATTGACTACAATAAGAGCAATCAAATTGGTCGGTTATTTCTTCTAAGCAACTCCTTTTTTTCTATGAAAATATAATAATTAAATAAGTAATAAAAATATTGTTACTATAGTTAATTTTATTAAATCTATTAGCAACTTAACGTATAAATTTTTTTTATGCAATTAGCTGTAGTGTGTTTTTTAAAATTACTTAGAACCACTTAATAGTTTAATTTTTTGATAAAGTAATTATTGAATTTGTCTTCTCAAATTAAACTGTAATGACGTTGTGTAATCAATATGTAATAATTACAATTTGATTACATAGGATGGGAGTTAATTTTAGTTGTTTTTCATGTTTTGTAGAGTGACACGAATTGAATCTGTTTTATATTTTCTGTCTGAATTACGGAAGATTATTTTTGATAATTGATATATGTTTGTATCTGGTGAGCAAATATCAATTTCATTATTTTTTAAATAATCATTTAGAAAGTCTTTTAATTTTTTCCTATCTGAAAATGGATTTTTTTCAAAATCATTAGGATTATTTTTATCTGGGAAAATTTTCAATGCAAATTCATGTTCTATTTCCAACATTCTCACTATTGCTTCTAAATGTTCAAATTGCATTTCTTCTTCATCATGTTCACAAGCATTCTTGTCAGTAATAGCAATCTCGTTGGCATTATTTATTTTTTCTATCAATTCCTTCCTATTATTTTTGTTTACTTTATGATTTGAAAAATATGGTTCTGAAGTGCCAACATAGTTAATTTTGATAGTGCTTAATTTTTTATTTTTGCCATCAAGCCTTTTTATAGTCAGTTCATTTTTCATCAAGATAAGTTCAATTTGGTCAAGTAACTTAAGATTATCTTGTCGAGACTTTTTATAATTTTCAATTATCTCATTTAGTTTTTTTAATGCTATATCGTAATCCGATAAACTCCAATTTTTTCTTTCTTCGCTCTCCATGTTAAATTTATTTTTTTAATTTTCTTTATACTCTTGAACTTCAATTTTCCATTTTACTAATAGACTTGAAATCTTAAAATAAAATGTTCCCTTCTTTCGAATAATAGTTTTACCAAAATTCGTTGGTAATGTATTAGCAATAAAATCTTCATCGCCATTCGGATAGACTAAATAAATCGCAAGATTACCACCTTCAAAATCCGAATACTGTTTTTTGGCTTCCCACACAATTCTCCATTTATCGGCTTTTATTAAAAAATCATCAGTGGCTTCATTTGAAGAACCAGAAAATGTATAGATTGTTTTCCAGTGATTATCTGTTTGAGATTTAGATTCTACAAACAATATTATCATAACAAACAATAAGAGTAATTTTCGATAATACATTTAATACCTTTTATAAAATGTGAAGTCATTGTAATCTCAAATCTATTCTCTCATCATTTAATAAAATAATAGTTTTATCAATAAGCTGTTGTCCGGTGATATCATTGTTTTTATAATTTGCAACATCTTTTTTATTTAGGTAGAAATTAAAATCCATTCTTTTTGATATAGCATCCTTATCAATAAAATTTTTTGTTTCGGTTGAAATATTTAATTGGTAACCATCGATTTCTTTTGAGTCATATAAAAACAAATTTAGTGGCGATAATATTTTTCTTACCACTACATCGAATATTATTCTTGCTATTTCATATTGATTTAATTTTATAGAGTTGTATTTATTCAGCTCATTAAATCCAAATGATACATAATTTTTCTCTTTGAACCGTTCTATCTTAATATAATCATACTTCAGAATACAGTCTTTGAGTATACTTTGTAATTTTACTAAATCTAAAATTGATAATACTTTTTCTCTCATGGAATTATATTTATTCAATCTCCAAAAGTCTTTATTAAAATAGTCGCTTGGATGAATTAGTGTGATTTTTTCGTCTATTAAATTATTTCGGGATATTTTTTTTGAGTTCGAAATTTGATAATACCCATCTTTGGTAATTACATATTCTATTGAAGCGATTTTACTTGACCTTTGTATTGCACTGCATAAGTCGAAACCACTATCGTAAGTAATATTTGTTATTGCATCTCCATTTTCATCAGTAGCAAGTAGATTATTATCTATTTTGCAATCCTTATTATTTAAAGTAATTTTTATAACTGCATCTTGTATTCTGTTTAGTAATCTGTTAAGCACTTTAAATCGTACTGGTAATTTTAGTGGTATAGGTCTTTTTAAGAAAACTTTTATTTCGAAGATTTCATTAATATCAATTAAATTATTTGTGTGAATGCTTATTATTTCTTTTCCAGCTTCTGGACAATAGCCTTTAAAATCTACATTATAATACATTGCACCGTAAAACCATGAGCTTGAAACATCCTTAATTAATCTTACTGAATCTAAAATTACACCATTTGTTTGTGTAATTTCATTTTTTTGTTTTATTAATGTCGCACCTAAATCGTATTTATTCTCTTTGTTAAAGATAGAATAGTCAACTTGTGCATCTTTAATGCTTTGCAAAGAATCACCAATAACAATAAACTTAAATTTTCTTAAAATAGAATTTGGTTGGGCATAATAGAAAGATGGATATAGTACAAGGTAAATAAGCGTTATTTTTAGAATAGAAAACTTGTTCATATTATTCATATAAATACTAAAATTATATTTTTTCAAATAGTCAATCACAATAAAGGAAAAGGAACAAAGGAAATACACCCCGTCAATTATCTTTCTTTCTGAATAAATAAATTACTAATGTCAATACTAATGGAGTTATTGTATATAAAAGAAATTCAGATATATCGTATCGACTAATATTTCCTAAAGGAAAAAAACTTTTGTAATTAGACAATTCATAATACCTTTTTTGAATTTCAAAACCACTATACATCCACAGTAAAAAATGTATAAAAAACCATAAAATGTAAATTGCTTTTACTTTGTTGGAAAGTGAATTGAAAAATCTTTTCATAATAACGCCAGTTACTTTTTCTTAACTAAAAAACCTAATGCTATCATTCCAGCAGAAATTGCACCTACAAGGTCATAAGGTTTATTAATCCTAAATGACGAATCTTGTCCTCGCCACTTCCCAAAAAAATCAATATAAGGTTCTGAAGAATACTCAAATTGAAAAAGCGAGAAAAATAATCCTATTGACCCGACAATGATTAAAATTTTCCAAATATTTTTCATTTCAAGCTCACTTATCATTTATTTGAAATTATATCTTTTCAAATAGTTAATCTCAATAAAAGAATAGGAATAAACGAAAGATACCCCGACAATAAAGAGAACTGAGGATAAAAATATTTACATTTTGTCTATTCTTTTTTCTTGTCTAAAAACATATTTACTTGGTCTTGGTTTAATTCATACCAAGCTCCAGTTGCGGCATCAATTACAATTGGGAAAAGACCCCCAAGAATATCGAGAATTATCCAACCTCCACCTACAGAATTATTTAAGATATAATTTTTCGTCTCATGACCATCAAGTCTATATTCAATATTGTAAGTTTTATTTGACTTTAATTCTATTTGTACTGGTGTTTTTCCCATTTTAACTCCATCAATATAAACATCAGCACTTGTTGGTTCACTTGTAAAATTAACAGTATCTGTTGTTCCTTTAAATAATGTTGCACAACTTGTAAATAAAAACACAATTAGTAATATTGTAAACAGCTTTTTCATAATTAACCTCCAATTAAAAATTTTATCCAATATTTTTTCTCAAATAGTCATTCACAGAAAAGGAAAGCGAACAAACGAAAGACACCCCGTCTATGTAGAATCATAACCTTCAGCAATAGGAAATTAATTACTCATTATTTAAACTTCAATAAAAATATTTTTAAATCAGTTATTAAGTACGTTTATAGCACTTCTTAAATCCTCAGCTCTTAAATGAGAGTAAATTTCAGTAACAGAAATATTGCTATGACCGAGCAATTTTGATACTTCATAAATAGAAACACCTCTTTGCACTAACCAACTTGCAAAAGTATGTCTTAATGAATGGAAGTTTAGTTTGGGATTGATATTAGCTTTTAAGACATAGGATTTGAATTTGTGTGTAATAAAGTCTGGTTTAATTACATTCCCATTCAAAGTAAAAACTAATCTTTGATTTTTATTCAGCTCTCTTTCTGTAATTATTTGCATTGCATTAATTGAAAGGGGAATGGTTCTTACTTTTTTTGATTTAGTAAGACTATTTCTATTATCAAGAATTAAAAGTCTATCTTTGAAATTAATCTGATTCCATTCCAGCGTAAGTAATTCCATTTGCCTTAATCCAGTTTGAATTGCAAACTGAACTAAATCCTTAATATCCTTTTCTCTAATTACCTTCAGCAATAAGTCAAACTGCAACTCACTAAAAAATAGAGGTTGCTTTTCTGGAAGTTTAGGAAGTTTCAATTTCTTTGCGATATTGTCTGTTAAGTATTTCTTTGATAGTCCATAAGTAAATGCAGAACTGAGATTAGCTTTATCTCTCTTAACTGAAAAAACTGATACTTGTTTTAGTCTTTCCTCAACAAATTTTTGTAGTAAGGATAGTGATAAATCGCCTAATTGAATTTCTCCAAAATACCTTGATGCTACGTTAAATGTTGCTTTTAATGTTTCAGTATGTTTTGGACTGTGAATCGACTCGCTGAATTTTAGATATTCAAAAAAGAAATCATGTAATGAAATTGGAATTGTTTTCAACTTGGTTCTACTATCTAATTCATTTGAAAAATTTGATAGGAATTTAAGAGCTTCATTTTTCAGTTTTGTCTTTGTAGAAATACAAGTGATTTTGCCATTATGCTGTGGGTAAAAAATATAATACCGGCCATTAGAACGTTTTGAGAGATACATAATTATTTCTCCTTTCAGTTCTAAAAAGCAGTGAAAGACAAATCAAATTACAAATCAAAAGAGGATAAGTTCTTATAAAGAAACGAATTGCGCTGGACTCAAAATCCAGTGGGGCTCAAACCTCGTGCCGGTTCGAGTCCGGCCTTCGGTACAAAGGGATTCTGTTGAATCCCTTTTTTATTGATAAATAATAAAAATAAATCCAAGAATTGAAGATCATCAATTATTGTTTTCACTTTTTCTAATTTAAAAAATTCAGTTGTTAACTTATTGTATAATAAATCAATCCCTTTTGATATAGCTTCATCAATAGGGGGGCAGCTATAATCATCAGGACTTTTGCTCAACGGATCAATATATTCTTCAAAACTTTCAATATCAGCAACCCAAATTATTGATCCATCAAATAATGAAATCATACAATAGAAAAAATTACAGAGCGTAATATTTGAAATATAAACCTGAGAGAATTTATTGAACCAAGTATTGTAATATTTATTGTAATTATTAACTTGACCAATTATCAGTGCATCACAATTATTTTGTTTTAGATATTTACCCAAGTCTGTTTCGTACAATGCTTGAACGTCAATATATGCTTTTGATATCAAGATCTCTAATAGATTTGATACCACGAATGAATCCGACGGAATAATTTTGTCTATATCAATTATTGAAATGTTTGGAAGTTGAGTTAATTTGTTATAAAAATAATTTGTTGAATAATAAGTTCCTATATCAGTAGTATCGTCATTTGCCATCGGCAGCAAAGCAATGGATTTAATTGAATAGTATAGAGCTTTGGGACTTTGGTAAAATTGGTTGATAGAATTGCTTAATTGGTTTGGTGAAAAATAACATGATGTGAAGAAAATAGTAAGTAGTAAAAATTTTAAACCATGAGGTATTATTGACAAATATTTATTCACATTGAATCTTAGATATTTTCAAATACAAAATAATTCAGCCTTAGTAGAAATTCAATGCAATACTATTTTTTAAAAAATAATCAGACGTATTCTAATTATTAATTAACAAGTGAAGAGCTGATTCGTAAATTGCTTTCACTCCGGTCTTTATTGCTTTTTCATAGTCGGGTAAAAAATCTGCTGAATGAACTAACGGTGTTTTTTCTCCCTTCGCAATTCTATCCATTGTTTCTTTTCTTTCTGCGCCGATCCAAAGCATAAGACTTGGAACTTTTTCTTTTGTTCTTCCATAGTTAGCAAAATCTTCTGCAGCACTCCATCTAGATGTTTGATTTACAAATTGATTCCCTAAACTTTTCTTTAGCAGAGTAATAATTTTTTCTGTTAATATCGGATCATTATAAACTGATGGTGTATCATCAGTAATTGAAATTTGAGGCAATAAATTTTCTGATAATCCAAAACTTAATCCAATATTTCGAGATTTTAATTCAATTGCCTCAATAATTTTTTTATGAGTTTCATCATCAAATGAACGGATTGTTAATCCAAGTTCTACTTCATTTGGGATGATATTATGCTTAGTGCCTCCTTTGATATAACCAACTGTTACAACTGCTGGTTCGAATGGAGATATTTCTCTGCTCACAATTGTTTGGAATGCAGTTATCAATTGTGCGGAAAGTACTATCGGGTCAATAGTGTTATGAGGCAATGCACCGTGTCCGCCTTTACCCTGAATCTTAATTGTAACACTGCTTGCATTTGCCATTGCATTTCCAGGGAAGTAAGTTATTTGACCAGCTTCAACACCAGATGCAATATGAATTGCTAAAGCATAATCAGGCACTCCATATTTTTTATATAAACCGGCATCAAGCATCATTTTTGCACCGCGCCCAATTTCTTCGGCTGGTTGACCAATCAACATCAAAGTTCCTTTCCAATTATCTTTATGTGCTGCTAACAATTTTGCAACACCAATAAAGACTGACATATGAATATCATGGCCGCAAGCATGCATCACTCCGTCGTTCTTGCTGGAAAATTCTAATCCAGTGCTTTCTTTAATCGGGAGAGCATCGAGATCAGTTCTTATTAGAATTGTTTTACCCGGACCATTTTTCAGAATTCCAACTAAGCCATAACCAGAAAATTTTTCTGTAACATCAAATCCAATTTTTCTTAATTCTGATGCAACTAATTGAGATGTTTTTTCTTCATGTAATGATAATTCTGGGTATTGATGGAAATGTTTGCAAAGTTTTTCAAGTTCTGGATAAATTTCATCAACTGATTGAGAATATATGGTTGTGAAAGAATTTAAAAAAAGAATTGAAAATGCTATTAATAAATTTCTCATCTCTTCTCCAGATTATAAAATTAGTCGATCTGAATTATCAAACCGACTTGAAAAGTTAATTTAATCCTCTTCTTTTCAGTAATGCATCAACTTTTGGTTCTCTTCCTCTGAATTTTATGTAAGATGTCATAGCTTCTTCAATTCCACCTTTCGATAAAATATGTTCACGAAAAGCATCAGCAGTTTTTTTATCAAAAAGATTGCCAGTTCCTTTAAATGCTTCAAAAGCATCTGCATCTAATACAGCAGCCCAAATGTAACTGTAATAGCCGGCAGAATAACCACCGATAATGTGACTAAAATTTGTGGTCTGATAACGCGACTCGATTTGCGGGATCAATCCAATTTTTTTTAATGATTCTTTTTCAAATTCTACAACATCTCTTTCTTGAGAATCTGTCAACATGTGCCAATCCATATCAAGAAATGAAGCAGCAAGATATTCTACAGTTTCAAATCCTTGATTGAACAAACGCGAGTTAACAATTTTTTGAATCAATTCTTCAGGTATTACTTCACCCGTTTGATAATGTCTTGCATACATTTTTAGTACTTCCGGCTCTAAAGCCCAGTTTTCCATTATCTGCGAAGGAAGTTCAACAAAATCTCTCGACATAAATTTTGCACCCGGATATGTATTATTTGAGAATAGAGAATTCAATCCGTGTCCGAGTTCATGAAATAAAGTATTTGTTTCGTCAATACTCATCAATGACGGTTTATCTGTTGTTGGCTTTGAAAAATTTCCTACATTGTAAACGAGGGGTGCAATGTATTTACCTTCTATATTGGATTGACCTCTAAATCCGCTTGACCAAGCGCCGCTTCGTTTTCCATCACGGGGATAGTAATCCGAATAGAATATACCAATATGCTTTCCGTTCGCTTCTTTTACTTCAAAAACATCAACATCAGGATGATAAACTTCAATATCTTTTCTCGGAATAAACTGAATACCATAAAGTTTACTAGCAACTTTAAAAGCACCTTCTCGCACATTTTCCATTTTGAAATATGGTCTAAGCATCTCTTCATCTAATGAATATTTATCTCGTTTTACTTTCTCTGCATAGTACCACCAATCCCAAGGTTCTAATTTGAATCCCCCTTTTTCATTATCAATTATTTTCTGCATGTCATCTACTTCCATTAATGCACGTTGTACTGCCGGCTTCCATAGGTCATGTAAAAATTTATAAACGTTTTCGGGATTCTTTGCCATATTTCTTTCTAGAACAAAATCTGCATGAGTTTTGTAGCCAAGAAGATTTGAACGTTCTACGCGCAAAGCTGTCATTCGAGAGATAATTTTTTTGTTATCAAATTCATTATTGTTATTGCCTCTGTTAATGTAAGCTTTGAAAACTTTTTCTCTCAAATCTCTTTTTGTTGAATATTGCAAGAAGGGAATAAAGCTTGGTTTCTGAAGTGTGAAAGCCCATTTGCCTTCTTGTCCTTTCGATTTTGCAGACTCAGCGGCGGAGTTAATAATATCTTCCGTTAAGCCTTCAAGATCTTCTTTCCTATCTATTAATAATCCAACAGCATTAGTTTCTTTTAGTGCATTCTCACTAAACTTTAAACCCAACATTGACATTTCTTGGTTTATTTTTCTTAGTTTTTCTTTTCCTTGCTCATTAAGATTAGCTCCGTTACGTACCAAATTTATATAATAATTTTTGAGAACTGTCATTTCTTCAGAATTTAATCTAAGCACATCCTTTTGTTCATAAAGTTGTTTAATTCTTTGAAATAATTTTTCATTTAAGCTGATATCGTCTCGATGTTTTGAAAGCATTGGAGTGGTAACACGTGCAATTTTTTGAATTTCATCATTTGTATTTGCTCCGTTCAATCCGCCAAAAACTCTATTGACTCGGTTTAAAAATTCCCCGGCCTTTTCGAGTGCAATAATTGTGTTTTTAAATGTTGGTTTTTCTTGGTTATTAATAATTGCATCTATTTCAGCTTTTTCAAGTTTTATCCCTTCTTCAATTGCTGGAAGGAAATGCTCATTTTTTATTTCATTAAACGGCGGGGTTTCAAATGGTGTTTTCCATTTTTTGAAAAAAGGATTATTCAATTTGTTCTCTCCATTTTGACTCATTATTAACGTAAGAGGAATAAATAAAAATATAATTAGTTTTTTTGTCATGATTTTACCTCTAATTGTGAAAGAATTTATATGTAATAATTGTGTTTATTCTTTCCATGCAGCACAAAAATATAATTTTTAAGCGAAGATTTCTTTTAAAAGAGTAAAATTTTTTTAAGGTTAGAATTATAAGATTCTCTCTCAGTATTTGTACTGAGAGAGAATTGTAAAGAAAAATTATTTTACATCGTATGATAAATCTTTTCTTGGTTTGCCGTTAAAGTGAGAAAATTTTTCCACACATGCCATGAATTTTACATATAAGTCACTGGCATTTTTCATTAAAACCTCTGTGTTTTTTTTGTTTCTTGTATAATAATCAACTTCATCCTTAGCATAGTTTGTGAAAATAATTCTTGATGATGGATTCCCAACCATTACTTGCCAGACATTGAATGGTTCTTCAAATTTATTTTTTTCACATAATTTTTTGTATTCACCTAACAATGCCCAAGCTTCCATTTCTTTCCCGGGAATAATGTCGAAAAAATCGAAATGGAGAAAACCAGCATCCATAGGATTTAAATATGAGTTTGCGGGGTGGTAAGAATGTTCACTTTGTTGAAGTACCATATTGCCGGATGATTTTGCTGTACCAGCAAAATTGGTCATCAATTGTCCTAATCCTTCTTTATTGTATTTTTCCATTGCACCGTACCAACTGGCATAAAGGCTATCCAGTCCAGCCAAACTTGTTATTGGCATGACGAAATAATAAACTGATTCATCTGTTGAATAAGCTCGCCAAGTTGACTTAAAATTACGTTTCTTTAAGAAACTGTTCATATCTTGCTGAGCTTTTTCATACTCAGCAACTTTGGAAGGATTAACAATATCTTCCATCACGAACAATTTGGCCAATTGATTTTGTGAATAAGAACTTGAACTATAAATGAACAAAAGAGAAATGACAATCAAAAAATTTATTTTTGTTTTCATGATAAACCTTTCTAAAATATTATTATAATAAGACTTCCAATCCAATTTGATAAGCTCTGTTTAAGTTTGCAAGTTTTTCTTTGAGCTCATTCAAAAAAATCGCCTTCTTGAGAGAAGGGTAATATTTCTGTAATTTTACCACGTTTTTAAACAATAAGTGATGATTAATGAATAATGACAAAAATTTAGGGAAGTCCAAAAATTTCATATATGAAATAATAGATGATGATCTGAAAACAAATAAATGGCAAGGCAGAGTTCACACAAGATTTCCACCCGAACCGAATGGTTATCTTCACATAGGACATGCAAAATCTATCTGTTTGAATTATGGAATTGCAAGAGATTACAATGGAAAATTCAATTTACGATTTGATGATACTAATCCAGAGAAAGAAGAAACCGAATATGTTGAATCAATTATTGAAGATGTTAAATGGCTTGGAGCTGATTTTGAAGACAGAATATTATATGCATCAGATTATTTTCAACAGATGTATGATTGGGCAATCGAATTAATTAAGAAAGGGAAAGCTTATGTTTGCGATTTATCCTCAGATGAAATTAGAGAAACACGGGGAACCTTAACTGAACACGGTAAAGAATCTCCATACAGACATAGAACCGTAGATGAAAATCTTGATTTATTTGAAAGAATGAAAAAAGGCGAATTTCCAAACGGATCAAAAACTTTGCGTGCAAAAATTGATATGGCTTCTCCTAATTTCAATATGCGAGATCCAATAATGTATAGAATTGTTCATGCAGAACATCATCGTCAAGGAAATAAATGGTGTATCTATCCATCGTATGATTGGGCACATGGCAATGAAGATTCAATTGAAAAAATTACACATTCAATCTGCACACTTGAATTTGAAAATCACCGTCCATTGTATGATTGGTTTTTAGATCAGCTTGAAGTTTATCATCCGCAGCAAATAGAATTTGCTCGATTGAATTTAAGTTACACTGTAATGAGCAAGCGGAAATTGCTTCAGTTGGTAAAAGAAAAATATGTTGATGGCTGGGATGATCCGCGCATGCCAACGATTTCTGGCTACAGACGAAGAGGTTTTACTCCAGAATCAATTAGAAATTTTGCTGAGATAATTGGAGTAGCGAAACGAGATGCGCTGACAGATATAGCTTTACTTGAATATGCTATAAGAGATGATCTAAATAAAAATGCTCAAAGAACAATGGCAGTTTTAAATCCGCTTAAAATTGTTATCACAAATTATGAAGACGAAGAAGAACTTGATGCTGTAAATAATCCAGAGAAACCTGAATTAGGCAGTCGCAAAATTCCATTTTCAAATGTACTTTTTATTGAACGTGATGATTTCATGGAAAATCCTCCCAAAGGATTTCACCGTTTGGTTCCAGGCGGCGAAGTAAGATTACGTTATGCATATATTATTAAGTGTGAAGACGTAATTAAAAATGAAAATGGCGAAGTAATTGAATTGAAATGTACATATGACTCTGATACAAAAAGCGGTAGCGGAACGAGTACAAAAAAAGTAAAAGGTGTAATACACTGGGTTTCAGCAAAACATGCTGTAGAAGCAGAAGTTAGATTATACGATAGATTTTTCACTGTTGAAAATCCTGGTGTAGACGAGGATTGGCTGACAAAAATTAATCCGCATTCTTTAACAATTATTTCTAATGCTAAATTAGAACCTTACTTAAACATGACTAAACC
>Ga0194119_10008813_pt1 | contig 13738 bp, 12 predicted proteins | sample TA2MahC100mmetaG_FD_148620 | JGI IMG/M metagenome (GOLD analysis project Ga0194119, IMG submission 148620) | Freshwater microbial communities from Lake Tanganyika, Tanzania - TA2015018 Mahale Deep Cast 100m | ecosystem: Environmental > Aquatic > Freshwater > Lake | place: Tanzania: Lake... | reverse complement strand
CAAAAAGCCAGTCTCAGGAAGTTGTGGCATGGCATCACTCCATCGGTGGGTTGAGTGGAGTCGCCCGAGTGCGACCCCGTCCAACAGACTGCCATGCTTGGGGTGCATTGCGGGGCAACCGAGCCGCGGGATTCAATGGGGCGAGCGCACTTTCACCGAACCCGCAGACGCCCCATGAGCCAGCCTACCGGGTCTACGCTACTGCAACAGTACTGCAACGGATCTTTGGGTACTGTTATGTTTTCTGTAAGACTGCGTCAGATAAGCTATTGATTTTGTTGGTAGGTCGTACTGGATTCGAACCAGTGACCAACGGATTAAAAGTCCGCTGCTCTACCGACTGAGCTAACGACCCTGACCAACCCACGATTATACGGGGCTCGAATGCAGGGTCAACCTCCCCACTCCTCTCACGCCACTTACTCGTCTCACGCCACTAGCTCCTCTCGCATCGCTCTGCGCGGCTCCGCTGGGTGCCGCTGCTCCCGGCTCTCAGTGGCTTGCCATGCTTCGCCCCATTCCGCTTCGGCAGGAGTCTCAGGAGCTCAGGAGGTCGGGAGATCCGTGGCAGCGGGGGTGTATCGCTGTGTCAGATGCGGCGGAGTTGCCAGCGCATCGCAAGCCAGGCGCCAGCGATGATGGCGGGTACCGTGACGAAGGCACTGAGTGCGAGGAGCGACACAGCGCTGAGCCCCTGGCCGATCGTGCAACCGAATGCGAACACGCCACCGATGCCCATCAGCATGCCGCCAACGAGGTGCAGGGCAGTGTCTTCGGTGCCATGGAAGCCTTCGAAGCGAAAGCGTCCCGAATGCCGTGCATCGAGCATTGCACCGAACACCACGCCCAGAACCGAAACGATCCCGATGGTCAGGGTTTTGCTGCGGTCGCTGTGAAGGATCAGGTAGTCGAGCGTGTAGGCCATCGGCGCAACAAAGCTGAAGGACTCCGGCCCGCGCGAGTTGGTTGCAAGAAAGGCCTCCTCGAGCGTATCAGGGTGCTCTTCCACATAGCCCAGCGAGGCCGACACATACCAAAGGGCGGGAATCGTGAGGCCGACGAGCGCGCCGCTCAGCGCTTCGCCAAGCTGCTCGCGGGTGATTCCACGAAAAGCCGCGAGGAGCAGTATCCCTGCCACAAGGCATGAGGCTGCAATCCGCCCGGTGGCGCTAAGCCCCTCGCCGAGTACGATCCGCGGAAGATCCTGTGCGCTGCCGAGTTGGATTGCAACAGGCTCGAGCCATTCCACCCGCGGCGGGGCGAGGATGCCGCGCATCGTGAGGTAGGCGCTGATACCCATCACGAGAAAAACCACCAACGACTTGAGCGATCCCGTGCCAACCCGGATCAAGGTCTTGCTGCCGCAACCCGAGGCAAGCACCATCCCGAAGCCGAAGAGGAGCCCTCCGAGGAGATGGCTTAGCCAGCTCAAACGCGGGGCAAGGTAAAACGACGGCCCCACATGGATGACCTCGGCGGCCCACAGGACCTGGGTGATCACGATGGCAGTGGCCATGGCCACAAGCCACTGGCGCATGCGGTTGAAGGTGCCCAGGTTCACCCAGTCGCTGATCGCACCCATGGTGCAGAAGCGAAAACGGTGCATGACCGCACCAAGGATCAGGCCCAGGAGCGCTGCGAGGCCGAGAATCAGCGTGGTTGAGGGTGGTGAGGCCTCCACTCAAGCCTCGCGGTTTACTTGAGCCGCGACAAGCGTTCCTTGGCCACCACTGCCGCGTTGCTTTCCGGAAACTGGTCCACCACCATCTGCAGGGATTTGCGGGCAGCCACCCGATCGCCCGCGTCGGCCTGAGACAGCCCCAGGTTGAGCCGGGCATCGGCAGCCCGCGGGTGTTTGGCATGCGCGGTGAGGAAACTTCCATAGCTCGCGATGGCAGACTTGAATTCGCGCAGCGCGTATTGCGCACTCGCGTACCAGAAGAGCACGCTTGGAGCGTAAGGCGAGTCGGGGAAGCGATCGCGCATCACGCTCAACTGCACCGCAGCCTGGCGAAAGTCTCCGTTGCGGAAGGAGTCGATTGCGGTGTCGAAACTGCGCTTTTGCGCGGGGTCGGCGCGAAATTCCACGCCATCCACGGTAACCGGGATCGGTTCAACCGCCACCAGCCGATTGTCGACCGCGCCTACCCGGTTGTCGACTGCGCCGAGTTTGCTCTCGAATGCGCCCAGTTTGCTCTCCACCGATCCGATCTTGTTTTCGACGCTGCTGATCTTGCTTTCGACGCTGCTGATCTTGCTTTCGACGCTGCTGATCTTGCCGTCGAAGCCGCTGATCTTGCCATCGAATCCGCTGATCTTGCTTTCGAAACCGCTGATCTTGCTGTCGACCGTGCCGAGCTTTCCATCGACCGTACTGATTCTGCTGTCGACTGCGCCGAGTCGGTTGTCAAACGCGCCAAGCTTGCCGTCAAGTGCGGCCAGTCTGCTGTCGACCGCGCCCACTTTGGAGTCGATGGAGCCGAGCAGGCCATCGACCGCGCTGATGCGACCGTCAACCTCGGCGATCCTCGACTTGAACCCGCTGATGCGCTCCTCCACCTGCTGATTGAGGTCGCGCTGGCGCTTCTGGGTGAGGGTGAGTTCGTTGATCAGTTCCTCGATCTGCCCGCGTGCCTTTGCAAGCTCGCCGCGCAGCCGTTCCATGTCGGACTGCACGCCGATCTGCCCGGTGCCATCCGCCTTGGTCTGTACGACCTTCTGGGTTTCGCTCAGTTCGCTTTGCAGGGCCTGAATCGAGGACTGCAGCGCCTGGGCGCGCCGACCGAGTTCCTGCGATTGTGTACGCAACTCCTCAAAGCGGACGCGAAGGTCAAGAATCGCCCGTCGCGCTTCGTCGTCGGAGAAGAGGGCGTGGGCATCCCGGGGCGCAGCAACGCCACCGATCAGCAAAGCGGCCGCAAGGGCCAGCGCTGCGCTTTGCTTCACTGCTGGTAGGCCAGTTCGGCGCGGCGATTCTGGCCGTAGGCTGTTTCGTCGTTACCCGGGTTCATGGGCTTTTCCTCGCCAAAGCTCACGGCCTCCAGTTGTGCGTCGGCAACCCCAAGGCTCGTGAATGCCTTGCGCACTGCCTCGGCGCGCTTTTGGCCCAGGGCGAGGTTGTATTCGCGGGTGCCACGCTCATCGGTATGCCCCTGAATGGCCACCTTCAGCTGCCGGTTGGCCTTGAGGAAGTTGGCGTGTGACTGCACCAGACCACGAAACTCCTCGCGAATCTCGAAGCTGTCGAAGTCGAAGTAGATGATCTTGCGGAACACCGGGCTCGAGGGGTCGCTGAGCGCCTTGAGCGCGGAGGCCTCGGATTGGCCCGGACCCGTACCCTGGGACTGCGCCGAGGCGCCCGCTGGCGCACCACCGGCAGCACCGGCAGCACTACCGGCAGCACCACTACCTCCTTGCGATGCCCCCGCAGCGGACAGCGCACCAGGCGCTGGTGGCGGGGCCTCAACCGGGGCCACGGCTGAGCGACCCACCGGCTCGGCAGCAACCACCGGGCCCCGGCCAAGCGGTGCGGTGGTGGCGCTGATGGCCGATCCTTCACGGCTTTCGATCGGGGCACCTCCAGCAGCCTTTTCCTCGTCGAGCTTCACCGAGGAGCAGGCTGCCAGGGTGAGGGCAACGAGCGCAACGGTACACCATGCCTTGGCCTTGCGATTCATGATCGGATCTCCGGTTTGGGAACAACAACGGGCTGCGGGGAGGGTTGGTTTGTGGGACGGCTTTCGGCGCAACGGTTCAGCGTGCAGGTAGCGGGCCCCAGGCGGGCTCGCGCATGTCAACCGAGAGCGCGGCCAGCTGCTGACGCACGCGGCCGTCCACACTCGAGGCAACCAGCGCATCGCGACCACCGAAACGGCTTGCGTACATCACCCACTTGCCGTTGGGAGAAAAAGACGGCGCCTCCTCGCGGCCCCCGTCGGAGACGACGGTGTCGGTGCCATTGGCCAGGTCGCGCACCGCAACCAGATAGCGGCCCTCGCGCCGTGTGATGTAGGCGAGCAGTCGCCCGTCGGGGCTGATGCGCGGTGAGGTGGAGTAGGGCGAGTTGAAACTCACGCGGCGCACTTCGCCGCCCTGCACACTCACCTGGTAGATCTGGGGACTCCCGGCGCGGTCGGAAGTGAAGTAGATGGTTCGGCCGTCGGGCGAAAAGGCAGGCTCGGTGTCGATCGACGTGGACGTGGTGAGGCGCCGCGGTGCACCGCCGCGGGCGCTCACGAGGAAGATCTGCGATCCGCCGTCTACACTGAGCGCAACCGCGAGTTGCTGACCGTCGGGCGACCAGGCCGGCGCGCTGTTGCTGCCCCGGAAGTCGGCCACCGTGGTGCGCTCGCCGTTGGCCAGATTGTGCACATAGACCACCGCCTTCCTGCTCTCGAACGAGACGTAGGCAAGTCGCATGCCGTCGGGGGCCCAGCGCGGCGAAATGATCGGCTCGGCGGAGCTGAGCGCAAGCTGGGGGTTTTCCGCGTCCCAGTCGGCCACCTGCAGCACATGGCGGCTTCCCTGCTTGCTCACATACGCGATCCGGGTGGAGAAGATGCCCTTTTCGCCAGTGAGCGCTTCGTAGACCTCGTCGGCGATCTGGTGGCCCGCCATCCGCAGGTCGTCGGGGTGTACCACCATCGCCCGCTGAAACACGGTGCTCGACTTCACCAGGTCGCTCAGGCGGTAGCGCACATCGAAGCGTCCGTTGGCGAGCCGTGACACCGAGCCCGACACGAGCATGTCGATACCCCGACCCCGCAACTCCGTGGGAAGCGGACCGGTTTCGGCAATTGCGGTGCCCGTGTGGATCAGGTTGAAGAGCCCGCTCCGCCCAAGGTCGGAATGCACCACGCCTGCCACGTCCACCCGCGCCCGTTGGTCGGCCACAAAGGAGGCCACCGACACCGGAAGAAGCGACTGCGCAACGCCGGAGACGTCGATCCTCTGCTGCGCATGCACAGCAGCCACGGGCAGCCCGAGGTGGGCAGCCACCAGGGCGATGCTGCAGACGGCAAAGCGGACCCCAAGGCTGAAAATGCGCTCTCGAAACATGCCTTCGATTATAGGTCGCTCCGCAAAAGCAACGCCGGATGCGCATCCGTGGCGCCGATCGCAAGGTTCAACGCCAAGGCTGCCGCTGGTGCGTTGTTTTGTGGCTAAAGCACCACTTCGCGGGGGCGGTGGCTGATCTCCAGGGATCGATCGCAGGGGCCTGACGGCGGTCTCGGGAAAGGGGAGGTGCGGGCGATGGCACGCTCGGCCGCTTCGTCCCAGGCCTTGTTGCCGCTGCTCGCCTCGAGGCGGACCTGCAGCACTTCGCAGGAGGGCGAGAGCGTGACCAGAAATCTGGCCTGCGGATTGCCCACGAGTCCCGAGGCGTTGAAAACGGTGTTGGCGCGGATGGCCGAGCGGATGCGCGCAGCGTAGCCGGCATCCGCGCTCGAACCAGTGCCGCCCACGCCGCTCGACTGTCCCTGGTTGACGTTGCCCTCGCGCGCGCCACCGGGTGCGCCCGTCTTCGGTGCATCCTGTTTCGCACGCGTCTCGGTATTGTCGGCGCGCGGCCGACTGTCGGCGGGTTCGGGCTTTGGGCGCTGTTCGGCGGGTTCCGCTTTGGCGCGGGCGTCGGCAGGCTCCGGCTTTGGTCGCTGCTCGCTGAGTTCCGCCTTGGCGCGGGTGTCGGCAGGCTCGGGCTTTGGTCGCTGCTCGCTGGGTTCCGCCTTGGCGCGGGTGTCGGCAGGCTCCGGCTTCGGGCGCGGTCCGTTTGGCTCGGGCTTGGCGCGAGGCTCGGCGGGCTCAACCCGCGGCCGCGCCTCGGCGACCGTTTCCTGGCGAGGGCGCTTGTCGGGTACTGTGTCCTGCCGAGGCCGGGTATCCGGAATCTGCTGCTGCATCCGTGAGATCGTGTCGGCGCGCAGGCGTTCCGCAAGCTTCTCGTCCTCGGCCTCGCGCGCCTTGCGTTCAGCGTCGCGCTTGGCCTTCTCCTCGGCGAGCTTGCGTGCTTCGAGTTTCTTCTTCTCCTCGTCGAGCTTGTGTTTTTCTTCCGCGAGACGACGCTCCTCGGCTTCGCGGCGCGCCTTCTCGGCGTCTTTCTTCGACTTCTCCTCGGCAAGCTTCTTCGCCTCCTGACGCTTCCTCTCCTCGGCAAGCCGCGCTGCCTCCTCCCTGCGGCGCTCCTCCTCCTTTCTTTTCTGCACGGCGATGTCGGCGGCCGACGGTTCTACCAGCCTGGGCGGCGCAACAGCCTTGGGCGCTGGAGGCGGCTCCGCACGCTGGGGCTCTGCACGCTGCGGCTCGGCGCGCTGCGGTTCGGCACGCGCTGGTGGCTCCGGAGGCACAACGGGCTCGGCGGGGGGGCGATTCAGCCTGGTCTCCTCAGGCGCAGGAGCCTGGGCCACGGTCCTGGCGTTCTCGGGTCGGGCGCGCGTGTCGCTTGCCTGCCACAGTTCGGCCTGCACCGGCTCGGGTTCCTGGTTCTTCCACTTGAGTCCAACGAGCAGGAAGGCGGCAAGCAGCAAGTGCATCAGCACCGCCAGGATGATCGCGAGTCTTCGCTGTGCGCCTGCTTCCATTGGCGCTTCAGGGGGCCGGCTTCACCATCAGGGCCACGCGTGAGATGCCTCCGCGGCGCAGCACATCCATCACGTCGACAACCCGCTCGTAGGCCACACTGCGGTCGGCGCTGATCACCACCGGCAGATTGCGGTCGGCCTGCAGGCTGCGCACCTCCTCGAGGATCTGTTCGCGCGACACCCGTTCGCGCACCGTGCCGCGCTCGGGCAGGTTGCGGATGCGCAGGGAGATCGTGCCGTTTCGCTGGATGCCGAGTTCGATGAAGGCGTCGGTCTTGGCATTGCTCTGTCCGGCGGTGGGAAGGTCGATGCTCCCTGGCGGCAGCAGCGGTGCGGTCACCATGAAGATCACGAGCAACACCAGCATCACGTCGATGTAGGGCACCACGTTGATCTCGGACACCATGCGTCGGGAGCGACGCGTGCTTCGCAGACCGGTTTGGGTGGCCATGTCAGCGCGTGCGAAGCACTGCGAGCGCAGAAAGCCTCGATCGGGCCCGGGTTGCACCTGGAGCTCCGGTCTTCACGGGATCCCTGGCGCCTTGGGCGCAACCGGCAAGGCAGCCCCTCAGGGGATGCCTTGCACCTCGATCCGCCGAATTCAGTGCACTTCGATGCATGGGGCTCACCGCGCCTGGCGTTGCAGGATGTTGAGGAATTCCTCGCTGAAGGTTTCGAAGCGGTTGGCGAGTCGATCTATCTCGGTAGCATAACGGTTGTAGGCCACCACTGCCGGAATCGCGGCAAAGAGTCCGATTGCCGTTGCCACGAGCGCCTCGGCGATCCCCGGGGCGACCGCAGCGAGCGTGGCCTGCTGCACGCTTGCAAGTCCGCGAAACGAATTCATGATGCCCCAGACGGTGCCGAAAAGCCCGATGTAGGGGCTCACCGAGCCAGCCGACGCCAGAAAGGGCAGGCCGCTCTCGAGGCCATCCATTTCGCGCTGCATCGCCGCACGCATCGCCCGGCGCGAGCCGTCGAGCATTGCGCTCACGTCGCCAGGCTTTTGCTGGCGTACCTTGAGAAATTCACCCATGCCGGATTCGAAAATCCGTGCCAGTGCCCCCTGACCCCCATCGCTCGCCTCGCTCACCTCGCGGTAGAGCGCGCCAAGGTCGCCATCGGTCCAGAAGGCGTCCTCGAAGCGGCGGGTATTGCGCTTTTCCTGGCGGATCACGAAACCTTTGCGGAAGATTCCCGTCCACGAGGCCACCGAGATGCCCAGTAACAAGGCCATCACGAGCTGCACCAGCAGGCTTGCGTTGAGTACCAGGGAAAGGATTGACATGTCGGCATGAGCGCTCATGGCTGCTGCGGGTCCTCATCAAAGAGACCGGGATGCGCCTTCGCGGCCCGGTGCGGGTTGCTCTGCAGTCCCAGATGCAGCCACGCGGTTTCGGTGGCCATCCTTCCCCTGGGTGTGCGCTGGATGTAGCCCTGCTGGATCAGGTAGGGCTCGATCACGTCCTCGATCGTGTCGCGCTCCTCGCCGATCGCCGCAGCAAGATTCTCGAGCCCCACCGGACCTCCACCAAACTTCTGGATGATCGCCTCGAGAAGGCTGCGGTCCATCAGGTCAAGGCCGCGACGATCCACATCGAGCATGCCGAGCGCCGCATCGGCCACCGCAGCATCGATGCAGCCTCCGTGGCGCACATCGGCGTAGTCGCGCACCCGGCGCAGCAAGCGGTTGGCGATCCGGGGTGTGCCGCGCGAGCGTGCGGCGATCTGCTGCGCGCCCTCCGCATCGATCGGTGCCTTGAGCAAGGCGGCCGACCTCACCACGATGCGCTGCAGATCCTCAACAGCGTAGAACTCCAGGCGCGACACGATTCCGAAGCGATCGCGCAAGGGGTTGGTGAGCATGCCGGCCCGGGTGGTGGCCCCCACGAGCGTGAAGGGCTGGATGTCGAGCTTGATCGAGCGTGCCGCCGGCCCTTCCCCGATCATGATGTCGATCTGGTAGTCCTCGAGCGCCGGGTAGAGGATTTCCTCCACAACGGGTGAAAGCCGGTGGATCTCGTCGATGAAGAGCACATCGTGTCGCTCGAGGTTGGTGAGCAGGGCCGCCAGATCGCCTGCGCGCTCGAGCACCGGACCGGAGGTCTGGCGCAGGTTCACTCCCATCTCATGCGCGAGGATGTGTGCAAGCGTGGTCTTGCCAAGTCCTGGAGGTCCAAACAGGAGCACATGGTCGAGTGGCTCGTTGCGGCCACGCGCGGCTCGGATGAAGATGTCGAGTTGCTCGCGGATCCTTGGCTGCCCCACATAATCGCCAAGGCGCTTTGGCCGTAGCGCCCGCTCGAGCGCCTCCTCCTGTGGAGATGCGCGTTGCGGTGCGATCACCCGTGGGGCCCCGAGCTGGTCGTGCTCGATGCTCACCGCAAAGCCGCCTTCCCAAGCCCGCGCAAGGCCTGGCGGATACCCTCGGCAACCGGGGTGTTGGGGGCAAGCGCTTGCGCCGCACTGTTCGACTCCCGGGCCGAGTAGCCAAGTGCGATCAGCGCATGCTCCACCTCGAGGCGACTCGCCTCGCCCGAGCCGGCGTCGGCCTTGCCGGGCAGTTCAGGGGCCAGACGCCCCTTGAGTTCGAGCAGCAGCCTTTCTGCGGTTTTCTTGCCGATCCCGGGAATCCGGGTGAGCCTTGCAACCTCCTGTGCGGAGACCGACTGCGCGAGTTCGTGGACCGACAAGCCGGAGAGCACCGCCAGCGCGGTGCGTGGCCCCACTCCCGAGACGCGAATCAGTTCGCGAAAGGCGATCCGCTCCGCCGCAGTAAGGAATCCGTAGAGCATCTGCGCATCCTCCCGGACGATCATTTCGATGAGCAGGGTGACCGCGTCGCCGAGCGGCGGCAGGTCGTAGAAGGTGCTCATCGGCACATGGACGAGGTAGCCCACCCCCTGCACATCCACCACGACTCCGGGGGGAGTCTTCTCGATCAGCTTGCCCTGGAGTCGTCCGATCATTGCGGGGGTGGTCCGGTCTCTGTTGCCTGCATCCGGTTCTCGTTATCTGGGTCTGGTCCCTGCCGGTCCGTGCACATCCCGCAGGCGGGCTTCCTGTGCGAAACGACACCCAGCGCGATCGGACCGTTCCTGCCGATTATCGCCGGGATCGTTTCAGCGGCGCGAAAGCCGTCCCCGTCCATAGCGCAGGCTGAGCGTTGCGCCAAGGCGACGGGCCTGCAGATGACACAGTGCGCAGGCGAGCGCATCGGCAGCGTCCGGCGAAGGCAGCCCGGCGAGTCCGAGCAACCGCGCCACCATCGCCTGCATTTGCGCCTTGCCCGCACGACCATGCCCCGCGATCGATTGCTTGACCTGCATTGCTGCGTACTCGTGCACGCCCAGTTTGCGGCTGGCCAGCGCTGCGATCGCTGCGCCGCGTGCCTGACCAAGGAGCAGCGTGGAGCGCGGATTCACATTCACGAACACCTCTTCAACCGCTGCTTCGTGTGGCCGGTAGTGGTCGATGAGTTCGCAGACCGCGTCGAAGATGCGTCCGAGGCGCTGTGCGGTGACCCCGCTACCCGTGCGGATCGTGCCGCTTCCGATCCACTGGAGCGCCTGTCCCTGCTGTGCGACCACACCGAAGCCCGTCATGCGCAGACCGGGGTCGATGCCAAGAACCAGAAGCGGCTCAGTGCCGGAAATGACGCACCCCGGTGAAGACCATCGCCAGACCGCGCGCATCGGCCGCATCAATGACCTCTGCGTCGCGCTTCGAGCCTCCTGGCTGGATCACCGCGCAGGCTCCGGCATCGGCAAGCACATCGAGCCCGTCGCGAAACGGAAAGAAGGCATCGCTTGCCGCCACCGAGCCTTCGAGCGCAAGGCCCGCAGCCTGCGCCTTGAAGGTTGCGATCCGTGCTGCATCGAGTCGGCTCATCTGTCCTGCGCCGAGCCCAAGCGTCTGCTCGCCCCGGGCAAAGACGATCGCGTTGGACTTGAGGAAACGCGCCACGCGCCACGCAAACAGGAGGTCCACCAGCTGCGCCTCCGACGGCTGCCTGCGCGTAACGCAGCGCAAACGGGCTGATGAACGGCGCCCACTTTCGGCATCCTGGCTCAGGCTCGAGCGCGAACCCTGCAGATCGTCGTGGTCGGCATCCTGGCTCAGGCTCGAGCGCAAACCCTGCAGATCGTCGTGGTCGGCATCCTGGACCAGCAAGCCTGAGCCGATGCGTTTCAGGTCGTGAGGTTCAGGCGCGCCAGAGCTGCTGCCGGCATCAGCGTGAGCGCAAGGGATGTGCAGCACACGCACTGCGGCCTTGGCGCGGAGCACCGCCAGCGCCTCGGGGCTGTATCCGGGCGCCACCAGCACCTCCACAAACTGCTTGCTCAGCGCTTCGGCCGTGGAAGCGTCCAGGGCCACATTTAAGGCAATGACACCGCCAAAGGCACTTGTGGGATCGCAGGCAAAGGCCTTGCGGTAGGCGTCCAGCGGATCCCGGCCGGACGCAACGCCGCAGGGGTTGGCGTGCTTCACGATCACGCAGCTTGCCCGCTCGAAACTGCCCGCGCACGACCAGGCTGCGTCTGCGTCGGCCAGGTTGTTGAAGGAGAGTTCCTTGCCTTGCAGTTGCCGCGCGGTGATCAGCGAACCCGGGGTGGGCAAGCGATCGCGGTAGAGCGCAGCACGCTGGTGCGGGTTCTCGCCGTAGCGCAGGTCCTGCACTTTCGTGTAACACACCGTGCGCTGCAAGGGGAAGGCACTGCGCTGCGGGCGCCCACTGCAGAAGGCCGTGGCGAGTTGCGGCTCGTCGATCGGATCGGGTAGGCGGATACTCCCCAGGTAGTTGCTGATGGCTGCGTCGTAGGCGCTGATGCGCTCGAAGGCGGCAACCGCGAATCTGAAGCGCGCGCGCGCAGGCAGGGATGGGGCGCCGTCCTCGCGCAGGCGGCGGCGCGCGTTCATGGTGTTGAGGGCTGTGGTGTATTGCGCGGGGTCGGTCAGCGCCGCAACGCTGCGCCAGTTCTTTGCAGCGGCACGCACCATTGCTGGCCCGCCGATGTCAATATGTTCCATCGCTTCCTCGAGCGAACATGCGTTTTGTGCGGTAATGCTCTCAAACGGATAGAGATTCACCACGAGAAGGTCGATCGTGGGGATGTCGTGCTCCTCCAGGGTCCGCAGATGCGCTTCGCGCTCGCGTTGCGCCAGCAGGCCAGCGTGAACCCGCGGGTGCAGCGACTTCACCCTTCCGCCGAGGATCTCGGGAAAGCCGGTGAAGGCAGAAAGCTCGGTGACTTCCACGTTTGCCTCACGAAGGAGCAATGCGCTGCCTCCGGTGCTCAGCAGTTCAATCCCCATCGTGCAAAGCGCTCGCCCGAGTTCAATGAGTCCCTGCTTGTCGGAGACCGACAGAAGGGCCCTCCGGATCGGTGGATCCGTGATCCAGGGCCCGGCTTCATCGGTGCTCATGCGTTTCGCAATCCTTGCTCAGGTGGGTTGCCGGGGCCAGCCGAGCCAGCCACCCCGAGCCGAGGTTGGCAAAGTCGGTCAGGCTTGGCGCGATGGCCCAGGGTTGGCTGAGCGCTGGCCTGCATTGCCCGGTCAGGTTTCAGGGCCGTGTCGGCCAGCGTGAGGGGTCGATTGGAAGGGCCGGAGGCCGACAGCGTGAGGAGTCAAATCGAAGGGTCGGAGTCGGCCAGTGTGGCTGCGGTGAGCCCGTGCTGCTGGAGTTTCTTGCGCAAGGTGTTGCGGTTGATACCCAGAATTTCTGCCGCCCTCACCTGATTACCCCCCGTTTTCTGCAGCACCACCTCGAGCATCGGTCGCTCGACGGTATGCACCACCATCGCGTAGACCCCCGAGGCGGGCGCGCCCTCGAGGTCGAGGAAGTAGCGCTCGAGCCCCTGGAGCACTGCCTCTTCCAGCGAAGCCGCTGCCCTGGGATCGTGGCTGCCGTTCAACCTCACCTCTGCCGCCGGGTGGCTCAAGTCGTGATCGCTGTTGTGGGCCCTGGCGTCGCACGCGCTCGATGCCGGGTTGGTGTGCAAGCGCCGATCCGCCATTGATTCCTGCTCCTCCACAGTGCCCGGGAAACGTCGGCGATCACCGCGACGGTTACATTGCTTCACCCCGGATCATATCAACCGGGCGGCCGCAGGAAAGCGTCCGGTCCAAACGCAAAAAGACTTGCGGCGCGCCGTCTTGCGGGAACCAACTCCTGCAACGCCCGCAGACAGGGGGGGCCGAGTACCTGGAAAATCCGCCCAGTGGTTGCTGAGGCCAGACGGTCGGTCAGACGAAGAAGGAACGAGCGATCGCTGCGGCGCAGTGCCGCATAGCTGTCGAGCGCGGCACGCACCGCGCCAGGCTCGCGCCGAAATCGCATCAGAGCGAGCAGATCGGCAAGCGTCCGGGCAAGTTCGGCAGCATCGCGCAGGCCCAGGTTGAGCCCCTGGCCGGCCACTGGATGAAGGATCTGTGCGGCGTTGCCGATCCACACGGTGCTCAGATGCGCGGCGTCGTCGTGCTCAACGAGCCTCCTTCTCGCCCTGCGTATCAGCTTCGCTGTGCTTGCCGGCCCAGCCCAGGCGAGCGGTGCAATCCCGCAACGCAGTGCCACCCCGAGTTCGCGCAACGCTGCCTCCGGGTCTGTCCTCACCCGGTCAAGCCGCGCCTCGGAGAGCGCCCGGGGGGCGCACCACACCACCTGAAGATGTCCCGGCCTGGGGTCGGGGAGAAGCGCCAAAGGCCCCTCGGACCGAAAACGTTCAAGCGCCCAGGCGGGGGGAGGGTGGTCGCACCGCACCGCTGCGATCAGCGCAGACTGGCCGCTGTCCTCGATTGCAGCATCGGTGCCGGGGTCCCCGTCGGCCTGAACCTGAATCGTCCAGAGCGGTGGCGCCGGCCTCGAGGTACTGGAGCGTGCACTGGAATCATCCGGCGGCAACCTGAAGTCTTCAGCCGGCTGACCTCGCGGTGCGCTCATGGCCCGGAGCAGTTCCTCCAGGAATACAACCCGGCCCAGCCGTTCCAGATTCAGGTCGCGCGCAAGCAGTCGTAGACCCTTCGTTTCGTCTGCGACCTGCACCTCCACGGTGCGGATGTCGGCGCCCTGCGGGAGTTCGCGCAGGCACCTGCGAAGGAGAAGCAGCGACCCTGCCGAAAGTGCGATAGCCCGGGTGCGAAGCGATGCATCGGGTTGC
>Ga0194119_10008808_pt1 | contig 13745 bp, 12 predicted proteins | sample TA2MahC100mmetaG_FD_148620 | JGI IMG/M metagenome (GOLD analysis project Ga0194119, IMG submission 148620) | Freshwater microbial communities from Lake Tanganyika, Tanzania - TA2015018 Mahale Deep Cast 100m | ecosystem: Environmental > Aquatic > Freshwater > Lake | place: Tanzania: Lake... | reverse complement strand
GTCAAGACGATAACGTTAAAATGATACGTGTGGTTAAACAATAAAAAGTGAAGGGAAACCTTCCCACGGAAAAGTCGCCTCGAAAGGGGCGACTTTTTTTGTCTTAATTATTTTAGTTTTTGTGTTAAATTAAGTTAATAATCATAGGTTGAAGCATATGCTTTTTAGATTAGATTGCATATGAGATTTATTAAATCGAATGGATTGACAATTTTACTCGTACTTTCGGTAGTGAGTGTCGTTGTTATACAGACCTTTCAAATGATACAATTATACGATCGAAAGGAAAGCCAATTTAAAGAAAATGCAATAAATTGTTTGAAGAGGGTCGCCTTTCATCATGAGAAAGCTGAGGATTTAAGGCGGTACATGCAAATTGTTAACCGTGATTTTAGTGGTCAGTACAGAGAAATCTTAAAAAATGAATTTAAAGAGAAATTATCAGCGAAAGAAACCATATCCATTTTGGATACGATTCAGTATATAAATGGTAAAAAAGAGAAGTACTTAATTTTAAGAGGGGATACCTACGATTCACTTTCAGGAATTTCTGCAAGTCAACGGGTGCTAATACGGGATGTTAGAGAAATTAAGGATCTAATGGATAATATGGAGGATACCTCCAAAATAGCCATTGAGTTAAATCAAAAGGTTCTACAGCAAATATTTACGAAAGCAAAGTTTATCAATGATTTGATGATACAGGCATTTCGAGATAATATTTATGAAAATCCATCCATGCGTATTGAACCTTATTATTTAGACTCCATTATTAGGCACGAAATCAATAAAGATAATTTGCCCAAAGAGTACCAGTTTATGGTCTGTGACGAAAATAAACAACCTATCGAGTTCAACTCTTTTGTTGAGCGCTATAACTCTAACTTGGATGTCATGAATTGCAATGAAGTAAATTTATTTCCAAGTAATTCGTTGGACGAAAATTTATTTCTCTATGTTTATTTCCCCAAGAAAAAACAGTTTATATACAAAGAGATGAAGTACTCTTTTGTTGTAACTGGTCTATTAGTTGTTGTAATCATTGTAGTTTTAATCATTATGTTTCGCACCATTTTGGAGCAAAAAAAGTTATCGGAATTAAAGTCTGATTTTATTTCAAATATGACTCATGAGTTTAAAACGCCAATAGCAACAATTTCTTTGGCTTGCGAAGCGGCTGGGGATAAAGATGTTGTGGGAGAGCAATCGGAGTTCATTCAACTAGAACCATATATTAACGTGATAAAAACGGAGAATAAGCGCTTAGAGCTTTTGGTAGAAAGTATACTTCAGTCTGCGGTCATAGATAAAGGAGAAATAAAGGCGAACATCACAAAAGTAAATGTAAATGAAATAATCAAGGATCTGTCCCGGAATGTTGATTTCCGCATTAAAGCACTTAATGGTAAGTTAAGTATCAGAGAAGATCAAAACCCTTGTGTGATTATTTCGGATAAAATGCATCTTACTAATCTAGTCGCTAATATTTTAGATAATGCAGTAAAATACAGTAAAGAAGAACCATGTATAGAAATTATTATTGTCAATGATAATAAAGAGGTATCATTTTCCGTTACTGATAATGGTATCGGTATTCAAAAAGAGTTTCTACCAAAGATTTTTGATAAATTATTTCGTGTCCCCACAGGGAATATTCATAATGTAAAAGGATTTGGGCTAGGTTTGAGTTACGTAAGGTCAATATGTGATACCTATGGATGGAATATTGAGGTTAAGTCAACGTATGGCGAGGGAACAACATTTAAAGTAGTATTTAATACACCAAGAAATGAAGGAAAAATTAAACATCTTATTGGCTGAGGACGATGAAAATTTAGGTCTGCTATTGCACTCCTATCTGCAAAATAAGGGATTTAACGTCGTATTAGCGAGAACAGGTAGGGCGGCTTATGAAAAATTTACAGGTAATAAAACGCAGTTTGATTTTTTATTATTAGATGTGATGATGCCAGAGATGGATGGTTTCACATTGGCCAAAGAAATCAGAGAAATTGATAAAGTTATACCAATATTGTTTTTGACTGCAAAATCCCTGAAGGAGGATAAATTATTCGGATTTGAAATTGGTGCTGACGACTATTTAACAAAGCCCTTTTCAATGGAGGAATTATTGGCACGGATTCAGGCCGTTCTTAAACGGACTAAACGAATCAATAAAGACATAAATGAGTCGTGGTATGTCGGAAAAATAAAATATGAACCTGAATTAAGCATACTTCATTTAACGGATGGAAACAAAAAGCTTACCACTAAAGAAAATCATTTATTGAGGCTTCTCGTAAAAAATAAAGGTGAAATCTTAGATCGCCAACCGACACTTCGTGCAATATGGGGAGACGATAATTATTTCAATGGCCGAAGTATGGACGTTTATATTGCTAAGCTGAGGAAACTGCTTAAGGAAGATCCATCCATTGAAATAATGAATATTCATGGTGTAGGGTTTAAATTGATCGTAAAGAACTAACTTTGCTTGGATGCAGGGTAGTTTTTTTTCCAATTTAGTACTACTAATTCTTGTTAATTTATTGATAAAACCTGTTTCACTCTTAGTGGTGGATGCGGGGTTTCAAAATGAATTAGGTCATACCGACTATGGCTTGTATTTCTCTTTATTGAATTTCTCTTTATTATTTAATATCTTCTTAGATTTAGGCATAAATAATTTTACAATTAGAAGAGTTGCGCAACAACCGCAAAAGGCAAAGCGATTGTTTGGAGCAGTATTTATTTTTCGGATATTTCTCTTCATATTTTATCTTGTTTTATTGCTCACGAGTGGGGTCATAATAGGTTATGATAATGCGGCACTTTCAATCTTATGTTTGCTTGGAGTTAATCAATTCGTTGTGCTCTGTATCGCTTATATAAGAAGCCATTTTACCGGGTTTCATTACTTCAAATTAGATGCACTACTTTCTGTATTAGATCGCTTTTTGTTAATTTTAATAGGAGGTTATTTCCTCTTTTTTCGTCAAGGCCAACTCTCTATTTATACTTTTATTTGGATCCAATTTGGGACTTATCTAACAACTTTTTTTATTGGATATTTCCTCTTCATTCGTTATATTGATAAGCCAACATTCTCAGTAAACTTTAAGTTGTCTGGGGCCATTTTAAAACGCAGTATGCCCTATGCAATACTTATTTTGCTGATGTTAATTTACTCTAGATTAGACGGTGTTTTACTTGAACGACTCCATGAAAACGGGGCAGAGCAAGCAGGAATATACGCTCAGGGGTACCGATTGTTAGATGCATTTTATATGTTTGGAATGATATTCGCCGGCTTATTATTTCCAATGTTTTCGAGATTGTTATCCGAAAATAAGGCAGCAATTTATCCTTTGTTAAAATCAGCAGGAGATTTACTTCTTGGCTCAGCGATATTGATTGCGTTCATTTGTATTTATAATGGCGATTTATTTATGTCTATTATTTATCAGGATTACGAAGAAGCTGTTGGTCCTTTTCAATGGTTAATGTTGAGTTTTATCGCTATCTGTATGAATTTTATTTTTGGCACATTACTGACAGCCGGTGGAAATCTTAAAGTACTTAATTGGATTTCTTTCATTGGAATTGGTGTTAATATCACTTTGAACATTTTACTAATTCCAAGATTTGGGGCCGAGGGTGCGGCCATTACAACATTGTTCACCCAATTTTTCACCGCAGTATTACAATTTTTATATGCTGTTAAAAGATTTGAAATCCCCATTTCAGTTTTTCATATTATAAAATACCCCTTATATATATTGATCTTACTTGGGGTGAGTCATTTATATTATGCACACGATTACATGATACTTCTGCAATTTATTGTTGGCATTTCTGGTATGTTTATCCTGTCATTTATTTCTAAAAATTCAATGTACAACATATTCAAGGAAAATGAAATAAAATAAATAAGCATTTAGTTAGTTATTAATAAGCACGATAAAAAGTCATAACTTCGCTCAATTAAAAACGAATATGTCTGAATTAACTGGAGAAAGATCCGCCTTATTAGCATTTTTATGGAAAAATAGAAAAGTTCTCCTGACCATAACTGGGACTGCATTTGTGGTTTCTGTCGTTGTCTCTTTATTAGTAACACCGCTCTATTTGTCAACTGCAATTGTATTTCCAACCGCTTCGAGCAATGTATCGTTCTCGGAGCAGCGAAATGTAAAATCAGGCTCAATGGATTTCGGTGAAGAAGAACAGGCAGAGCAACTTGTTCAGATTTTATCATCTTCTCGAATTAGGGATAAAATAGTAGCAAAGTATGATTTGTTAAGGCATTACGAAATCGATCCGAATGACGAAAACAAAAATTTTAAATTAAATGAGGAGTATAGTGATCACTTTTCATTTACAAGAACAAAATTTGGGTCGATCGAAATAGATGTGCTCGATAAAGATCCTGATCTCGCCGCAAAAATGGCCAATGATATTTTAGATTTAATTGATACTGTTAAAAACGAAATGATTCGTGAACGAACCCGTCCGGCATTTGAGATCAACAAACGAAAGATGAAGCAATTAGAGTATGACAGGGATAGTATAGTCAAACGAATAGATAGTTTATCCCAACTCGGTGTTACTCCTTCTAATGTCCGTTCTAACTTATTTCAGGCCTTAGTAGATTCAAAAAGTCCTAATGAAAAAAAAGAAATTAAAGCACAGATAGAAGTGAATATGAAATACGGATCCTTGTTTGATGCATTGGAACATAAGCGGAATGAAATGATCATTAATATCGAAACCTTTAAGGTAGTATACGAGCAAGCGGAATCGGATGCCAATGCTCAATTCAATCATAAATTCGTGGTGGAAAGGGCTGTTGTCGCAGATAAGAAGGAAAAACCTAAAAGGATGATTATTGTTCTCGTTGCTACCTTGGGAGGATTTATTTTAGGGGTATTCTTTTTATTAATCCGAGATAAAATTAAAGAACTTAAGGCTTTGAATTAGTGTTTCTTACTAAGTACTTATTACCCTACATTTTACCGATTGCATTTATAATAATCGGATTTTCATTTTTGATTTACGAGGATTTGTATTGGTTAACACTTTTTCCTGTTGGGTTGATGTTAATGTATTTTGCCGTTTTTGATACCGCAAAAATTTTTTTTTCAATCGCCTTTTTCACTCCTCTTTCTATAAATATTGAGGAGTTTTCTGAAAGTTTTGGATTATTTATCCCGAGCGAACCTCTTTTATTTGGGTTGATGGTTTTTCTGAGTGCTTTAGAATTACATAAACCTTTTCTCGATAGGTCCTGCTTAAAGCACCCAATTATGATAGCGGTGTATTTCTATTTATTTTGGATGTTCTTTACTTCCTTGACATCCTCTTCCATTTTGGTCTCATTAAAATACTTCATTGCCAGACTTTGGATAATAATTCCGGTGTTATTTTTTGGCACCTATTTTTTAGTAGACATTAAGAAAAGAAAACTTTTTCTTTGGATGTTCACCATTGCAACGAGTATTGTGGTAATATATACATTGTTACATCACGCAAAATACCAGTTTGAAGAGAAACCCGGACACTGGGTAATGTCCCCATTTTTCAAGGATCACACCATTTATGGTGCAATTATCGCTTTGGTAGTTCCCTTTGCATTTGGGTTATATTTTCTAGAAAGAGGAAATACTTTATATCGATTGTTCTTAATTTTAATAATTCTCATTTTAACGACAGGATTAGTATTTTCTTACACAAGAGCAGCCTGGCTGAGTGTTTTCGCTGCGGCGGTATTTTGTTCACTCGTCTATTTTCGGGTAAAATTGTACGTGATTGGAACAGTGCTAATTGCGTCATTGGTAATATTGATGGTCAGTTGGAATTCAATTCAAATAGAGTTGGAGCGAAACAAACAGGAACATACCACCGAGAATATCAACGAGCGGCTGAGAAGTGCATCAAATATAACTACAGACGCTTCAAATCTCGAGAGAATTAATCGATGGGATTGTGCTATTTCCATGTTTAAAGAACGTCCCCTTGTGGGTTTTGGCCCAGGAACGTATATGTTTGAATATGCTCGATTTCAAGATCCTAACAACCTTACCATCATATCTACAAATTTCGGAAATTTAGGAAATGCTCATAGTGAATACCTAGGTGCATTGAGTGAAATGGGCTTGCCTGGTGCTTTAATTTTTCTTTCATTAGTGCTCTCTATATTTGTTTTGAATATTCAATTGATTTATAAATGGCCAATTGAAGACAAGGATAACAGAGTTTTGCTTATGACTTTTCTATTCTCATTAACGACTTACTTTACTCATGCATTCTTGAATAATTATTTAGACACGGATAAAGCAGCAGTTCCAATATGGGGAATTACTGCTATGCTGATTGTAATGTCAGTTCAATTAAAAAATAGATTACCGGCCTCCAAGCCAAAGTGAGGGATTAAGTGTTTGTGGAACACCATTGGAAATCAGATGAACTTCGAAGTGACAGACTGAAACTCCTCCGTCATTGATGAGTGAACCAATAGTTTGCTTTAAACTAACCTTGCTCCCTTGACTTACATACACCTCTTGAAGATTACTATACACCGTCATGTACCCGCCATGTTTAATAATCACTACTTTTCCAGCGCCAGGAATAGAAAAAACACTGCTCACCTCGCCTTCAAAAACGCAACGAACACGCGAACCTTTCGAACAGGTAATATCCACACCATTATTGACTGTTGAAACACCAGATAATGTTGGATGAGCATTTCTTCCATAGCGTTCAGTGATTTGTCCATTATCTACTGGCCATGGCAATCGACCTTTATTATTGGCAAAATTTTTCCCAACGGCAGACCCCTCCGAACTTTCCGAATAAACTACTTTATTACGATTAGTTGCTACATCATTGGAATTTTTACTTTCAGTCTTATTTTTGTCATCTTCCGATTTGCGCTCTTTTCCCTTCTGCTTTGCTTTATTGATTTCTTCTTTAATAGCAGCATCAACCTTACGTTTTAAGTCTTGTTTTTTTCTCTGGTCCTCTTGAAGTTGGGCTGAAAGTTGTTGCTCTTCAACTTTTAATTTTTCAAAGGATTGTTGTTTTAGTATCTTATCTTTTTCAATTAAATCGCGCTCTATTGATTTTTGCTCCATTGCCAAAACTTTTGATTCTTTCTCTGCAGAAATTTCTTTCAACTCCTGTCCAATGAGAAGTTGATGTTGGTTGATGAGGGCTACTTGTCTCTTTTGAATAGCGGTAATTTTCTTGAGGTAACGATTGCGTAATAAGGCCTCGTTGTACGATCCAGAGGATAATATATACATAGCTTTTGAATGATTGCCTCTATTTTTATAAGCATATAACAACATTTTTCGGTATTGCCTTACGAGTAATTTAAGTCGCTTTCGCAGTTCAACTATTTCAGCTTGTTTTTCAGTCATTTTTATGTCAGCCATACGCACTTGATTATCAAACAAGCGAACAAGTGATTCTCTACTTTTGATTTGATTATCAATCAATCGGATTTCATTTAGTGATGTTTGTGTGTTGTTTTTTACTTTGGCCAACAATTTTTTAGTATTGGATATTTTCTTCTCAAGTTTTTGTTGCTCTTTTTGAAGCTTTTCTTTAGAAGTTTGTGCATACGGTGAAGTAATGACAAAGAGAAGTACTAAACTAATCACATTTTTCATAGCTTTCTGGTATTATGATGATTAATTCTAGGGGTTCATTTATTTCTACTTTTTCATATTCTAAACGAAGATGAATTTTATTTTGTGGCATAGCGATATAAATTTCTGCTTTCAAAGGTACTTGAATGCCATTGATGACTTGCCAGGAAATATAATCAATGATGATACTAGTTGAATCACTCGGACTCTCTATAGATATTGACTGAATTTGTGTGGCTTGGTCATTGAGTGTGTAAAAAATCAACACCTCCTCTTTTTCGTCTCGTTCAAGGCGTCCTGGGGTTTTTTTACGCCGAGAGGAAATAACATATGTATGTGGGTTACTCAGAACAGAATATTTTTGCTCTTCAGAATAATCAATGGGTTTACCCAAAATCAATTCTTCTATATTTCCGTAGTTGAAGTCAATTCCAAAATTCTCTTTTATATAACTCAAAGACGCTCTGGTATAGCATTTATCATTTTTATTTACTATGCTTACAGAGTCTTTTGTTATCATGGCTGTTACAATAGGAATTCTAGCATAAGTAATTATAGCGTTTAAGGCACTATCCGTTACATTTTTAACAGAGGTTTTAAACGATAAATCACGTGTTGTGTCTTTATATTCTACGGACAATTTGGTATAAAAAGTTTCGGTTTTAATTTTGGATAAGCTGTCTACTACAGCAATCAGCACCTTATCTTTTATTTTAGGTGGATTTTCGGAAGAAACCACATCTTGTATAGTCTTTTTAGCACAACTTATGGAGGTAAAAGCGCATAGTAAAAAAAGGCAATGTCTATAAAGGATCATAGTAGATACCAGTAGTTAATTTTTGCTCTAAAACGGATGACTTTTTCCCTCTTGTTTTTGCCTCTTGCCATTTTTGTTTTGCTTCTACTTTTTTATCAAGAAAGAAGAGTACATCACCTTGAAGTTCCAAAACATCTAAATAACGAAAATAAGATTGTTCAATACTTTCAAGAACGTTAAATGCCTCTTTGAATTTTTTTTCAACAAAGGATAAAAGTGCTAAACTTTCTTTTTTCCGATTTTCATTCATTTCAGAGACAATGAGCATTTCATATAGCTCCCTCGCTTTTTCGGGGTCTTTCAATTTAAAAATAGTGCTTTTAAAATAAAGATTTAAAATATAATTATTGTTTGGTGATAAGCGAATGGATTCGTCATACAATTTTAATCCTGCTTTGACATCCTGAACTCCAAAATAGGACTCTGCCAATTGCGCTTTAAATTCTCCTTTCAGTTGATCATCATTTAAAACAAAGAAAATTCCTTCCTCTAGTATTGATTTGGCTAATGAATACTCGCCAAGACGATTCATGGCAGTGCCGCTCATGTAATAACCTAAAGGGGATAACGGAAATAATTCGATTACCTTGCTTCCATCTATTTTAAGACTTGGCCAGTCTTCTACTTCAAACTCCAATAATAACAATTGGTTCCAAATAGCATTTAGGTCCGGATTTAATTCAACTGCTTTTTTATAATAGTATATGGTCCTCAGTAAATTCTTTTGAGCATAGTAGTAGTCACCTAGCAGCGCGAAAATAAGCGACTCCCTGGGCCAATCTCGTTCACAAGCATCCATTAAAGTACTCATTTCAGAATCCGTTAGCCAAATCTCTTTCATTTTCACAAAGGTTTCAGCAATGGTCTTCACATTTAACCCTTCACCTTTTAAAGCTTTTTTGTAATAGGCAAATGCTAGATCTTTTTTACCTGCCTCAAAAGTAATATCTCCAAGTAATAAGCAGGCTAAAGCATTCGTTTCATCAGCCAAAACTAATTGCTCTAAAAATTCTGTGCCCTTTGAATAATTTTCGTTAGTCATATAATAGTCGACGAGGTAAGACAGGATTCCAGGATCGTTTGGAAATTCAAGAATTGACTTTTCTAACAACTCTATTCCCTTTTTAGCTGTGGGGTCTGCTTTGAGAAGAATATCATAACGATAGAGCACTATGTCAGGAGAGTTCCCATACCTGCTCCTTAAATTATCAAGTATTTTTAATGCTTTTTTTACATTTTTAGCACTTGTATAATTCATAGCAGCATCATAATATAATTGCTCGTTTTCAGGAAAAATAGCTATAAGCTTTTCCTGTATCTCAGCGGCCTTTTGAAATTCACCTGTAATTTGGTAAAGTTTGGCTAGTTGAATTTTATAGTAATTATTTCTTGGGTCTGAATTACAAGCTCTTTGCAGATATTCGATGGAAGCCCCAGCCTGATTTTGCTTCTCCAAACATAAGGCTATTCCATAAGCAGCGGCGTCGTCTTTGGATTCTGCTAAAAGACTTTTCTCGAAAGCTTCTATCGCTTTTTGATAATCCCCCGTGAGTTGAAAGCGAATACCCTCGTGAAAATGTTTGAAATAGTTACTTGATTTTTGCCGTGAAATAGACTTGGTAGGCGCACATGATGCAAGCGCGAGAAACATCAAACCAAAGATCAATTTATACATGATAACTGCTAAAATCTCCAAGACTTAGATCTTTTGTTGAGCCTTGAATTACAACATTTGAGCCAATCATTGAATCCTCTAAAATAGAATTTAGAATGGCAGTTTGAGATTGAATAATACTATTTTTAACGATGGAGTTGCTAATGTGACTTCCTGAACCAATTGAAACATGAGGGCCTACAACTGAATTGGAAATAATGACATCTTCACCAACATAACAAGGGGGAATAATTACCGCGTCTTGTACTCTTACAGAAGGGTGAACAAGACCTTTGTGGGCTGCCCAATCATGTTCTAATACACGTTGATTGGTATGGATCGTAACTTCTTTGTTTCCACAGTCCATCCACTCCATAACTTCACCAGGTTTAAAAATACAACCATCTTCGGACATCCTACGTAAAGCATCCGGCAATTGGTATTCACCGCCTTTAATTATGTTGTGATCAATTAGGTATTGAAGTTCATTTAGTAATCGTTCCCCATTTTTGAAATAGTATATTCCTATCATTGCGAGATCAGAAACAAATTCTTTAGGTTTCTCAACAAAATCAATTATATCGCCGTTTTTATTCAACTTTACTACACCAAAAGCACTCGGATCCTCAATTTGTTTTACCCATAAAATCCCCTCATCTTGAGGATTAATTTTGAAGTCAGCCTTAAATAAGGTGTCTGCAAATGCGACAACGGTTGGCCCAACCAATTTGTCTGCAGCACAAAGAACAGCATGGGCTGTTCCCAAAGGTTTTTCTTGATAGTGTATCGATCCTTTTGCGCCCAGGCTTTCCGCTACTTTTAATAATTCTTTTTCTGTTACCTCTCCAAAATCACCAATTACAAAAGCAATTTCATTAATTTTCTCGTGGCATACTTCTGCAATCTCCTCCACCAACCTGTGAACAATGGGTTTTCCGCCAATGGGTAATAGTGGTTTTGGGACCGTTAATGTGTGAGGCCTTAATCGACTGCCGCGTCCGGCCATGGGTACGATGACATTCATATGATTAATCGTTTAGTTAATTCCAGTACTTCCAAAACCTCCACTCCCACGATTAGTTTCAGTAAGTACATTTACTGCTTTAAATTCTATTTTTTCAATTTTGCAGAAGACAAGTTGAGCAATTCGCTCACCATCCTCTACAAAAAATGTTTCATTTGAAAGGTTAACGAGAATTACGCCAATTTCGCCCCTGTAATCGGCGTCAATGGTTCCTGGTGTATTCAATACTGTAATTCCTTTTTTTAAAGCCAACCCACTTCTTGGTCTAACTTGACACTCCAATCCCGGTGTCATCTCTAAAAAGAGACCGGTTTTTACAAGGGCTCTGCCCAGAGGAGCGATTTCTAAAGGACTTTCTAGGTTAGCTCTAACGTCCATTCCGGAAGAACCAATGGTCTCGTATTGTGGCAATTCGTGTTTACTTTTATTAATTATGTGAACCAATTTGCTGAATTTTATTAAATCAAAAGTAGGAATTATGAGTTAAGTGTATTGTAAATTAGGTCAATAGTAATGAACAACCTTTTGCAAATAACTCTTTTATTAATTTGTTGAAAAGTACAATTTTTTAATCTCCAAATTGGAATTCAAAATTTATATTTTTGTTTTATGACACCAATAGGAAAGCTAATAATCATTGGGGGAGCGGTAGACAAAGGGAGTTTTACAGAGCTTAATTTCGAGGATCAGGTAGAAAATAACCTGAACTTTTTTGAGAAAGGCATTCTGAAAAGAATTATTGACGAGTCAAAACATGGGCTGAATTCCAGGATCGAAATAATTCCAACGGCTTCAAAGATTCCCGAAACAGTTGGTGCTGAATATGCAAGGGCATTTGCCTTTTTAGGGGCAGATAACGTAAACGTTTTAAAAATAAGCAATCGCGAAGAGGTTTTAGGTGAACATGTGGAGGAAAGAGTTAAGAACGCAGATGTCATTTTTTTTACGGGTGGAGATCAATTGAGGCTTACTTCGATCTTTGGTGGAACACCCATACACGATTTACTCATTAAAAAATACCAAGAAGAGGAGTTTATATATGTTGGAACTTCTGCCGGTGCTCATTCTGCTTCTAAATCAATGATATATCAGGGATCAAGCCAAGAGGCGCTGCTAAAAGGAGAAGTGAAAATTACATGTGGTTTAGGTTTAATCGATCATGTGATAATTGATACTCATTTTGTACAACGTGGTAGAATAGGAAGATTATGTCAAGCGGTTGTCAGTAATCCAAAGACACTCGGTATAGGGCTAGGAGAGGATACGGGATTACTCATTACAAATGGCAACCGAATGGAGGCTCTTGGTTCCGGACTGGTAATGTTAGTTGATGGCCGTCATATTACGGATACAAATATCACAGACGTGGATTTGGGAGAACCTATTTCTATTAAAAATTTGGTTGTGCACGTTATGAGTATTGGGGATAACTACCTCCTCGACGAACATAGATTTACAATCTTCAGTAAAGCAAAGGCCTGATGAAAGTACTTATTCACGGCGGATTTTTTAGCGAATCGTCACAATCTGATGGTATAAAAACTGCCAAACAGGAAGCAATGAAAAGAATTATTTCATTGACGCATAATTATTTGTGCAATCATTCGGCTCAAGAAACAGTAGTATATGCAGTTCGATTGTTGGAGGATGACCCTTTATTTAATGCGGGAACAGGCTCTCAGATACAACGAGATGGTGTAATACGCATGAGCGCCTCGGTTATGGACGGTCAGTCAAAAAAATTCAGTGGAGTTATAAACATTGAAGACCTTAAAAATCCAATTGATGTCGCAGCCCTCCTCCAAAACGTTGAAGACCGAGTGTTGGGTGCTGAAGGCGCAAATGCATTTGCAACTTCAAAAGGTATAGAAAAATTTTCCACTGAAACGCCTCAAAGAAGAAAAGAATTTGAGGAAAAAATGGCTTCAAATGGAATCGGAACTGTTGGCTGTGTGGCACTGGATGCAAATGGGAATTTAGCAGCTGCGACCTCTACAGGTGGAAAGGGATTTGAAATCCCTGGTCGAATATCCGATTCAGCAACCGTCGCAGGGAATTTTGCAAACGATAATTGTGCCGTTAGTTGCACCGGTGTTGGAGAGGACATCGTTAGTATTGCCGTTGCAGCCAAAATCGTGACCCGCGTTACAGATGGCATGAATATACAAAGTGCGTTCAATTGTACTTTTTCCGAATTAAAAGGCATCGATGGTTTTGCAGGAGCAATCGGGATTGATAAGAGGGGAAATATGTTTTGGCAGGAATCACATCCTAAGATTGTTTTTGCTGCATTTGACGGAATAAATTTAACTATCTTTAAATAAGATGCGACTTCATTTTTTAGTTTGTTTTGTTCTACTTGCTTTTTGCGGTTGTAAATCAGTGAATTTATTTACCATTGAGGATGATAAAACATTTGGAGCCAATGTAGCAGCACAAATTGAGAGTGATACAAGCGGTTATATTGTACTAGACTCCATAAAATATACTCAGGTGTATCAATACATTTACAGCATAAGAGACGAGCTTTTGAATTCTGGTCAAGTAAAGTACAAGCAGGAGTTTCCTTGGCGTATTCGTGTTATACAAAACGGCTCA
>Ga0194119_10008807_pt1 | contig 13745 bp, 10 predicted proteins | sample TA2MahC100mmetaG_FD_148620 | JGI IMG/M metagenome (GOLD analysis project Ga0194119, IMG submission 148620) | Freshwater microbial communities from Lake Tanganyika, Tanzania - TA2015018 Mahale Deep Cast 100m | ecosystem: Environmental > Aquatic > Freshwater > Lake | place: Tanzania: Lake... | reverse complement strand
CAAAAAAAAGTGGTGGGGGTGAAAGGGGGGGGGGTTTGGTTTGCCGTTTTTTTTTTTTTTAAGCCGGTTGTTTGCCCCCCAGGGCATCCGAATCCAGTGTCGTTGGGGAAATCACCCAGCCCCAGTATTACGGTTTTAGTTTATTGCTCAGTTTTATTAATTGAGAAAAGTTTTAAGGCTTTAGGAATTTTGTTATAAAATACTAAAAAATTTTGGTGGCGGATTAGCGCAATGGTGTTAAGAGCCATACATGAGTACTTCCCAAGATAGACGACCTGTGGCTTCATGCCTTTTGAAAATTTGAAGTTTTCATGTTTTCAAGTCATAAAGTTTTAACTCAATCTGAAAATTTAATTAATTGTATTATGATAGGTATAAAACTGTGGTTGGCTCCACAGATCTCAGAACACTGACCAAAATAGATACCTGGGACATAAGAGTTAAACAGCAACTGGTTGAGGCGCCCAGGGACTGCATCAGCCTTAATTCCTAAGCTTGGGATAGTTCAGGAGTGGAGTACGTCTGAAGATGTTACTAACACTCGGGTGGGTAAGAAGTAAGGTAAGGTAATAATGTTATCGGTTTCTAAAAGTCGAAACCCAGATTTTTCTAAATCTGGGGTTTTAATTATGTAGCTGTCAAAAGCTAAGCTTTCTGATATTAATTCAGGAAAGCTGTAAGCCCAATACCATTGATGCCCCACCACTTTTATGGTTATAGCAGAGTTTCTTCTATCTTCTTCTAAGGAGTATAATAAAATTAAAGACGGGAGAGCTAGTTGTACAAGAATTAACCCCGGGACTATTGTTCAAATGAGTTCTAACAAGTGGCCTTGAATGAGGTTTTTGTTAGTTAATTTATTTCTAATTAACTTAATTATAAAAACTAAAACTGTGGTGATAATAAATAAGAGAATTAAATTAGCAAAATCGTGAAAAAATAGGAATTCTTCTCCCACAGAGGTTACTCTATCTTGAAAATTAATTTGTGCCCATCGGGGTATCAGTTGGCAATTCAAATTTACAAAATTTAAGTTTTTTTTAAACTACATAACCAATTAATATGATTAATTTTGAGGGGCCCTGAATTCCGTCTTAGAGAGATTGCAAGAGCTAAACCAATTACGGCGTCTAGCAATACAATAGCTATAAATAGTAATAAGAAATCATTTCTTATGGTTCGGAGCATTATGAAAAGAACAATTAAAACTAAGTTAACAACACTTAATCTTTCTAAGATTAACAATTTGTAAATAAAAGAGTGTTGGCTAAATAAAAGCTTACTAATAGTAAACAAAAAAATTAATAACAAGATTAGGTAAGGGGCTACCTGAATTATAATAAAGCTTAGAAGTAAAAAAATTTTAGTCATGATTTTTAAAAATTATAGGGCCATGGTTTATAAAAGTAATCTTATTAACAATAATTAGCAAAAAAAGTAAAGTTAGCACGATTAGAGCTAATAAGTAAGCGTTTGGCCTTAAAAACAAGGATATTTTAAATATTAATGTGGGGAAGGTAGGGGTGGGTACAAATAAAAGGGGAGTGAAAATTAAAAATTCTTTAAATTTCAAGCTAAAAAAAATTTGTTTGGACTTAACAAGGGAGATTATATAAGCAAATAAAACTATCAATCCTCCCAGAAAAAAAATAATTAAAATGGAAAATATTCATTTCCTGCAGAGTAACAAGGCTCAACAAGCTAAGAAAAGCCTTATTAAAATTAGCCAGAGGTTTATAAAAAAAGGAGAGTATTTTAATAAGAAATTTATTATTAAAATAATAAAGACTCAGACTATTCTTGGCGTAATTTTAAAATGAAACCTGCTTTTTGTAAAAAAGCTATACTCTTTATACTAACTTTAATGAATTATATAAAATGGCTTTGGTCATGTAATCACAAAGACATTGGAACTCTATACCTAATTGCAGGAGGATGGGCTGGTTTTGTGGGGTTAGGAATGAGAATAATTATTCGTTTAGAATTAGGTCAACCTGGTAATCTTCTGGGAGATGACCATCTGTATAATGTAATTGTTACAGCGCATGCTTTCATTATAATTTTTTTTATAGTAATACCTATTTTAATTGGGGGATTTGGTAATTGGCTAGTTCCATTAATATTAGGGGCACCAGATATAGCATTTCCTCGTATAAATAATATAAGGTTTTGGTTTTTAATTTCATCATTAGTTATACTGTTGATAAGTTCCCTTGTAGAGAGTGGGGCGGGGACTGGGTGAACAGTTTATCCCCCCCTAAGTAGAAATATTGCTCATAGGGGCAGCTCTGTTGATTATGCAATTTTTTCACTCCACTTAGCTGGGGTATCTTCTATTTTGGGGGCTGTAAACTTTATTAGAACTCTCAGAAATCTTCGTATATTTGGGATAAGAGGGGACCGGGTACCTTTATTCGGGTGGGCAGTTCTAATTACAGCAATTTTGCTGCTTTTATCTCTGCCAGTATTAGCAGGGGCTATTACCATGCTCTTAACTGATCGAAACTTAAACACGAGATTCTACGATCCAAGGGGGGGTGGAGACCCCATTCTCTATCAACATTTATTTTGATTTTTTGGACATCCTGAGGTATATATTTTAATCCTGCCAGGGTTTGGGATTATTTCCCACATAGTAAGCCAGGAGAGGGGGAAGAATGAGCCGTTTGGGACATTAGGTATAATTTATGCTATAAGGGCTATTGGTGTTTTAGGGTTTGTAGTTTGGGCCCATCACATATTTACAGTTGGGATAGATACGGATACTCGGGCTTATTTTACAACAGCAACAATAATTATTGCTGTGCCCACGGGGATTAAGGTCTTCAGTTGAGTCGCGAGAATATATGGAGGCTACTTTTTATTAACTCCCTCTAGATTATGAGCTTTTGGTTTTATTTTTTTGTTCACAGTAGGGGGACTAACAGGCGTAGTTTTGGCGAACTCTTCTTTGGATATTATTTTGCACGATACATATTACGTAGTGGCCCACTTTCATTATGTATTAAGAATAGGTGCTGTGTTTGCTTTAATAGGGGGTCTTGTTCATTGATTTCCCTTGATAACAGGATTGAGCATAAATAACTACTTACTAAAAGGGCAGTTTTTTGGAATATTTGTAGGAGTCAACTTGACCTTTTTCCCAATACATTTTTTAGGGTTAGCGGGGATACCTCGTCGCTACGCTGATTACCCGGATATGTATAGTTTGTGGAATATTGTAGCGAGGTGTGGGTCTATAATTTCTGCTATTTCTTCTGTATTTTTACTTTTTATTATTTGAGAAGCCTTGGCCAGATGTCGCCCCAGACTTAGGATTAAGTGAGTTCAAACTTCTGTAGAAATAGCCCACTCCCTACCACCCATGACGCACAGATATAATTCAGTTCCTTTAGTTTACTTATTTAAGAATAAGCTAAATAAAGCTTAGAAGCTCATAACTTCTATATAGGTCGTTCTTTCTTATTTAAGATAGTTTAAAAAAAATATTAATTTTGGAGATTAAAGATGTAAACTTAATAGGCTAGTTTAATTAAAATAAAGATTTGTCAAATCTTAGATCCTAGGGTCTTTTAAAATTGGATTTTTAATTTGAAATTAAAAGTTGGGGCTAACTCACAATTTAAGTTAAGCTAAGCAAAAAAATTCTATAAAAAATTGCAACAATATGGAGGGAATTAATTAAATAAAAATTTTTATTTACGCTTCAGCCAGAAACTTGAGTTAGTGGGGTTTGAGTGGTAATTCTAAACAAATTATAAGAGTAAACTGAAGTTAATACAATGAAAAAAATTAGCAAAAAAATCACTTTTGATCATATAACTAAAAGTATTAGAATGCCTAGTAACTCGGCAAAGAAATTTAAAGAGGGGGGTGCCCTAATATTTGACATAATAATTAATCTTCAAATTATAGTTGGGGCTGTCCTCCTTAATATTCCTTTATTAAAGACTAAGTTGCGAGAGTTTGAGTTTTCGTAAGATTGATTGGCGTTATAAAATAAGCCGGAAGAAGTGAAACCATGTGTTATTATTATCAAGACGGCAGCTAGAGCCCTAATTTTGAAACCTAAGAGGGCTAGGGTCAATAGCAGAGCTATGTGTGAGACAGACGATAAAGCAATCATAACTTTTATATCTATAAGTTTAATGCAGGTTAATCTAACAATTCATATCCCCCAAATAGACAATGCTAAGAATAATAGAGCGAGGTTCGATTTATCAAAAATAGTTGTAATAAGAAAAAATCCATAAGTTCCTATTTTTAAGAGGATTGCTGCCAATACCATTGAGCCGTAGACAGGGGCTTCTACATGGGCTTTAGGGAGCCATATGTGGGTGCAATATATAGGAGTTTTTACTAAAAAGGCTAGTATTAAAGTTCCGGGCAATCAGACACCCCTAGGTATAGGTGTGATTTGGTTTATTAGAAGCGAGAAATTTGTTACAAATTTAAAATTTAGCATCAAAATTCTTAGTATCAGTGGCAAGGATGCCATAAATGTATAAAACATTAGTCTTAGTCTGGCCAGTAAGCGCTCTGATTGATAGCCCGCAATTATTACCATTAAGAAAATTGGTAAAATTGACAGCTCAAAAAAAATAAATATCTCAAGTAGTCTGTCCGCGGCGAAAAAGACCAAAACAATAGTCGTTAAGCCAATACTAAGAAAGGTCAACAGGTTCCTTTGTTTAATTTGAATCAAATTGAAAATAATTAGAGTTAAAAGAATAGTTAAAAGAATTAAAACGGGCTCTAGTAAAAAAAATTTTTTTAATTTAGTAGAATAAAAGTAAATTGACAAAGCGCTTATGGTAAAAAATATTATTACAATTCTTGAGAATTGCTTGATAAGAGGGAGGAATAAGCAGGCGGTTAATCTTACAAGAATCAAGGTTATAAATAACTAAGTGTGCCTTATACTCTAGGTCGAAACTAGATTTGAGTTATTATTACTCAAGGTTTCCCATAGTTAAGTTTACAGCTTAATGCCTAATTCAGCCATTGAGTTATAAATAATTGAGGAGTTTTTAGGTATATAAGATTGTTTATATTTATAGTTTTCTTAGGGTTTTCTAGAGAAAGAGCTTATTTAAGCTGGATAATACTAGAAGTAAGAACAGCGCTTTTTATTTTTTTTTTATTTAGAGGTAAGTTAAGATCTGTGGGAAACTTAGTCCACTACTACTTAATTCAAGCATTTAGGAGGGTGGGTTTATTTTTTAGAATCCTGTTTATGCTAAATGGGGGGGAATTTTTTCAAAGGCTATTTCTATTAATTAAATTAGGAATATTCCCCTTTCACTATTGGTACTTAGGATTATTAGCGAAATTGGAATATATTCTAGGGCTCATCTTAATAAGGCCCAGGAAGCTGATCTTGCTCGGGATATTTTTTAATTTGGAGGGGAAGTTAACAATATGGGTAAGGGTAAGGACTATTTTGTACTCAACCTTAGTTACTTTGTATGAGAAAAACTTAAAAATTTTATTAGGACTTTCCTCTTTATTTAATTTGGCTTGGGTGTTTGCTACTATAGGGCTAGGAGATTTATGGCTTGGTTATTTTCTAATTTACAGATTAAATTTAGTTTTTATTATTTTTAGGTTAGAGAGTTTTAACAATTTTTATTCGTCTAATAATTTGATATTTCAAAATTTTTTTTGCTTACTTTTTTTTTGCTTACTACTATTTTTCTCCTTAGGGCTTCCCCCTTTTATTTCTTTTTTCTCTAAAATTTATTTTTTAGTTTATACAAACGAGTATTTGTTTTTAGGGGGGCTGTTAATTATTAGAAGAATCTTATTTATTTATATCTATTTGAGATTCATTTTTCACAGGTTAAGAGGTTTGGGAGGGGAGTTTAAATGGGTCTGGGGGGGTGAAATAAAGACAACTTTCAGGGTAATCTTTATCTCTAATTTGCTATGCGTCTTGCTATTCTCTATATGATATTATTTAAATAATACCTAATTACTAAAATTAAAACTGTTAATGATATTAAAAGAATGGAGGTCAAGATTATTTTATTCTTATTAATTTGTGGGTTAGGGCTATAAGTTTGAAGAATAAGCCCATTTAAAAAATTTTTTTCATTCGAAATCGTTTTACTATACTGGTTTAAGGTTAAGGTTGAAATCAGGGATATGCAAAGATAGGTGAGACCCAATATTAAAAAAAAAAATTTATTTTTTTTTTTAGTTAGGTTGTTAGAAGTTTGTAAAAAGATTAATGTAATAAAAGCAGTAAGGATAAGCAGCAATAAAAATAAATACTGTTGAGCGACAATGGGGGATTGCTCCTTAAAAAATCAATTTTTGTGGAAAATTGAGGGGGAGACTATTATAGGAATAAATAATAAAAATATGGATAACTTAATTTCAAAGTCTGAGTTCTCGTTAAAATTTTTGGCGTTTAGCTTAGAAACTTTAATAAAAAAAATCAACAATCTTCGAATACAGTAGTAAGGAGTTAAAAAAATTGTAATTAAAAATCCGAGAGCAGCGGCGAATGATAAGTGAGTCCTAACCAATTCTTCAATTATAATCTCTTTAACAAAAAAGGCTCTTAAAAACGTGATGCCTGTTATATTTAAGGCCGTCAGCGTTACTAAAAAAAAAGTTGTTTTTATCACAAAATTTTTATTTCCTGACCTCTTCAAGTCTTGAGAATCATTGGTTGAATGAATCATGGTTCCAGTTGAAATAAAGAGCAATGCTTTTAAAAAAGCGTGGTTTAATAAGTGGGCAAATGACAGTAGTCAGCACTTTAAGCCAACTAAAGCAACCATAATTCCTAGTTGCCTTAAAGTGGAGAGGGCAACAATCTTTTTTATATCATTCTCTTTAGTGGCTATTAATCTGGCCATGGCCGTTGTCGAGACCCCAATGAAAAAATAAATTTTTGAAAAATTGAAATTTCTTAGAGTTCTTGCTATTCGAATTAAAATGTAAACACCAGCGGTCACAAGAGTAGATGAGTGAACTAATGAAGAAATTGGGGTTGGGGCAGCTATGGCCGCGGGGAGTCATGAAGAAAACGGGATTTGGGCACTTTTCGTTATAAGGCCAACCATGAACAATAAGATGAATATTTTGCTAAAAAAAGAGTTTAAATCCAGTATTCAAGAAAAGTTTTTTAAGCATCAGAATATGGATGTTAAGATCAAAGCATCTCCAAATCGGTTTGTTAGTAATGTAACTAATCCAGATGTATTAGATTTATTAGAATTATAATAAATTACCAATAAGTAGGAGGTAATCCCCAACCCATCTCACCCGAGCATTATTCTAATAATGTTAGGCGAGATAATGAGTATAAATATTATCAAAACAAATAAAACCAATAAAAAATAAAATTTTTTATTGGTTTTATTTATAGATATGTATGATGAGCTAAAAAATAACACCCTAATAGAAATAAGAGTAACTGACAAAAGAAATTTCTGTGTTAGGTGATCATACAAAATAATAAACTGAACATTGAGAACTTTTAAGAAGGGCCATTCAATTAAGGTGATTTCTTTAAGCTGATGTGTAGTTATCAAGAAAGTCAGGCCGACAACCAGCCACAGTTTTACAATTAATGAGTAAGATTTTATTATATATGAGTGTTCAGATTGGAATAATCATACTAATCGGGAGAAGAATTTTTCAATTAAGATTCATTAATATATCATATCGGTATCGTGGGAGAGTCGCCCGAATTCAGATTCAAAAAACAATTAGAAGCAAAAATCTAAATATTGAGATTTTTTCTGTGAAAAAAGAAAATAAATAAATTGCTGCGTACTCGGTTATGAAAATAATGGCAAATTTTCTAGATCTAAATTCTGTATTAAACCCCGATACCAGCTCCCTTTCCCCTTCTGCAAAATCAAAAGGGGTGCGATTGGTTTCTGCTAGAATTACGGTTATTCATAATCCTAGTAAGATAGGAAAAATGTAAATCTCATTTTTTCTTCCTGATGTCAGTTGTTTTATTGAAATAATTTTAAAAATAAACAAAAAGGATAAAACAATAAAAATTAGGCTAATCTCATATGAAATGGTTTGAGCTACCCCGCGAACACTCCCAATTAGAGTGTATTTGTTTTTTGCCCCTCATCCCATCAGCATCAGTGGGTAGATAGAAATTCTAAGTATTATCAAAAAAAACAATACCCCAAACTCAAAACCCATACTAGACTGATGAAAGTTAATAGTTGTTCAAGTAATTAAAATAATAGAGAGGGAGATTGTTGGAGAAAGCTTATATAAAAGGTTAGAAGATATTAACAAAATGAATTGATTCGAAAATAACTTAATAGCGTCTGCCCCAGGTTGAGCTAGCCCGTAAATTCTCGGTTTATTAGGGCCTAAGCGCAACTGGGAAAACCCCAAAATTTTTCGCTCTAAAAGGGTAATAAATGCGACATTAATTAGCACTACAATTGTGGAGATTATTAACTCAATGTAAATTATTGACTCAGTATCCTCTATTTCTTCAAAATATTGCTCTTCATAAGCTATAGAATCACATACTTAGGTTTGTAAGAATACAAAATTCAAAATTTTGTTGTTTATGTAATTCATTCCAGGTTTAGAAAAAATTTAGTAATAAAGATTGTTAAAAGGTCTTTGTGGGATTTACCCACCCCCCAAAACATTAGATATTTTTGGAACTTTGGAAGGTTATTAGGAATTTGCCTATTAATTCAGTTGTTGACGGGTATTTTTTTAAGAATACATTATGTAAGAGATGTTTCGATCTCTTTTTTTTCTGTTAGACACATTATACGGGATGTAAATAATGGTTGGCTATTTCGAATTATACATGCTAATGGGGCCAGGCTGTTTTTTATCTGTGTGTACATACATTTGGCTCGGGGGATCTATTACCACTCTTTTCGGCTTTTAGAAGTTTGAATAGTTGGGTGTGGTATTTTGTTGGCCTTAATGGCTATTGCTTTCTTGGGGTATGTGCTACCTTGAGGCCAGATATCTTTTTGAGGTGCTACTGTGATTACCAATTTATTTTCGGCTATTCCAGGGATTGGTGGATATATTGTGACTTGACTCTGAGGAGGATTTAGTGTGGGCTACCCTACCTTAGTGCGGTTTTTCTCATTTCATTATTTACTACCTTTTATTCTGAGAGGATTAGTAATTATCCACTTAAGATACTTACATGAAAGAGGGTCTAACAACCCACTTGGTTTTCAAAATGTTGATAAGTTAAAATTTAGCCCCTATTTTATTTTTAAAGATGTCTTAGGATTTTTAATAATAGGCTATCTATACTTCTTTTTTATTCTGAGGTTTCCATGGCTCTTGGGTGACACTGAGAATTTCATTGAGGCCAACCCTCTAATTACGCCTGTCCACATTCAACCGGAGTGGTATTTTTTGTTTGCCTATGCAATTCTTCGGGCTATCCCCAATAAACTAGGGGGAGTAATAGCGTTATTGTTCTCAGTACTAATTCTGTATTTTCTGGTTTTTCAATCTAATAAAAAAAAAAGGATATTTAGCTTTCCACTTACCAAGTTTGTTTTTTATTCTTTAACATTGGTCTTTTTTTTATTAACTTGGATAGGAGCTTGCCCTGTTGAGGCCCCCTATATTTTTATAAGCCAAATTTTAACATTTATGTATTTTACGTGCTTCATGCTATTAATTCTCTAGAATAAAAGTTTAAAATATTAATTTGTGGGATTAAAGATGCCTAGTAGCTTATTCTAGAGTGTTATTCAAGTATGATATAAAATTTGCAATTTTAAGGTTAATTCACTTTAAAGTTAGATGCCTGATAAAAGGGTTATTTTGATAGAATAAATTATGAATTTTCGCTAGCTAAGCTTTTAGTATAAAAATTACTTTTATTTGCAAAATAAAGAATCTTGGCTTTATTATTTTTTGTAGGGTCTTTTTGATGGGGGGCTTAAGCCTGTTAGTTATAATAATTGGGGTATTACTGAGAAAAAAAAAACTCTTAAATTTTGAAGGCTCTCCCTTCGAATGTGGGATTAGTGTTTTAAGACCTGGGGAAATCCCACTAAGGCTTCGGTTTTTTTTACTAACAGTTATTTTCTTAGTTTTTGATGTGGAGCTAGTATTGGTACTGCCTTATGTATTTTATGATATAATAAATTGAGGGGAAATGGGTATACTAATTTTTTGTGTATTTATATTTTCTTTAATTATTGGAGTTTTTATAGAATGAAATTTCAATTGTTTTGAGTGGGTTTAATTTTTGTAATCACATAATTGTTACTTATGAATATAGTTAATTCTAGCGAGGTTTAAAATTGGAATTTCTAATTCCATTAGGGCTTACAAGTCAGATCTTAAAATTTCTACTTTGAAAAAGTAGTGTAATTAATTATACTAAAAATCTAATGTCTAATATTATTCGCCACAATTACCACTTAGTGGACGACTCGCCCTGACCCCTATTAATAGCTCTAGTGGGGGTTGGCTTAACCTCAGGCCTGTTAAATTTGTTTTATTTTAAGGGGCTAAACGTATTTTTTTTTAGTGTATTGGCCACTGGCTTGATTACGTATCAATGGTGGCGGGACGTTAGACGAGAGGGGGCTTTTTTAGGTCTTCACAGGCTAGGCGTAGAATTAGGGCTGCGGATAGGAATAATCTTATTCATTATTTCAGAGGTTTTCTTTTTTTTGAGTTTTTTCTGAGCTTTTTTTCATAGGAGACTCAGTGTAGAGTATAGAGTCGGAAATTGCTGACCCCCATCAGGTATTCAGTGTTTTGATGCTTTTAGAATCCCCCTATTAAATACGATTATCTTGCTTTCTTCGGGGGTCAGGGTTACTTGGGCCCACCACTCTTTGATAAGAGGGGACCACAAAAAAAGGCTCTCAAGATTAAGTTTAACAGTTATTTTAGGAATTTATTTCACCGGGCTTCAAGCTATGGAGTACTTAGAGGCAAGATTTAGCTTTGCGGATGGAGTGTATGGTTCCACTTTCTTTTTGGCGACAGGGTTCCATGGGTTGCATGTAATTATTGGAACTATTTTTCTACTTATTTGTTTACTGCGAATCAATTTTGGGTTTCTGAGGTATAACCATCACCTGGGATTTGAAATAGCTGCCTGATATTGGCATTTCGTGGATGTAGTTTGATTATTCCTGTATGTATTTGTCTATTGATGAGGTGGAGCTTAGTTATTTAATAATGGTAAGGATAAAGTTAAGATTAAAGCAAGGATATAAAGTTGAAAAAATGATAGCTTAAAATTGTTAGATTTAATAAAAATATCAGTTAATAAAGTGCCAGCACCTGCGGTTATACTTTGGATGTAAACTTTTTACAAAATTGCTAAATAAGGAAAAATAGGTAAAATTAGTGATTCATTATTAAAAAAAAGAAAATTTTTAAAAGTGGGTTAGAATCCATGTATACAACTTTTGTAATTATTATAAATAAAAATTAAATTAGTTGGCTGTTTATTATTCAAGTTAGAGAATTTAGGCTAGTGATAATCCCCAATTTTATTTCAAATTTAAATTTTATGTGTGCTTGTTAGAATAAAATTAATATTTTTGATTTGCAGAGAATATGTAGAATTAAATTAATAAGCCTAAATGCTGTGGATGTAGTTATTTAAGTGTGGATTTAATAGTAAAACTAAAATTTTTGAAATTGTATTAATAAAAACTCATATTGTCCGTCACTCTCGAATCGAGATAAGTCGTAGCAAAGTTATGGTTGTAGAAACAGTCATTAACCCCCTTAGTATAAAGATTATAAATAATTTCCAATTATTAGATTTTAGTGGGTATTTCTTTTGGCAGATTAGTGCATCAATTTTAGAATTTGAATATTCCCGAGTTTTGCTAAATTTTAAATTTTTACTTTAAATTAGGTGCTACCAGCAAGAATTGCCCCAGGTGAGATGTTTAAATTGGCTACTATTAATAATTTATTTCATATTTAGGATGTATTTTATCTTAGTAAAAATCCATTTTACAAAGTAAATTAACCTTTTTAGAAGATTTGATGCTAGTTTAAGATTTTTGTATATAAATTGAAGGGTTGTCTTAATTATGCATTTATTTTTTCTTAGTGACTATTGGGTTTTAGGAAATCTCAACAGGAAAATGATCTATTCTATAGTTTCAAATTTGTATAATCAATTTGATTTAAATTTTAGAAATCTCCGTAATCCCGGTCATTGCTTTTGGTTAATTGGTTGTTTTATTTTTATTGCAGTCAATAATTTTCTAGGGATTTTGCCCTATATTTTTACGGCGTCAAGTCATTTAGTTTTTTCTATGACACTAGCCTTGGTTAGTTGAACCAGGTATTACTTAATAAGACTAATTTTTAGCTTCACCAAATTTATAAGACATTTAGTGCCTCTAGGAACTCCTGTTTTGCTACTCCCGCTGATAGTTCTCATTGAGCTCGTAAGAGGACTAATCCGACCCATCACCCTAAGTGTGCGTCTTGTCGCTAATATTATTGCGGGCCATTTGTTGTTGACACTTTTAAGTTCCCCTCTCTCAGGCTTAGGTTGAGGGGTCGGATTAATTGGCCTGGTAGGTCTAGTAATTCTATTACTCTTAGAGTCTGCAGTTGCAATTATTCAAGGGTATGTGTTTTCCTTACTATCCTCCCTCTATTTGGCGGAAAGTAATAGAAGAAATTTTTAATTATTTAAATAAAAGTACTATTCTTTTAACCTAATAATGATAATAATTATCGGGCTTACCTTTAGCATCATGGAAGTATAAATTTTACAAAAATTTTATATCTCTGATTTTTGGTTGTAGAGAGTTTGTTGAGAAGTGACAAATTTTGATAAATCTCTCGTTTTTTAATATAAAAAATCCAAAAATTTTAGTTTAGATAATTTTAAAGCAAGTTTAAAATTAAGTGTTACTATGAACTGAAGTCACTATCAATAATTAAATAAATATTACAATTTAGCCTATGCAATTTTATTTTAAGGAATCAATAAACTATAGAGTTTTATTTATGTACTTATTAGTAAAGAATAAGTTAATCATAAGAATAAATAAAATTTAATTTTTGAATATGAAAATTAGTTTTTAAAATCAATTTTAAATAGTCTGGTTATCAAACCCATTACTTAATAATTAAGTATGTTTTGCCCACTGCTAACTTGTTAATGGCCACTTCGTGCTAAGGTAGCATAATCAATAGTTTATTAATTGTATCCTTGTATAAAAAAATACACTAGTTAACAGGTAAGAACTAAAAGCTTAAAGTTAAAGTTAAAGTGAAAATTCTTTAATGCAATTTTTAGACGAGAAGACCCTAAAATCTGTTTAAATTGGGGTAATTAAATTTTAAAATACTTTTTTTAGTTTATTAGACCCTAAAAAGCTTAAAAAAGATACTTTAGGGATAACAGCATTTATTTTGTTGAAGAGCAAACCCATCAAATATAATTGACCTCGATGTTGAATTAAAATTTAGCTTAAAGTAGTTATTAAGTGATTAAGACTGTTCGTCTAGATAATTTTACATGATTTGAGTTAAGGTCGACGAAAGTCAGATTGGTTTCTATCTAAAATTTTAATCAAGAATTAGTAGTACGAAAGGAATTTTTTTCTTTTTTTTTTACTTAATAATCGAATTTATATTAAAAACTTTTGTTTTGGTTGGGGGTTTGGATTTTTGGTATGGGACTGGGTGATTTCCCCAACGACACTGGATTCGGATGCCCTGGGGGGCAAACAACCGGCTTAAAAAAAAAAAAACAGGGGGGG
>Ga0194119_10008806_pt1 | contig 13746 bp, 10 predicted proteins | sample TA2MahC100mmetaG_FD_148620 | JGI IMG/M metagenome (GOLD analysis project Ga0194119, IMG submission 148620) | Freshwater microbial communities from Lake Tanganyika, Tanzania - TA2015018 Mahale Deep Cast 100m | ecosystem: Environmental > Aquatic > Freshwater > Lake | place: Tanzania: Lake... | reverse complement strand
TTCACGATGTTGGAACTGTATGTGGCCTTTCAGGATTATCAGTGGATGATGCAGCAAACGGAATCTTTGCTTGAAGAAATTGCCATAGCCTTGCATCAAAAGTCCAGTCTCCAGGTCGGTAACCATAGCATCGAGTTCAAGGCCCCTTACCGCCGGGTGTCTTTGTACGATGCCATCTCCGAAAAGGTGGGCGCCAAGGTCGATACCATGGACGAAGAAGGATTACGACTATTGGCTCAGAAGCACTCGATCGAAATCGACGCCTCTATGGGACGTGCCAAATTATTGGACGCCCTGTTTGGGGAATTGGTGGAGCCGCATTTGATTCAGCCTACCTTTGTTACGGATTATCCGGTGGAAATGTCCCCTCTTGCCAAAGCGCATCGGGATAAGCCCGGCTTGGTCGAGCGTTTCGAGCTCATATGCAACGGGAAAGAATTGGCGAATGCCTTTTCGGAATTGAACGATCCGGTGGATCAGCGGGAACGATTTGAGGCCCAATTGGCCTTGGGTCGTCGCGGAGACCCGGAGGCGATGATGCTGGACGAAGACTTCTTGAGGGCCTTGGAATTTGGAATGCCGCCAACCGCAGGAATCGGAATTGGTATCGATCGACTGGCCATGATGATGACCAATTCGGCCAGTATCCAGGATGTGTTATTTTTCCCACAAATGCGTCCAGAACGCCATGACGCCTAGCGATCATGATGGAATATGATGGTCTCCTGTTGCCGGTTCGCTATCCCAAGCATTGGAAAGACTATGCCTTGATTGACAGCGGGAATGGGCTCAAATGGGAGCAATTTGGTGCGCGAATTCTACAAAGGCCCGAACCCCAGGCCCTGTGGTCTCCCTCTTGTTCGCTTACAGCGTTGCGCTCCATGACCCATTGGCGTTTTGAGCTTGGTGGGTCTCGTAACGGCTCTTGGATTCCTCAGCATCGAACAGGCAAAGGGTCAGGTCACTCATCGGCTGATGGGGCAATGGGTTCGGAACGTTGGCCGATCACCTACCAAAGCCCGGCTTTGAAACTTCGTTTTCACTTGGCCATGACGGCTTTCAAACATGTGGGCTTGTTTCCTGAACAAGCTGACAATTGGGAATTCATCGCTTCGGCCGTGAAGGCTTTGCCCACGGGCCCCAAAGTGCTGAACCTCTTCGCCTACACCGGAGGGGCCAGTCTTGCGGCAGCCCAAGCGGGTGCACAGGTTTACCATTTGGACTCGGTTAGGCAAGTGGTGGATTGGGCCCGAAGAAATGCTGATTTGACCGGCTTAGCTGGCCTGCATTGGGTCGTGGAAGATGCCCGCAAATTTGTGCAAAGGGAAATTAAGCGGGGACATGTGTACGATGCCATCCTCTTGGACCCCCCTGCGTATGGTATCGGGAGCTCCGGGGAACGTTGGAAATTGGAGGATCAATTGGGGGCCTTGTTGGAGGAGGTCAAGCAGTTGTTGCATCCACAACGTCACGCCATGTTGCTGAATGCGTATTCGTTGGGTCTATCTCCTTTGATCCTACGAGCAATGTTAGGCCCATCGTATGCCGACAAGGATTTGGAATGCGGAGAAACCGCTTTGCAAGACAATCACGGGCGATTGTTGCCATTGGGCATCTATGCTCGGGCGACCAAAGGTCTCCTACTACCGACTATACCGTCAAGATGATCCTGGTTTTTGATACCGAAACGACTGGTCTGCCGCGCAACTACCAAGCGCCGGTCAGCGATTCCAACAACTGGCCCAGGGCGGTGCAGGTAGGATGGCAATTGTTGGATGAGGTCGGTCGTTTGGTGTCCTCGCAGTCTTTGATTATTCAACCGGAGGGTTTTGATATTCCCTATAACGCGGCCAAGGTGCACCGAATCACCACCGAGAGAGCCCATGCCGAAGGTTTGCCGCTGGCCCATGTTCTGGAACAATTTGGTCATGATGTGGCTCAAGCCACGCTGATAGCTGGTCATAACATCGAATTTGATTTGTTGATTATCCGGGCCGAATGGCACCGCTTGGGTTGGCCGGACGCCTTTGAGGCTTGTCGTGTTCTGGACACCAAGGAGGTTTCAACCGCTTTTTGCGCATTGCCAGGGGGGCGTGGAGGTCAATTCAAGTGGCCTACCCTCACGGAGCTTTATTATAAGTTATTCGGACAAGGATTTGAAGAGGCCCACGATGCAGGGGCCGATGTGGCCGCGACCGTGGATTGTTTGTTGGAATTATGCCGTCAAGGGGTAATCTCTAGCGCTTCCATGGGCATGTCGGAAGCTGGCTTTGAACGATTGAAACAAGAATGGCCTGGTCCCTCGACCGTTTCAGGAAGCTCTTCTTCCAAGGCTGCTACGGCTGCCCAAGAAACCAAGGCTTCTGACCTGGGGGGAACCACGGCGCCGGTTCCATCCATGGAGTTGGACGAACAGTCCTTGCGCTTTGTGCACCTGCACTGTCACTCCCAGTTTTCGCTGGGAATTCCAGGATGCAGCACGGTGTTTGATTTGGTGGATCATGCCGTGGCCCAAGGCTCCAAAGCCATTGCGCTCACGGATCATTCCACCTTGTACGGGGCTTTTCTTTTCTTTCAATACGCGCATTCCAATGGCATCAAACCTATTCTTGGTTTGGAAATCCAGGTATGTGCTCAGCACAAAGATCATAGCCGCAAGGATAACGGGACACCGCAGCTGCTGTTGGCCCGGAATCTGCAAGGCTATTACAACCTGGTCAGGTTATGTTCCTTGTCGTATACCGAAGGGTATTATTATGTCCCGAGGATTTCATGGGATTTGTTGTTGCAACATCGGGAAGGTTTGGTTGCCCTCTCCGGTTCCTTGGAATCCGAAATTCCATCCCTCTTGTTGAACCAAGGAGAGAGCCAGGCCGAAGCTGCCTTGCTACGATGGCGGGAGGCGTTTGGGGAACATTTTTATTTGGAAATCCAAGACCATGGTCTTGAGGAACAGCATTTTCTGAATGCAAAGCTGGATGCATGGTCCCGTAAACACCAAGTTCCTTGCGTTGTGACCAACAACACCTATTACAATCAAGAGGCGGATGCCGATTTGCACGACACGTACCTCTGCGTGGTCCCCTTGGAGTACAAGGACACCCCTATTGGTCAAGGCAGAGGGTACCGTTTCGGTATGCGTAGCCAGCGCCATCATCTCAGCCCTGGCCAAGAAATGGGCCAAAGGTTTGCCACTCGTCCCGATTGGTTGAAAAACACCTTGGATTTGGCCGAATCCATGGAATCCTACACCTTACAAAGAGATGTTTTACTTCCTCGTTTTGAAATTCCCGAAGGCTTCGCCGATGAGAACGATTATTTGAGGCACCTTACCTTGGAAGGCGCCAAAAAACGCTACGGAACCCTTGATCAAGAATTGGTGGAACGCATTGATTTTGAGCTTCAAACTATTGCGCATACCGGATACCCCGGGTATTTTCTGATCGTTCAGGACTTCACGACAGCTGCACGGAATATGGGCGTGACGGTTGGGCCAGGTCGGGGTTCAGCGGCAGGTTCGGTGGTGGCCTACTGCACGGGGATCACCGACGTGGATCCGATCCGGTACGATTTGCTCTTTGAACGATTCCTGAATCCGGACCGCGTGAGCATGCCCGATATTGATATCGATTTTGACGATAGGGGTAGGGAGAAAGTTATGCGGTACGTGATGGACAAATACGGCCAAAAGCAGGTTGCTCAAATTGCCACTTATCACAGCATGGCGGCCAAATCGGCTATTCGCAGCATTGGTCGGGTCATGGGCTTGCAACCTTACGAAACCGATGCGTTGGCCAAACTTTTTCCGGAAGATTTGAACCGAGCGGATTATTACAAGAAGTCGCCTCTACGCAAACTTTTGTTAGACCCTGCAGAAGGCAGCAGGCACCTGGATCAATTGCAGGCTGAAGATCAACGAAAGGCCAAGCAAATCTTGGATTTTGTCAAGAAGGGAGGGATAGAAGCCAAAGTATTCATGCAATCGGCGTTGTTGGAAGGCTCCTTCAAGAATTCAGGAACCCATGCCTGCGGTGTGGTGATTACCCCGAGCGACTTGACCGATTATGTTCCCGTCAAACACGCCCCGGATGGACAAATTGCCTTGGTTACGCAATTCGACAACGAAGTTGCCGAGGCCGCTGGTTTGTTGAAGATGGATTTTTTGGGACTCAATACCTTGACCATCATCAACGATGCCGTGGAATTGGTCAAAGTCATCGATCCGGCACTGCCTGACCCTGTTGATTTTCCCTTAGACGACGCGCTTACCTACGCTCTTTTTCAGCGTGGGGAGACCATAGGGATATTCCAATACGAATCTCCCGGGATGCAGAAGTACCTCAAGGAACTTAAGCCGGACAAAATCGAAGACTTGATTGCCATGAATGCCTTATACCGTCCAGGTCCTTTGGCGTATATCCCCAATTTTATTTTGCGCAAGCACGGCAAAGAACCCATCGTGTACGATTTGGCCGATATGGAAGAGTTGCTTGGCGAGACCTACGGGATCACCGTGTACCAAGAACAGGTTATGCTCTTGAGCCAAAAATTGGCCGGCTTTTCCAAAGGCAAAGCGGATGAATTGCGCAAAGCAATGGGTAAGAAAATTCCCGAGAAATTGGCCAAGCTCAAACCACAATTCTTGGAAGGTTGTCGCGAAAGAGGTCATGACGAAACGATTGCTTCCAAAGTGTGGAAAGATTGGGAGGCCTTTGCGGAATACGCCTTCAACAAATCCCATTCCACCTGTTATGCCTTGGTGGCCTTCCGAACCGCGTATTTGAAGGCCCATTTTCCTGCGCAATTCATGGCCGCCGTGCTGTCGAACCATATGTCGGACATCAGCAAAGTGGCCTTTTTCCTGGAGGAGTGCCGAAGGATGGGCTTGCAGGTTTTGGGCCCAGATTTGAACGAATCTTTGTTCAGATTTTCGGTGAATGCATCGGGACAAATACGCTTCGGCTTGGGAGCTATCAAAGGAGTAGGGGAAGGTGCTGTGGAGAATATTCTTGAACAGCGTGGGTTAGGAGGGTCTTATCGTTCCCTCTTTGATTTTTGCAAAAGAATTGATACCCGTCAAGCCAACAAAAAAACATTGGAAGCTTTGGCACAGGCCGGTGCTTTGGATCGCCTGGACGGCATTCACGGCAACCGCAGGCTTTTGCTGGATGCCGAAGCCGGTGGAGGATCGCATTTGCTCGAAAAAGCCTTGCGTTTTGGGACACAATACCGGGAACTGAACCTCAAATCCCAGACCTCCCTCTTTGGTTCCGAAGGGATGGTGGGTATTAATGAACCCGTTTTTCAACAAATTGAACCCTGGGCATCCCTTGAGATGCTAAGAAGGGAGAAAGAGGTGGTGGGCTTGTACATTACCGCTCATCCATTGGATGATTATGCCTTGGAAAGTAAATTTTTGGGATTCACGCCTTTGTCCCAATTGGACGAAAGACCTGGCTTGGATATACAAATCGCCGCTTTGGTGACCGATGTTCAATATTTCCGGGATTCCAAGAACCAGGAGGTCCTGGCCTTTGCCGTGGAGGACAAAGAGGGGTCGCGTAAATTCAGACTCCGAGGGGAGCAGGCCATGAAATTCAAACATTTGATGGACCCCGGTTCAGCCCTTCTGATCGCGGGTCGTTGGGAATATTTCTTGGGGAAAGATGGGCAACAGGCTGGCTTTTTTCGATTTAATAACATTGAACTCCTTTCGGAAATTCGCAATAAGCGATTCCGAACCCTCACCTTGCAAATGTCCCTCCCCGCCTTGAATCCCACAAGGAATGCCGCCCTCCATCAAGTCTTGCTTGAACACCCGGGTCGATTGGCTTTGAAGGTGGAAATGTGGGTACCCGAGGACCAACGTTCCGTGGCCATGAATGCAGAGGGAATCAAAGTCTCCCCTGAACCATCCTTGTTCGCGGCCCTGGATCAATTGGAGATCGGTTATGCTTTGCATTAGGTCCAAGTTCGACCCTTAACTTTGACACGGAATTTGCGTACCATCTTAAAAAATACCCACTTTACCTGTTCAACCTGCACACCAACCTCCTGTTCAACCTCCCATTCACCTCCACTCCTAAATTCACATACCATGGCTTTTGAATTCACCGATGCTAATTTTCAGGAAACAGCCCTGAATTCCACTCAACCTGTTTTGGTCGATTTTTGGGCCGAATGGTGCGGTCCCTGCCGAATGGTAGGACCTGTTGTTGAAGAAATTGCGCAAGAAATGTCCGGTAAGGCCCTGGTTGGTAAATTGGACGTGGATAGCAATCCCCAAATTGCTACGCAATACGGCATTCGCAGCATCCCCACCTTGTTGGTTTTCAAGAACGGGCAAGTGGTCGAAAAGCAAGTAGGGGTGGTCCCTAAACAAAATTTGGTGGCCCTGCTCGAGGCCCATATGGGTTAAGTGTGTTGGGGCTCAAATTGCCCACCGATCCTCGATGGGCCGAAATTGCTGAAAAGTCTATTGCCGAAATTTTGGTGGATCACGCCTTCTGCGAACAGAAGGCGGCTTCCTCATGCATTTCTTTGATCGTGCATTACCCGGATTACCCGCGAATTGTCCAGGAACTTTCCCCCATTGTTACCGAAGAGTGGGGGCATTTTCGGGTTGTTTTGGAGGAAATGTCCAAGAGAGACATTGCCCTAGGTCCTCAGCGAAGCGACGAGTATGTGGTAGCCCTCTTGGCTTTTCAGCCTCGCGGTCTTAGCCGGGAACAGAAACTCTTGGAAAGGCTGCTTTGCTGCGCCCTTATCGAAGCACGATCCTGCGAGCGTTTTCGGTTACTCTCTTTGCATTGCAGCGATGCAGACCTTCGGCGTTTTTACCATGCCTTTATGGTGAGCGAAGCGGGTCATTATCGCCTGTTCATGGACCTTGCCGAAGGCTATTTCCCCAAAGACAAGGTGCGCAATCGTTGGGAAGCCTACCTGCAATACGAAGCCGGTGTGATGGAACAATTCAGCAACCGATCCGGTCGTATCCATTAACACGATCCATGGCTCACGATCTGCATTACGAAATTACCCCAATGATCAATCGCGCTGAGCGTTATCCTCAAATCGCGCGCGATTGGTCTTCCTTGTTCGATCCCCTTGCAGGATGGACCGCCAACGCCGCCAATTTATGCGCCTTGCTTACGACTGGCTTCGGCTGGTGGTGGGTGGGTTTCTACCGGGTTCGAAACGAAGATTCCACCTTGTTACTAGGGCCTTTTCAAGGCCCGGTGGCCTGTACCCGTATTCCCAAAGGCAAAGGGGTTTGTGGAACCGCTTGGGAACGTAACCAACCTTTGGTGGTGCCGGATGTGGAGCAATTCCCTGGGCATATCGCATGCAGCAGTTTAAGCCGCTCCGAATTGGTCATCCCTGTTCATGCGAACGGTGAGGTGGTTGGGGTGCTTGATTTGGATAGTGTTAAACTCAATGATTTTGGCCCTCAGGACCTTGAGGCGTTGATTCCCATGTTGGACCTTCTTCAATCCGTTTGGCCAGTGGAGGTCAGCGGCGAAGGCCTGGAACTCAAGAGCCCCCGGTAGAGAGGCCATTGCATGACGACCCATACCAGCACGGCGGGTAAGGCTTTCAAGTGATAGGGCTCTACCCATTCTTTCCGAAGAACGGTAGGGAACACCTCCGTAGGTGATAAGACGGTCAAAAGGATCATTACGACGAGCATTATCTGCAAAACCTTTTCTTCACGGTTACGGAGCAGCCACCAAAGTGCGGGGGTTACGGCGATCACAAAGGTGGGGGATTCCGCTTTGTGGTTGAAAATGACCATCCAAACCATCAGGGCCGCTAGGCCCAGGGCACGGTATTCAGATGTGGTTCTCCTTAACATGGCGCCAATCCAGGGTAGGCTCATGATTCCCAACCCCAGGAGGAGCACCACATTCTTGTTCCATAGACCAGGCATTGTTTTCTCCAGGATGCCCATCAAGGAAATCCCGTAGGATAGGCTATGGTCTTCTCCCAACATCCGCAGGTATTCTCGCATTTGCCACAGGTAAATGGAAGGACTCATGACCATTAAGGGCAGTGCAGCCAAGAACAATCCCCAGCCCAGCCCAAGAAGAAAATTACGCCGTTTGTGAGGATAGGCCAACCAAAGAAGCAAGGCGGCCCAGCCAAACAGCTTGATAAACCCTGTCATCATGATCATGGCAATGGCGCGTGAAGAAGCTCCACGCTCCCATTCCCCCCAGGCCCACATCAACAGGCCGGCAATTAATGCGTTGGATTGTTCGTTTTGAAGGGATGTTATCAATTCCAATGCGCCCAATCCCAACCACCATCCGTTCATGTTCGGAATTTGGATGGAACTGTTTTGTTGCCAAACGCAAATTCCCTTCCACCAAACCCAGGCATTCAAGCCATTCCATAACAACAGCCCAAGGGCATCCGGTAACAAGGCCCATGCCCCAAAAATTAGGGCAAAGGTGGGACTGTATTTGAATAAATCCCAATGCTCATGGGGATACAATACGTAGAGGCTTTGGTGATGGATCAAATGAAAAAAAGACTGCTTAAAGATCACATAATTGTTATAGGCCGTATAGAGGTGCTCCGTATGGACTAAGGGGAAACGGGGCGCCCAAAGCGATTGCAAGGATGCAACCACGGCAAGGCATGCCAGTAGGATGGGCCAGAAAAATTGATTTTGGTATAGTCGTAACATCCAAGCGTTCATGGGGTAAGTCCTAAAAATCGTATATTCTTGTGCATACCTGCCAAGCCTGCCCTGGCAATGGGGCTATGTTGGTATTTGGATTCAAAATCACCCTCCGTCATGGACAACCATTCCTCAGCGCTGGGCCATGTATCATGAAGGGTTTGGAAACGGGGTTCTTGATGTGGTTTGGAGAAGCGATTCCACGGACAGACTTCTTGACAGATATCGCAACCAAAGGCCCATCCCTCCATTTGGTTTTCGAACTCTACCGGAATTTGGCGGTGCAATTCGATGGTCAAATAGGAGATGCACTTGGAGGCATCCAAACGGTAGGGCTCCAAGGCTTGGGTGGGGCAGGCGTCAATGCAACGTGTGCACTGCCCGCAATGGTCTTGAACGGGCATATCTGCTTCAAAATCAAGATCGCAGAGAATTTCCGACAAGAAGAAATAGCTTCCCACCTGTTTCTGTAACAAATTAGTGTTTTTACCGATCCAACCAGCTCCGGCAAGTGCTGCCCACGATTTCTCCAGAACCGGTGCCGAATCGGTAAACACCCTGCAATTGAAGTCCCCAAACTCGGTTTTCATGCGCTCCACCAATCTCCGCATTTTGTCTTTCAGAACGCGATGATAGTCTTCTCCCCATGCATACCGGGCAATTTTAGGAGACCCCTGGCCGACGACTCCCACGTGACTCCGGTCTTCGTGGCTTGGCGCAAAATAATTGTGCAGCAGGACAATGATCGATCGACAACCTTCGAGGAGACGTCTGGGATCAAGGCGCTCCTCGAAGTATCGTTCCATGTAATGCATCTCGCCGTGGCGTCCCTCTCGGAGCCAGGCCTCGAGGCGCTCACTTTCTTCATCCAATTTTCGGGCTACAGCCACCCCGCAATGCATGAATCCGGCTTCAGCGGCCATTCGGATCAAGCTTTGTTTGCGGGCAGCGGCTTGGATGTTCATGGATTCTTTGAGCAAATTACGAACAAGGCGCTGTCCCACGGAACTCCTCGTCCTTTGTGGTTAGATTTGTAAGGTGAGTAGTCCCAAAACTCGGTATGTAGAGGTGATTTTGCCCCTGGGTGTGGATGGAGTCTATACCTATGCTTTGCCTTTGGCGTGGACTTCGTCAGCTATGGAACCTTCAGACTGGATAGGGCGCATGCTCCTGGTTCCATTGGGCAAGCGAAAGCAATACAGCGCTTTGGTTTGGAACATCTCCGATTCCGCTCCGGGCTTTGCGGTCAAAGAGGCCTTGGAAGTCCTGGAAGCTACGCCGGTTTGGGGTGCCAAGGGTCAGGAATTATGGGCATGGTTGATGGACTATTATTTCGCGGCACCAGGCGCCGTAATGCTCGCCAGTTTGCCCGCCATGTTGCGTGTTTCGAGCGAGTCCATTTTGGTGGGATTGCCCTTACAGGATGGGCAAGACGCTGCGCTTACCGATAGCTTACCGCCTTTGACCTTGTCGTTGTGGCGTCATTTGTTGCAAGGCCAAGGCTATTCCCTGGATGCCCTCACCGCATGGATGAAGCCACATTCTCCCATGCCACATTTGAAGGAATTGTTGGCTGCTGATTTAGCATCCATTCAAGAGTCCCTGACCGGAGCCTTTCGTCCCAAAATGGAGCGCTATTATGCGGTGCATTCCTCATGGTGTGAGAGGATTTCGGAGCTTATGGCGAAGTTGGAGCAAAGCCCCAAACACCTTGAAATCGTCCTGGCGTTGATGGCGTTGAGTCCTCGCCATGATCCTGTTCGCCTCAGCGATTTGAAAGGCAAATTGAATTGGGATCGTACTCCTTATGGGGTCTTGAAGACATTGACCGACAAGGGTTTCCTGGATAAATCCACCCATGCCGTCAGCCGAATTCGCTTACGGTCCGGACGCTGCCTCCCCCTTCAATGCACTACTGCACAGGAGCAGGCCGTGGACGCTTGCAGGCTTTCCTTTGCCCAAGATAAGCCGGTGCTTTTGCACGGTGTTACAGGCAGCGGCAAAACCATGGTGTACTTGGCGTTAATCCGCGATGCATTGGCACGTGGCCAACAAGTCCTCTACCTGGTTCCTGAAATTGCATTGACCTATCAGCTAGTGAATCGTTTGGCAGAGTATGTGGATACGGAGGTTGGCGTTTATCATTCCAGGTATTCGGACAGTGAGCGCGTGGAGCTGTGGAACGGGGTAAGAGATGGGAGCATTTCCATGGTTGTCGCTCCCCGATCCGGAATTTTTCTGCCTTTGGTTCGATGGGGCCTGATCGTGGTGGATGAAGAGCATGACGCATCCTACAAGCAACAAGACAAAGCCCCGTATTATCAGGCCAAAGATGTGGCCCTGTGGATGGGGGGGCGTTGGGGAATTCCCGTGATTTTGGGTTCGGCGACCCCTTCCCCTGAATCGTGGGCGGCCTGCATGCGTTCCAAAATGACCATGGTGACCTTGACTTCCCGTTTTGCCGATCAGCCCCTCCCCGTTTGGCAATGGGTGGACACCATCGCAGAACGTTTGGCCGGTAAAATGCAAGGAGAATTTTCAATAAGCTTGCTTGAGGCCATTCGCCATGAATTGAAGCAGGGTAATCAAGTGATTTTGTTCAAGAATCGTAGGGGGTATGCCCCGCAATTGACCTGCGAAGACTGTGCCTGGTCTGCGCGCTGTGATCAATGTGACCTGGCTTTGGTTTACCATAAATGGGAGCACCGGCTACGATGCCATGGCTGTGCCCAGATTTTTGGCGCGCCCCCAGCCTGTGTATCGTGCGGTAGTACCCGTTTGAAGTTCAAAGGCTACGGTACGGAGAAAATCGAAGAGGAATTGCAATTGTTGTTGGAGGGCTATACTATCGGGCGTTTGGATCAGGATAGTGTTCGAAGCAAATCGGCTTACGGCAGGACTTTGGACGCCTTCGAAAAAGGTCAAATCCAGGTCTTGGTCGGCACCCAAATGGTGAGCAAAGGCTTGGACTTCCCTCGGGTTAATTTAGTGGGTGTGCTTGATGCTGATCAAGGCTTGAACCGGACCCATTTCCGAGCCCAGGAGCGTTCTTATCAGCTCTTGTCGCAATTGGCAGGCAGGTCCGGTAGGCATCAAGGCATAGGCACCGTGCTTTTGCAAACGCGCATGCCTCATCATCCCTTGTTCGCCTTGTTGCAAACCCAAGATTATGCCTCTTTCATGGATCAGGAACTCCTGTTCAGGGAGCAACACCTGTACCCACCCTTTGTACGCTTGATCCGACTTACCCTTGGTCATGCGCAGGCCCAAGTTCTTCAAAAATCAGCCGATACCTTGGCCTTATGGTGGAGACCTTGGTTGGGTACCCGATTGATAGGTCCTGCGCCGCCCATGACCGCTTTGTTGCGTAACGAATACCGGTTGGAAATGTGGATCAAAGCCGAAAAAGACCCTAACATCTTGCGTAAAATCCGGGATTCCCTGCCCTCATCGCTGCATCGACTCAGTCTTATTCGAGAATTCAAAGGTCTCCGCATGGCTCTGGATGTGGATCCTGAATAATTCATTCTTTACCAAAAAATACCTCATGAAAACACAAGCCCGCATTTTCTTCCAATTCTTCATGAACGGCCTTCTTTTACTTGCACCTGTTGCAGGAACCATCTTTGTGGCCTTGTCCATTTTTCGCTGGTTGGATGGTTTAATTCAAACTGGAATTCCTGGATTGGGGCTGATCATTTTGGTCATTGGAATTACCGTGTTTGGATACCTGGGCTCAATGTTTCTTTTTCGACCAATTTGGGTGAAGGTGGAGGAAATGCTGGGCAAAGCTCCGCTTGTCAGCCTTATTTACAATTCGATCAAGGATTTGGCTTCCGCCTTCATGGGCGACAAAAAGAAATTTAACCAGGCCGTGATGGTGGATTTGGGCAATGGCTGCTGGAAACCCGGCTTTGTCACCCAAAGTGATATTCCGGTCGAAGGGGTCAACGGCATGGTTTCGGTTTATTTCCCGCATTCCTATAATTTTTCAGGGAATGTTTACTTTGTGTCCTCAGCTCAGGTGAAGAACCTTGACGTGCCCTCGACGGATTTCATGAGGTTCATTGTTTCTGGGGGTATCATGCCTTTGGAGAAGGACGATAAGACCACGCAAGACAACACGAACAACCATGATTAAGCAATTTGCCCACATCGTGTTACGGGTTTGGGGATGGCGCTTAGGAGCTTTTCCGATACATCTGCGCAAGGCGGTCATTGTGGTTGGACCTCATACCAGCACATGGGATTTCCCCATGGCGTTACTCGCTAGAATAGCGTTGGGCATCAAGGTGAAATTTGTGGGTAAGGCGGAGCTATTCAAACCCCCTTTTGGCTTCTTGTTTCGGTATTGGGGAGGCTTCCCCGTCGCTAGAACGGTTCGCGAAGACACGGTAGCCAATATCGTGAGGCTGTTTGAGGCTCACGATGATTTTTTGTTTGGCATTTCGCCTGAAGGCTCTAGGCGCCATGTGCCTCAGCTACGAAGCGGTTTTTATTATATTGCCCAAAAGGCATCTGTGCCTATTGTGATCATTGGAATGGATTTTCACAAAAAAACCATCGAAACGGGTCCCGTTATACCGCCTGGTTTAAGCGAACGAGAAACCGTCTCGATGGTTGTGAATTATTTCTGTTCAGTTCGAGGAAAGAATCCCGGTCAAGGGATAGGTCCTGAACATTTGCCGAAATAAGGCAATTCCATCCAGAAGAATTACTTCTTCATGGATGCTCTAACCGCATCGTAACCCACTGGGGTATTCTTACCAATCACAGGTGTGCGTGGCTTACTGGCCTTTTTGGAGGCAGACTTCTTAGCAGCGGCTTTCTTAGGAGCGGCCTTCTTAGGGGCAGCCTTCTTAGGAGCAGCCTTCTTCTTAGGAGCGGCTTTCTTAGGAGCGGCTTTCTTAGGAGCGGCTTTCTTAGGAGCGGCTTTCTTAGGAGCGGCTTTCTTAGGAGCAGCCTTCTTAGGAGCAGCCTTCTTAGGAGCAGCCTTCTTAGGAGCGGCTTTCTTAGGAGCAGCCTTCTTAGGAGCGGCTTTCTTAGGAGCAGCCTTCTTA
>Ga0194119_10008803_pt1 | contig 13750 bp, 14 predicted proteins | sample TA2MahC100mmetaG_FD_148620 | JGI IMG/M metagenome (GOLD analysis project Ga0194119, IMG submission 148620) | Freshwater microbial communities from Lake Tanganyika, Tanzania - TA2015018 Mahale Deep Cast 100m | ecosystem: Environmental > Aquatic > Freshwater > Lake | place: Tanzania: Lake... | reverse complement strand
GGGGCCTGCTTTGCCCAGGTAGTCCCGGGCCATGTCATTGAGCTTGTAGCCAAAGCTCAGCCAGTACATCTCCTGTGGAGTTGTCTTGACGTTGTATCGGTTGCCCTGGTACTCGAACTCACCTGCCTGAGAAGAGACGTAGATCTCGTTGCGCAGCAGCTCAGCAAGCTGCTTGGGACGCATCTCGTCGAAATACTTCTGGCGGTCCTGGATCAAGTTGCCAGCAGAACGCTCGGCCGCCTTCTCAATCGCAGGTGCTGCGTACTTCTGAAAGCCAGGGGTGTTCTCATCAACGCCCCATGCCTTGGTGACATTGGCAATCAGGCCAGCCCGCAGGGACTGCAGCTTTGCAAAGCCCTGGTCAGCGCTTTCGTAGTCCGAGGGCCCGATCTGCCCTTCGATTCCAGCCATGCGGTACTGGATCTCCTGCCCCGCCAAGCGGCTCTTGGCCCGGTCGGCACCCATCTGCCGGTAGGGGTTGGCCAACCACATCGCCATGCCTGCTGACTGGTCCTTGGCGTAGACCTCACGCGATGCCTTGGCGTACTGGCTTTCGCCAACCTCTCCTTGCTGGTCGACGTTGAGCTGAGCCTTGCGGTAGGCCGCCATGAACTCGGCTTCGCCCTTCTGCATCTGCCAGCCGGCAAACGCCAGACCTGCCGCCTGGGCTGTCTTCACCGCCTCACGGGTGAAGGGCACCAGGGTCTCGTAAAGCTGAGAGAAGCGGTTGTAGCCCTGGACGTTGGGGGTGCCGCCCGTGCTGATCACCGATACCCCGTCAACACCAGGGAGCTCAGCCGGCCGGCCAGGCTGCGCCACCTGATACTCGACCGGTGAGACGAACGCATTGACAGGCCTGGCTGCTGGATTGAGCTGACCTTGAGGAAGCTGAAAATCGCGTGCCATGGCGCTATACGAGTTTCTTGATTGCTGAAGCGGTGTCGAGGTAGGTGTTCACGCCGCCAAGCAGCGCAGTGCCAGCGCTCATGGCCATGGTGCTGGCAGGCGCCCCGCCCTGCATCGACGGGCCAGGAGGCATGACCATCGACGGCAGCGGTGCAAACGGAGCCACCGGATCCATGTAGGGGGTGGGCTCGTAGAACTGCTGGCTGTTGTATTGATTGAGGTATGCGGTCACTGCCGACAACTGCTCTCGGCGGTACTGGCGGTTTTGGAACTGTTGATTGATCGTCTGCAGCGTCCTGTAGTCACCGACCTGGCGGGCGAAGTTGCCGACGTAGCGGTCCATGCTGCGGCCCTCTTGAGCAGATGCCTGGTAGGCCGCTGATGCCTGCAGCCCGCGGTACATCACCTGCTGCATCGCTACAGCTTCCTGCATCCCCCGTTCCTGCAGTTGCTGCTGAATTGCCTCAGCCTGCAGCGCATAGTTCGCACCTGCGCCGGCCCGGGCCTCGCCGACGCGCTGCGCCTGGGCCAACTCCTTGGCGAACTCGTAGTTCCTCAGCTGGCTGGTGTAGGCCAGGTTCTGGTTGTAGCTAACGGTGTCGCGCCAATACTTGTATTGCTCATTCAGCGAGTTGACCTGCTGGTTCATGCCCGCCTGCCACTGGTTGAACTGAGCAGTGGCGTTGGCGTAGGCGGTCTGGTTGAGGTTCTCCTGCTGCCGTGCCTTGTCCGCTGCATCGGCCTGGATCATGCCGAAGATCGCGGAGGCGCCGCCAACGGCTAGTCCAATCGGGTCAATCGAAAAGCCCTTAGGCCCAGGTGCTTGAGACATCAGAGCTTCCTCCAGAACGGACAGAACAACGCTGCACTGGGGCCAAACGGCCGGGGCTCTTCAACCGCGAAGCCGAGATGCTTCAGCCAGCGGATGGATCCCGTGTTCTTGGAATACACCATGTTCCGCAAGTAACCTCCTGCCTCCTCTAAGCAGTAGTCAACCCATTCCCTGCCATGTAGGCAAAGCTGATAGCGATGACTCTTGGTTGCAGTCAAGCCGTAGGTGCCCAGCAACCAGATGCGGTCATCACAGACGCCAGTCATGCCAACCGGCACGCCGTCGTCGCCTTCGATGGCCTGGCAAATGTCGCTCTCGAGGTAGCTCTCCAGAACGGCTTCCAGGCCCGTCACGCCATGGCTGAGCATGACCTCATGGTGATCTTGCGCACGGAGATTCAGGCCAATCTCCATGGCAATCTCTTCATCAGCTCTGACCCATTTCATCGCAGAGACCTCGCTTTACCGGTCAGAAGGGCAACCCACTCGCAAGTTGAGAACTTGCAGGGGTGTGGGGTGTCGTTATGGATCTCGACCATGCACCGCTCACCACGGCTCATGATCGGAATGCTGAAGACACCCTCGTAGAAACGATTGTTGTCGCTATCCCAGCCAGTGGGATTGATTGAGCCAAGCGTCGATGCACGGCTACCAAGGATGGTGGCGTCGAACGTGTAGATGCCTGTGTCCCTGCCCTCCGGGATCACATGAATCCTGAAGAAGCCCGTTTCGTGATACCTCAAGCTGGCGTGGCGAACCTGGGTGCGCTCGATGTTGGCCGCTGCCTTGCCGCCGCCAATCTCCTTGTAGAGCTTGAAGCGGGTGAAGCGATACCGGAAGTTGTAGGACTCACCGAAGTAGATCGGCTGGGCTGACCAGTTGCCCCTGGCGACCACCGTGGTGCCGCTGGTGATCGTTGCCAGCAGCACCCCACCGCTACCGGTGGTGTTCCACCCGGACCATGCCTGCGTCTCAGCCGCTGCTGCGTAGGTCAGCGTCCAGGTGGTGGTGTTGGCCGCGGCGTTGTAAGTGCCGGCTGCCACCCGCATGGCTGCCGGGGTCTCGGTGGTTGTCGACACCCGACGGTCCAGCAGCAATGGATAGGGGGCATTGGTCGGGGGCTCCGGCGAGCGGTCTTGCACCGGCATCCGCTCCAAGTAGACGTTGTTGCCGTAGCGAACCAGGCAGAACAACGTCTCCCGCACGCAAAGCACCTGGAGGATCTCGTCGGCTCCGTTGAACTCCCAGTAGCTCCAGCTGGATTGCGCCCGCTGAGCGCCTTCTCCGGCATTCCGAATGAAGTATTTGTAGACGTAGATCCGGGTCTCGTAGCCAGCCCGAGAGCTCAAGGTGAAGACCGCGTTACTGGTGTCATTCACCGTGATCGTGAAGACACTGCTCGGCACAAAGGCAGAGACGTAGCCGGTCAAGTCCTGGGCATCAGCAGTCAGCGCTGTTCCCGCACCGCGGACACTGAACTCGCGGAACATCGAGAACTCGCCGTTGGCCTGGCAGAAGACGATCCCACCACCGGCCAGCTGCGGCCTGACGTTGATGTCGACCTCAAACTGGGTCAACACCGTGATCTGCGCTGTGGCAGGCGTCAGGACTGTTTCGGCGGCGTTGAAGCGGAACTGATATTGCGACGAGAACAGGATCAGTTCGTCCTGGTACGGGACCGCGTACCGCAGAACGGACACCCGGTTATTGCTAGCCACAACATCAATAGGATCAGTATCCAGAACGGTTGTGACGGTCTCCGGGAAGAACTCAAAGAACCCGCGGACCCGGCTGAGGATGACGTTCTCGTCCGACAGGAACCCCAGCCGGTTCTTGTAGATGAAGATGTCATTAATGGGGTTGCCGATGAAGCTGGGGTCTGGCGCTGTGTCGTAGTCGCCTGCAACCCGCTCGCCCCAGCTGGGCAACACGGTGCCGCCTTGGGTGCTGCCATCAGCTGGCCCGAAGTAGAAGTTGCCGCTAGCCAGCCGCACCAGGATGTGCGGCATCGTGTCCTCGTCGACGCGGAACTCGACGCCAGGGCTGACGGTCTCACTCCAGGTTCCTTCCCCAAAGGTGCCGCTGTTGGGCGTGAACTCGACGTAGTAGCCGTCGAAGTTGTTACCCGGATCACCCGTGATGGCGACCTGATACCCGGTCGGGGCGATGGTGGGCAGCTCGGTGAACGCCTGCACCTCGCTAAGGATTGCGGTGATGTCGGCGTTGGCGCGGGCATCGTTCGCAGCCAGCGTGATGGCGCTAGCGCTTTGCAGGTGCAGCACTGAGCCGCTGCGATTAATCGTGACCCCGCTCAAGGGGCCAGCTGCTGCGGTGCTGATCGTGGCGACCTGGACCGGCGTGGTATCAGTACCGCCCTGCAGCAGGCTGCGAGCGACGTAGATCCTGTCGCCAGCGCGGTAGCCGCTGCCAGCTGCGTTGATGGCAACAGCAGTCACTGCAGTGCCATTACCGGTGACGTTGACCGTCAGGCCCTGCCCGCCTTCATCGGTGGTGGTGGCCACGCCGGTCACGGTGGCGTTAAGCGTGGTGGCAGAGCCGACGAGGGTGAGGGCTGTGGCAGCACCACCAATCAGGCCGCCGCGGATGCGGCTGGCGATCTCAGCTGAGTTGATCCGGTTCTCGGTGACCGTGGTGCCGCTGGTGACGACTGGCGCAACAGCTGTCTGCACCTGCGCCTGGGTGCCGTTGACATTGACGGTGTAGGTCTGGCCGTAGTTAGCCGCCCGCACCCAAATCAACGCCTCGTGCGCGGAAGGCCTGGCCGTAGCCGGCGCCAACGCGCCCTGCATAGCAGGAGACGTATTGGTGTTGGTGATGAAGGTGTAGTCGGCAATGGTCACCGCACGGATCTGCGCCCGGGCATCGGTGACCGAGCTCAGGTAGCCGTAACCCCCAGGGGCATTGACCGTCTGCGCAGCGCCGTTGAGGTCATAAACGCGGACCTGGGTGCTGGTGATGACCGCCAGGTACTCCTCCACGTTGTCCCGCAGGATGCTGTGGATGAACGCATCGCCAAAGTCGGTGTTCGACACCAAGGCGATGGTCTGGGTGCAGTCGCGCTTGCGCAGGCCCTCGAGGATCGAAGACATGCCATTGATCTGGATCTCGCCTTGGCTTGGATCGCGCTGCGCATCGGGCTGCTGGCTGATGCCCTGCGCAAGGTTTGGAATCGCGTAGGAGTACAGGCTCATCAGAGGCGCAGTCCTGCACTGATGCGACGTGTGGCCAGACCGTTAGCCGGTGCATACGTCGGGAAGGGGAAGTAGTTCCTGCCGCCCGTGAGGATGTTGGCCTGCTCGACCTGCTGCTCCATCCGCTCAAGCGTGGCCTTGGCGTCCTGCTCGTCTTGTGCGGTGTACCGGTACAGAGCATCTGAACCCAGCACCCGATTGGAGAAGACCCGTGCTGAACGGATGGTGGTCCAGCGGTTGTACGCCTCAGGGGCTTCATCCCATGGCAGCAGCCAGATCACATCAGCGTGCAGGTGGGGGATGTCACTGCCGAGCACAGAGGTGCGCTTCTCGCGGTCATAGACGTATTGACCACGCAGCTGAAAGCGACCGGCGTAGGCGTAGGGGTCCATCGAGAACCGCACCACGTTCTCGGGAACTCGAATCTTGTTGGTTGCAGCGTCCTTGGTGAACTCGTAGTCGAACTCGGTATTCCAGCTCCAGCCCTTGACCTGACCGTCCTTGTGAAACTCCAGCAGGGTGCGCTCGGCTACTCGTGCATCGACGATGTGCTGGTTCTCCAGCGTGTTCACCGGCTGCTCGCCGATGTTCTCCAATAAGACGTTGACCGCATCCAGGAGGGTCGTCCTGCCTGGCGTGACCGCTTGGTTCGCTACGCCCATTTGACCACTACAGGCTTGTAGTGCTCATTCTGCAAGACAACAAAAAAAGGGGCCAGCAAAGCCAGCCCCCGGGTGAACATTCGTCCCCTGCGCTCAGGGAATAACGATCTTACAGGCGGACTCAGCGCGCAGAACGCCCATGCCCAGGGCCTGGCGGGCCACGAGCAGGTCGGACTGGTACTGAACGCGAAACTCAGGACCGGTCATCTGTAGGGCAGGGTTCAGCAGGGTCAGGACGCCAACGGCTTCCTTGCTGAAGATCAGGCCTTTGCACTTGGACAGATCCTGGGCGTAGTCGGCGTTGTGATCGCCGGCCACCAGGCTGTAGGAAGCCTGGGTGACGTGGTTGGACATCATCACGGGGATGCCAGCCACACGCAGGGTCTGACCAGTGGCAATGGTGCCGTTGCCGCCACCGCCGCCGTTGAAGTCGGCATTAATCGCGCGGGAAGACTGCGAGATCAGGAAGTAATCCTCAGGAGTGAAGACTGCATACATGCCATCAACAGGCACGTCCTTCTGCTCGAATGCCACGCGGGCATCAAAGATGGCGTTCACCAGGGCATCGCCCTTGGCCTGACGGGTAGCGCTAGAACCGGTGTAGTCGGTGCCCAGGGTCAGCGAGTTGCCGGTCTTGTGAGCGTTGATGCTCTTCGACAGGGGCTGGGTGGTGTTGCTTGCAGCCGCAAAGATCATGCGGGCAACACGCTTGTCGTACTCGTAGGCCAGGGCCCGGCCCAGCTCGGTCGTGTAGACCTGGCGGACATCGAAGTAGGACATCAGCTCGTCCACCTCGAGGATCGCCACGTCGGCAATCATCAGGGCGTCGAGAGAGATCACGCGCTCATTCAGGTCGCTGGGATTATTCCCATTGCCGGTGATTGCGGTGCCGGGCTGGTGGTAGGAAGCCGCCAGACGGCCGGTGATCGGAAAGGCAACGCTCTTGCCGCCGCGGATGTTCCGCTCACGGACTTTGCCTTTGAAAACAGTGGTACGCAGGAAGGAGTCGAGCACCTCAGCGGCGCCCAACTTGAGCATCAGGGCGCGGTCGGCATCAAGGCCAGTAGCACCGGCACCCCAGGTTGCGGCTGTGCCTTTTACCTGGCCAAGACGCGAAAGAATTGGAGCAGTCATTGCTCTATTTGGTAGGTGGACGTTGTTTCAGAGCGTCTTGCCAACAACTGCCACGAGTTGTCCTCCTTGGAGGGCCCGCCGTTTTGGTTGCTCTTGTGAATGAACGTACTAAAAAACGTCGCTTGCTGCCATCATTTGTGCCACATTGTTCCTGTAAGCCTCGTCAACGTCGTACAAGCGTTGGCCGCGGTCATTGGTCTTGTTCATGGCATCCAAGACCTGCTGCTGGCTTTCAAAGCGGGTTTGGCGTGGTGCATTCCCACCCCCGTAGAGCTTTGGCTCCACCACGGCATCAGGGGACGAACGCCGGGCCACCATCGCCTTGATTGCCCACTCGATCGCCGCCTTGTTGCCGCTATCGACGACGGCGTTGTAGCTGGCCAGTTCACCTTCATCGAGGTTGGCTGAAGCCCAGGCGCTGAGATCCGCAAAGCCCTGGTCACCTCCGACCATTGCCTTGATCTGCGCAGCATCGGCGTCTGACATAGCTGGCTGCGGGGTGCCAGCTGCCTGCGCCTTTCCCACGTAGTTCTCCACCACCTGGCGGGGAACCTGGAACACCTCCGCGAGATCGTCGAAATGGTTGCTGATGTCCTCGCCGCTGTCGGCCTTGAACATCACCTCAGCTAGGTCGATCCCCCTCGCCTCTAAGTTTTCTACGGCTTCTGAGCCATACACTTGCGCCGCCTGTTCCCGGGAATACCCTTGGTCGGGAGAAGCACTTCCTGGGCCAGGCTCTGCGAGATCGGGTTGGCCCAGTTTTCTTTGCAGCTCCTGGTAAGAACGCTCCAGTTCTTCGACGCTTTTGAACTTGCCTGCCAACAACTGCTGCTCCTGCGGCTGTCCGGCTTGCTGTTCCTGAATGAACTCCTTGAGCAGGCTTTCCTGCCCAGGGGCCACCATCCCCTCCACCGAACCTTCCGGTGTGGTGATTTGAGGGGCGGCGATGTCGACGTTGGCTGGGGTCGTGGTCATTGGGGTTGGTCTAGGGGTGGTTGTTGCGCGGCCATCTGCATGTCTTGTGCAGTGGCCGCGGCAGTGGCCAACTTCTGTGGGTCAGCCATGCCGGCTTGCATGGCCTGTTGAGCCATGGCCATCTGCTGCTGTTGCTGCATCTCGGCCATGAGCTCTTCCTCTGACTTGACGAGTCCGAGGATGTCGATGCCCATGCTGTACGCCAGACGCTTGATCAACTCAGGCGGCCGGACGTACTGAGCCAGGGCATCAGGGCCCATCGTTTGACCGAGGGTGGTGGTAAAACGCACCAACTGCTCGAGGTCATTGCCGCGGCCTACAGCTGCCAGGCCCACCGTCATCACGGGCTTGACCAGCTGCTTGTCCATCTTTGGCACCTTGCCGGCGCGGGTCAGGATGTCGAGCTTGCGAGCGACATACGGCACCTGGAACTCAGTCGTCAGGATTGAGTAGATCGAGCCCAGGGAGTTCTCGATCTGCAGCGCTTGAAGGCGGACCTCTTCTGCAGTGACGCGCTCTGCATCACGCATGTCGGCCAGCATGAAGGCCTGCGCCAGGCGTGCTTCGATCTGCTGCTTGCCCTGCATCGCAACACCCAGATCCGCTGACTTCTGCACCTGCAGCGCCAGCACATCGTTGGGATCACCCGTCACGAAGGCGCCATTGGGAGCGCGGGCCAGGTCAGCGGCTTTGGTGACGCCATTGGGCTTCACCAGGAACAGCACCTTGCTACTGGCCAAGCTGCCTTCTGCAATCGCCTGACACAACGCCTCAACGGTCTGTAGGTCAGCGATGGCAGCGGATTCGACGTAGCCAACGCCGTAGTTGGCGCCGGCAATGCGCGTCATGCGCAACGGCAACCAGGGGCTGACTTCTTTGGGTGCCTTGCCTTCAGTGCCAGGGATGACCTTGCCGTTGATCTCCTGGTGCCAGTAGACGTGCTTCCCTTCCCAGTAGATGTAGGTGTAGAGCTTAACGGTCTTCTCTTTGCCCTTGGTCGTTATGTCATTGCGATCGAGAATGCCCTTGAGCTCGTCGTCTTCCTCGTAGCACATCTCCTGGACGTTCTTCGGCAGCTGATACAGCGCCAACTGCTCGCAGGTCACCACCTCCAGGGGGTTGCCCATGGGGTCACGCGAGCAGACATAACGGTTCAGGTGATAAACCCTGAGCCCTTCCGGGGAGACGTACAGCAGGGCATTGCCGGAGACGATCAGATGCAGCAGCGCCTCGTGGAAGACCACGCGGTCATTGCTGGCCTCGATCTCCCGCAGCACCAACCGCTCGATTTTGCTAAGCGCTTCTTCGACTTGTGATTTCTGCTGAGGCTCTACCCCTTGCTTGGCCAGCTCCCCTTCATCCAGGGAGAAGCGGAAGAACTGCTGCGTCGGCGGCAGCAGCGCAAGCAGCATCCGGCTGGCCAGGTTGAGCACCCCGCGAGCGCCGATGCCATTCCAGGGGACGGCATAGGACTGACGGTTTTCCGCTGTCGGCTCGCTGGTTTCCGGGATCAGGTACGGAATGGTGAGGCGAGCAGCAACACGAGCCCGGTCGAGGTAGTGATCTCGGTCGGACTCCAGCCGGCGGTAGCAGTGTTCAGCAAGTTCCATGTCTTACACCGAGAAGTTGGCACCGGCGCCAGTGCCACTGCCCATGGCGCCAATGCGCAGGGACGCCGCTGCCGTTCTGGCGCCGGTCGTCCTTCTCCGCTGCTGCGACATTGACGCTGTTGGCCCCTGTTGACTGCCGGGAATGGCGAGGATCTTGAGCGATTGAGCTACGGCCATGCCACGCGCAGCAATCTCACCGAGACGTTGCGCTTGCTGAGCCTGAAGCTGCTGGGCTTGTGCTGCTTGTGTGCTTTGCTGTGAAAGCAACTGCTGCTGATAAGCAACCATCTGCGCCTGCTGCTGAGCAGCAATGGCTTGACGCTCCCTCGCAATGCGATCAAGTTCGGCTTGCTGTGCTGCAGCCGCTGCAGCCGCTTGCTGTTGCGCGTACTGCTCGGGGGTGGGCGGGCGCTCGGTGGGCCGGGTGCTCTTCTCTGGAACCCCTGGTTTTTTGAAATACCCCTTGGTGTATGCCATCTCTACACCCCCATGTTTAAGCCGGTTCCAGCCGAGCTGGGCACGCCGGCAAAGTTAATTCTGAGATTTGATTCAGGCTTCTTTTTTTTGGTTGTTGCAGCGGTGGTTTGAGCGCTAACCGGCGTCTCGCTTTGCGTTGCCGAGACTGCATACGCGCTGGTTTGCTGCGCTGCTGAACTGGCAGCAGCAGAGACGGCCTCGTTCTCGTAGCGCTGCTGCAAAGCTGATGTTTCAGAGTTTGCAGCGTCAATCTGCTGCTGTAATTGCGTAGCAAAGGTGTCCTGCTGGGCGCTCATTTGCGAGCGATACAGATCCAATGCCGCCTGATTGGCTGCAATGTCCGCCTGGCTAGGGCCCTGGTAGACGATTTGCGGGGCCTGGGGCTGTGAACCGCCGAAACACATGACTTCGCTCCTTAGGTGATGTTGAGGCCAGCGCCTTGGCCGGTGCTTGTTGCCGTACTGCGCTCAATGCGCAAAGCGCCTTTGCCCTTGCTGCTCTTAATGCCACGCGCGGTTGCGCCAACCCGTGGCGCTTCAGCACTTTTCTCTGGTGGCGGCGCACCAATGAGCGTTGCAAGCCTCATCGCTTGCGCATTGGTGTTCTCGGCCTGCAGTTTGGCTTGATCGGTGAGCCGTCCGTAAGCCGCTTCCTTGTCACGCAGGGAAGCTGTCAGCTGTTGCTGCAGCATTTGCGTGCCGTTGTTCATCGTCTGCTCAATCGCAGACTTCTGCAGCTGAAATTGGTTGTTGTAGGCGCTGTAGTCCGGCATGGTGATCGTTGCCGCACTGCCGCCTCCACCGGAGCACATCAGGCCACCTCCCCTGAGAACAAGGTTTGCCGCTGATCTGCTGCCAAACGCTCCAGCCAGCGCACAACAGACACCTGTCCAGCGCGAAACCAGACTTCTTTTTCGCTCAAATCAAGCGATGGCGCCTGATCAGGGAACTGCTGCGCCAATTCGGCGACCAGTCTGTCGTCGATAGGGGGTAGCAGGCCCACTCTGCGGTGTCGTAGACGTTGTAAGCGTACCCATTAACGCTGTTGCAGCACAGCTTCAAGCGTCATAGTGGGCAAAAGAGGGCTACGAGGACGTAAAAGTGGCAGATCTGCAGGACCAACTGGCGGAAATCCACGCCGAAGTGGTCGCCCAGGTGCTGGAAGACCTCAAAAACGGTGATCGCAAGGCCCGTGCGGAGGCCATGCAGCTGCTCAAGCAGAACAACGTCACGGCTGTGGCGCAGGAAGGCAGCACGCTGCGCAAATTGGCCGGGAAGTTGGACTTCTCAGGAATGGAGGAGAAGGTTGTGCCTATTTCCCGCCAACGCGAAGTGGGCTAATACCTCCATGCGACCGGCCCCCGACCTTTGGACGCCAGCCCAGGGCGAGCGCATCAACTGCGGCTCCGGTCTCATCCAACCAGGCGTCATAGGCCTCCTGTTGCAGTTGATCCGCACGGGCCTGACGAGCACGTTCCTGGTCTTGTGCAGCGGATTCCACGAAGTACCCGCACGCAATGGCGAGCGCATCAAGGCGGTCGTCGTGGGACAAGCACCCTTTTTCTGCGGTGAGACGCGACGCCTGTACGAACAAGGAGCGACCATGCCCGTTCTCGGGGTCTTCATCGAGCAACCGGTAGTCCTGCTTGATGACGCGGGTGGTGACTACCAGTCGGTGCTGCTGGATCAATGGACCCAGGGTGTCGCAAAGCCGCTGCTCTTTCCGTTGGTTGTGACGAACTTCCTCGATGGTGACCGGGTGCTCACGCATCAGGTGTGGTTTGAGCAGTGCGGAGAACATGCCATCACCCATGTTTGATTCGGCGACGACGTAGTTCACGTCCCATTTCTTGGCGAGGGTGGCCAGGAACTGCAGCACCTCATCGGCATAACCCAAGGTGCTGCCACCGGACTCCAGCAGGAACAGGTTGCCGTTGAGTTCAGCAACGACAGCCCAGGCCAATTCATCGGCGCCGCGGCCTGCAGGGTCAATGGCGAGGACACAACGCCAGGTCTCTTCACGACTGATCCAACCGTTGTGGAAGATCGGGCGGTGGTAGTAGCGATCAGCGCCTATGCCGACGCAGACCAGCTCCTGCAGGCGCACATCCGGTTGATTCGACCAGACGACGGTCTCGGGCAATGCCGTGCCGTCGATGTCCATGACGATGAGATCCCCCAGGCGGATGGGGAACTTGTCCAGCGTTGCCAGACGAGTGTTGAGCATGAACTGCAGCTCAAAGCTCGCCTTGGTCATGGCGGCCTTGCGTTGCAGCAGGTCGTCATGGGAGAAGCGTTCAGGATCCGTTGGTTCCCCCACTAGGGAGGGGTCAGACAACAGCTCCTCTTCAATGGCCGGGCAGAGATTGCCCTCATAAGGCTCGAGCTCTTTGGGGTAGAGCGCTGGCCAGTAGCGAGCGGAGTAGCTGCGCTCCCTGACCAAACGCAGGTAGATGGAGGTCTCGGTATGAGGCGTACCGAGGTACAGGATCTTGCGGGGAAGGATCTGGCCTTCCTCTGGCTTGATGATCGACTGGATCTCTTCAACGGCATGGGCCACTCGCTCTTGCTTGAGCTGAGTGATGACGTTCGCCAACGTCTCCACGTCATCGAGGATCGCGCAGGTACAACGCTGACCTGTGGTCTGCCCCATGATCCCCATCGAGCGAACAGACGGAGACTGCTCAACCATCGTGGGGCCCACATCAAAGGCCACGTTGGAGAAGCGGTTACTGGGACCAGGCGTCAGGCATTGAAGGATGTCGACCTCACCAATGCAGCGCAGCATGAACGACGAGAAGTCCGTCGCCTTCACTGCCGTGGCAGACACCACCAGGATCTTCTCGTTGGGATCCACCCGCAGTCGCCACAACGCATAAAACGACGCCAGGATCGACTTGCCCAGCCCACGGAACGCCACGGTCAATGACCGTTCAGGACCGCTCTGCATCCACTCGCAAACGCTGATCTGCTGCCGGGTGGGGCTATCGGCTAACCCCAACTCCCGCAGCAGATAACAGGTGAAGTTCGGGAAGCTATCCCGCAGGACAGGCGGTAGAGGCTCCCACAGTTCCTTCACTTCTTGGCAGCAGCCTTACCAGCAGGCTTCACCGGGGCTTCGTTTGCCCCTTGGACGTAATACCCCTCAGGCTTCACCTTCTCCAACGTCTCCTCCTTCACACAGCTGGCACCCACCAGCCCCAGGTCCAGACGTTGGTTGTTCGTCAAATACGGCATGACATTCCAGGCAACAACTCAAGTCTGCCGACAAGGAGACCCGCAGGCCAACAGACCTACAGCAGTCTCCCCGCCTTGACTCAGCCGACCACGACCAAGCGACCAACTACAAGCCAAGACCACAGGACTCTACCCAGCACGCAAAGCTCTCGCCCTCTTGCTCGGCAATATCGCCTCACCCATCACCGCAATCGCTGCTCTCTGCGCCTCCACCTGGCTGGGATGAATCACCCGGTAGATCCGCTTCTTCGTTCCCCCTCTCTCCCCCTTCACCAGACCCAAGCAGCTGATCAGTCCGTCATCCAGCAGCAGGTCCACAGCCCTCAACACCGTCGCCTTCCCTAACCCGCAGACATCAGCCAATGCCTTATGGCTCATCTGCGTCGTCCCCCCACACTCCCCCCTGCGGTCATGCCACGCCGCCTCCCACAACACCCCGTACACCAATCCACACTCCCGACCCAACTGGCAGGCATCCCTGATTAACGGGCAGGAGTCCGTCAGCAATACCGCCATCCGTTCCGCACAGAACACAGATATAGAAGAAACGCTACACCCCCGCAGCACTCCTCCAGGTCTTACCTCGATAAACCCTCCCCCAAAGGGCATCCGTTCTGTCTGAAACACAGATATAGAAGGACGCCAGAAGACCCTCCTCCGCCCCTAACCCCCCGCTCGCGGAACTAGGAAAAAACGGGGGAAGAAAC
>Ga0194119_10008794_pt1 | contig 13759 bp, 11 predicted proteins | sample TA2MahC100mmetaG_FD_148620 | JGI IMG/M metagenome (GOLD analysis project Ga0194119, IMG submission 148620) | Freshwater microbial communities from Lake Tanganyika, Tanzania - TA2015018 Mahale Deep Cast 100m | ecosystem: Environmental > Aquatic > Freshwater > Lake | place: Tanzania: Lake... | reverse complement strand
GCCACCGTGGCGCCGGACCGCAGTCCAAAAGTGCCCGAAGCGATATTCGGTTCGATATGCAGTCCGTAAATCTCGTCCACATCATTGAGAACGCCCTGCTCCACCATTAACTTTGCCCCGCCCGGATGCTGTTCTTCGCATGGCTGAAAGATAAATTTTACCCGTCGTTTGAGTTTGTCCTTCAACTGCACCATGAGTTTGACCGCGCCCAGGAGCATCGCCATATTCGCATCATGTCCACAGGCATGGGACACTCCCTCGTTTTGGGATTTGAATTCAAGCTCATTTTCTTCCGTTATGGGCAAGGCATCCATGTCAGCTCGAAAGGCTACGGTGCTCGACGCTCCGTGAACGTCCAGGACTCCGGCTACACCTGTCTTTGCTATATCCGTGTGCACCTGAAGCCCCAGCCGTTTCAATTCATCGGTAATAACGCCAGACGTGCGGGTTTCAACGAAACCGGTTTCAGGATGTTTGTGAAAGTCCCTCCTCATCTGAATTACATAATCATGTATCCCTTTGGCGTAAGTCAGTATCTCTTGTGTTAGTGGTTTATTCTGCATTGTTGTACTTCCTGGCAATCATTCCCATTTTGATGTACAAGGTTGGGTGAAGCGTAATCATACCCAACAATAATGTTTGTTTGTATCAGTTCACCCCCTCCCCCCGTATCAGGTACGGGGCAGGCTCTAACCCCTCCCACCAGGGGCGGGGGAAACCCGTCCTCGACTCAGATCGGGGAAACGTTTTCTCCCCCTCGATGGGGGAGGTCAGGTGGGGGTGCTAAACTGTTGCGTTTGTTTCTACATAATTACCTAAGAACCAGCGCATTTTTGCGCTACCCCAAGTCCATCACTTTCGGGGAGTGTTAACTTTCCTTTATCAACGGTTGCCCCGATATAAGGGTCGTTTGCAACAAGCAGATGTCCGTCAAGGTCGGCATAGTCGACCAGGGGCGTTAGATGCGCTGCCGCCGTGATGGACACCGAACTTTCGATATTACATCCAATCATAATTTTGAGACCGTGGGCGCGGGCCGTGGAAATCATCCGAGTGGCTTCGCGAATCCCGCCGCATTTCATCAGTTTAATATTAATCCCATCCACAGCGTCTGACAGGGCGGGTATGTCCCCTGAACATTTTACATCTTCGTCGGCAAAGACAGGTATCTTTACACGTCCTCTGATCTTCTTCAGGGCTTCAATGCTGCCGACGGGAAATGGTTGTTCTACAAGTTCAACACCGAGTTCTTCCATAGTGTTCAGCTTCTTTATCGCCTCGTCAACCGTCCAGCCTGTATTAGCATCTACACGGAAAACAGCCTTGGTAATTTTGCGTAATTCTTTCAGAATTTCCAGGTCGTTTTTGATACCTACTTTTATTTTCAATATGGGAAAATCTTTTACCTCATCCGCCTTTTTGCACATTTTTTCCAGGGTATCAATTCCTATGGTGAACGAGGTTGTCTTGGCTTCTTTTCGATTCAAGCCGAAGAGCTTATAAAGGGGTATTTTTAGTTTCTTGCCGATGAAATCGTGGAGGGCTATGTCAATTGCCGCACGCGCGGCGGCATCCTTTGGAAATTTGTTCTTGAGGTAACCGGTAATATCTTCTACGTGAAATGGATCGGCATTTTTTAAGAGATCAATGGACTGAGCAAGCACTTCAGTAACGCTTTTGACGTCCTCCCCAAAAAATCTGGTAGGCGCTGCCTCCCCCAACCCCGTAATTCCATCTTCATCTTTTAAAAGAACTATAATATTGTTTTGTACATCACGAATTTCCCGGGCAATCCGAAAGGTGTGCCTGAGTTTCAAATCTAAAGGTTCTACAGAGAGATTCATGGTAAGAGAGGACGGATGACGTCAATAAATTTTTCCACACCGAACTTGATGGGATCAGTAGCGGGGAGTTTTGTTTCCTTTTCCGCTTTTTGGATCTCTCGTAATGCGTCATTGTCCGACATACCCACACAGTTGAGCGAAATGCCAAGCACCTTACAGGGATGGACCGGCTGCGCCAGTTTTTCGTAAAGTTCGATCAAGTACGGGAGGGGCAAAATGGGAAAGTCGGCAAAATGGCGGAGCGTCTTTCGTGCAGGCTGATGGCATAAAATAAGGCCCTGCGGCGCTGAACCGTGCAATAGGCCAAGGGTAACGCCGGAATACGCCGGGTGCACGATCGTGCCCTGTCCCTCGATACTCAAAAGTCGATACCGGGCGCGGTCGAGCACGAGTTTTTCTGCCGCCCCGGAAATGAAATCGGAAATGACATGGTCCACGGCAATCCCGCTCCCTTCAATCATAATTCCTGTCTGCCCCGTTGCCACAAAACATGCGTTAATTCCCCGTTTTTTGGCGGCATTTGTGATTTCGATGGAGGTCACCATCTTGCCTATATTACAATCAGAGCCTACGGTAAGAATGCGCAACGTCTTTGTCTCTTTTGCTTTTACGGCGCCAAGGGGAATGTCTTCGGAAACTTTGCGGACGTCCCAGATTTCACGTTGATGGTCGTGCGCCAGTTGAGAAAATTCGGGATCATCGCTTACGTGGCAGTGGAGACCGCTGATTATATCGAGTTTATTTTTTAAGGCATCGGTAATATGTTTGCGCCATTCGGCCGGAAGCATGCCGCCGGGAGGGGCGATGCCGATAAGGAGGGCCGTAGGTTTTAACGGTAAAGTTTCCGCAACGGTACTAACAATGGGAATTCCTTTGCCGATACCAATAATCGACTCAAGGTCTTTTCCCGCGTTGACACTGTCTATGACCGCAGCGACTTCTTCTCTGCAATATCGAATAACGCTGACGGCTGTTTTTGCGCTAAAGACATCGAGTCTCCCCTCAGTTAAAATGACGAGCTTGCGTTTGGTCATAGAGTTCATAGAAAGGTTATCTTCGCCGCTTTCCTTTTATGATTGCCTTGCTGCGTCGTTTCCTTTGTCTCTGGGGGGCGGCTGGATGCGATTTGCTAATGTGTGCGGCGTATTCCTGGGCGCTCAACAATTCATCGATGAGATGGCGTTCTGTTGTTTTGAACTTTATCAGCCAACCATGCACATAAGGGTCGTTGCTTAATATGTCCAGGTTTTCAAATAATCGCTCGTTTACTGCAATAACTTCACCTGCCATGGGCGATGTGATATCCAGCAGATTTTCTAACGACTCGACTTCTCCAAAGCAGATGCCCGCAAGGATTTCATCCCCTACTTTAGGTAAGTCCAGGAACAAAAGTTTATTGAGTTCATCAACAATATGTTTTGTCAGTCCGACAGTGATTGATTTAGTTTCGACATGAAACCATTCGTGGGTGGGTGCGTATTTTAGATGTTCTGGAATCATAACACAATATCTCACAAGAAATTATAACTTAATAATGTACAAAATGTTAACATAAGATATAAGAGTTGTCAAGGTTAATTGATTTCTAAGGGAATTTTAGTTATATGGTTATTAAAAATATAGACTTTCCATTTCTAAGGAAATTTTTTATACTATTTCTTGCTTCTCATTGAAAAACATTTACGTGCCGGGGCGACACGTCACCCGTCACACGCCACTCGTCACATGATAGAGGTTTCATTGCCGCTTGACGATGCCGTTTAGGTTAACACTCTTGGATTTCTGGACATTGCATGAGAATAGGGCTTATTTTGAATAAAGGTATATATTGCCTTACCATTAAACTCGTTAAAAAGCATACTATTCGGGTTGGATGTCTGGGTACCTTTGGTTTTCCGGGAGGTTTTTATGTCTATGCCGGGAGCGCTCAAAATAACCTGAAAGGCAGGATTGAAAGGCATTTGACAAAAAACAAAAAAATGCACTGGCACGTCGATTATCTGCTCCATTACGGGCAGGTGTCTTGTGTCCATACCTATGCTGCTGAAAAGAACGCAGAGTGTGTGCTGAGTCAAAAAATTGGGAATATAAAAGACGCCGTGATGCCTGTACGTGGTTTTGGTTCTTCTGATTGTGCATGCGCTTCGCATCTTTATTTTTTCCAGAAAAACCCTGAGTCAAGGATATCCAGGCTTAAGATTAATGGTATCAGTCCCCCTCCCCTAACCCCTCCCACGAGGGGCGGGGGAAACCCGTCCTCGACTCAGATCGGGGAAACGTTTCCTCCCCCTTGATGGGGGAGGTTAGGTGGGGGTGCTGAACTGTTAAGATTAATGAAACATTACCTCAATTCTACGAAAAAGATTGTAATTATAGTATTACTCTGTAAAAACTTTTTTGTGTAAGTTTTTAGAAATCATGTCCTCGTGCAAACGGGGAAGTGACGTGTGTCGAATGGCGCGTGACGAGTAAAACGTCACCCGCCACCTGCCACGTGCCTTATCTTCACTATTGGTGGTTGATTTAATTATGATTACTGAAACACCGATGATGCGCCAGTACAACGAAATAAAAAGGCAGCATAAAGACTCACTGCTTTTTTTTCGTATGGGCGATTTTTACGAGTTATTTTTTGAGGACGCCAAGTTCGCCTCGAAGGTATTGGGGATCACCCTTACCTCACGTTCCAAAGGTGAAGGCGCAATACCCATGGCAGGCGTGCCGCATCACGCCGCCGATTCTTACATTCGAAAATTAATCAAGGCCGGGCATAAGGTAGCTATCTGTGATCAATTGCAGGACCCTGAAGAGGCCACGGGAATTGTCGATCGCGGTGTTACCCGGATTATAACGCCGGGCACGATTACAGAAGATACCCTCCTGGAAGATAAAAGCAATAATTATTTAATAGCGGTATTGGAAACAAATACCATGACGGGATTATCCTGGATAGATTTATCTACAGGCCGGTTTCAAGTCGAGGATATTCGGAAAGAAACTCTCTTTGACGAATTTGCAAGACTGAATCCATCGGAAGTGCTGTTACCCGAAGAAACCGTAAGGAACAATACCTCTTTTATGGAAAGGATACGGGCAGAATGTGACGGGATCGTTACCGCTCGCCCTGATTGGGAGTTTTCGAAAGATACTGCATATCGAATCCTGATGGAACACTTTGGAACCGCCTCCCTGGAAGGTTTCGGTTGTGAAGACGTGGGACCGGCTCTGGGAGCTGCAGGCGCCGTAATCCAGTATTTAAAAGAGACACAAAAGACCTCGCTGAAGCATATTGGCAAAATTCAAAAATATCAGGCAGACAACAGGGTGCTCATGGATAAGGCAACTCAGCAGAGTCTGGAGATTACCCAGACCATGAGGGCGCGTGACCGGGAAGGCTCATTGCTGAGCGTGATCGATCAGACGAAGACGCCAATGGGAGCCCGATTGCTCAGGGAATGGATTATCAGCCCTTTGAGGGCATCTGCCGAAATCAAATATCGCCAGACCGGCGTGAAGGAATTATCTGAAAATTCGCCGTTAAGGCGGGAACTCCGCGACATTCTGGGTAACATCTACGATATTGAACGGATTTCGACCAAGATAAGCTGCGGTCGCGCCAATGGACGCGACCTTGTCAGTTTAAAACAATCCCTTTCCAAATTACCCGCACTCAAAGAAAAAGTAGGATTCTGTATGTCGGACGTTTTAGTATCGGCAGAAGAACAATTAGACGTCCTTGATGAAGTGCGCACCTTGATTGGTACGGCAATCGTGCCTGATCCGCCGCCCACGATTAAAGACGGAGGGCTTATCAGGGAGGGGTATGACGCAGCGCTTGATGAATTGAAGTACATCAGTAAAAATGGGAAGAGCTGGATTGCCAATTTTCAGGCGGAAGAGATCGCACGAACGGGCATCAATTCCCTTAAGGTCGGGTACAACAAGGTATTTGGATATTATATTGAAGTTACCAATGTCAACAAGGATAATATCCCGCAGACCTATATCCGGAAACAGACGCTCAAAAACGCAGAGCGTTTCATTACTCCTGAACTCAAGGAATATGAAACAAAAGTGCTGACGGCCGATGAACGCGCAATGGACCTGGAGTACGATTTATTTATCCAGATACGTGAACGGGTCAGTACCTTCACGGCGCGACTGCAAAGGACGTCTGAGGCAATTGCACTCCTTGACGTGCTGTCTACCCTGGCCAATCTTGCTGTAGAAAACCGGTATATCATGCCTGAGATTACTGATGGCCTTGAATTAAAAATAATCGACGGACGTCACCCCGTCCTGGACAGAAAACTTGCCGGCGAAAGCTTTGTACCCAACGATATTAATCTGGATGGGACTCAGGATACGATCATGGTAATCACCGGGCCAAATATGGCGGGAAAAAGTACGTACATCCGCCAGGTAGCCCTCCTTATTCTCATGGCGCAGATGGGGAGTTTTATTCCGGCAAAAGAAGCGGTCATTGGAACGGTAGACAGAATTTTTACGCGGGTAGGCGCCTCGGACGAACTTTCAAGGGGGCAAAGCACCTTCATGGTGGAAATGAACGAGACGGCAAACATCCTGAATAACGCCACCGAACGCAGTCTCATCATCTTAGACGAGGTGGGACGCGGCACGAGCACATTCGACGGTGTCAGCATTGCCTGGGCTATTACGGAATACATCTATCAGCACATCCACGCCCGGACGCTCTTCGCTACCCACTATCACGAACTCACAGAACTTGCCTTGCTCTTTGCGGGAATCAAGAACTTTAACATTGCTGTCAAAGAGTGGGGAGACGAGATTATATTCTTAAGAAAAATTGTAGAAGGGGGAACAGACAAAAGTTATGGAATCCACGTCGCACGGCTTGCGGGGATACCGCGGGAGGTCATCCAGAGGGCGCGCATTATCCTGAACAACCTTGAGGCTGCAACCCTTGATGTAAACGGCAAACCAAAGTTTGCGCCATTAAAAACGGCCCAGAATAGTAAACAACCTGCGCAGTTAAAACTTTTTTTGTCGAAACAGGACATGGTTATCGAAGAAATCAGGAAGCTTGAAACGTCCAGAATGTCACCCCTTGAAGCCCTTAACAAGCTCGACGAATTGAAAAAGAAATTAGAAGAGGATAATGGTTTGTAATTGATAAATTTTCTACGTAACTCAAATATCTTAATCAGGAATTTTAAAATGCCGCAAAGCCAACGTATCAGCAGGGGGCACGGTGCTTCGTGCTTTTACAATAATAAGCCTTTGCTGGTTTAATCGTCTTCGATTGAACCAAAATATTTCGGTTCAGGCTATAAGCCTGAACCAGCATAGAAACATCAGCAGTGGAAAATGTCTTGGCGACAGTATGTAGGGGTAATTCATGAATTACCCCTACAAGATTGAAATTCCTGTACGTTGAGGTAAAGCCCGAAGGGCTGACAGAGTATATCCCAGGGCGACAGCCATGGGATAAGGATTTAATAATATTTTTAGCCCTGAAAGGGCGGTACATTATCCCTGCGCTGGTTCAATCTTGCAGATTGAACCAAATATTTCGAATTGTACCATCGGTTTAAAAGTCTGTTTTTACTTTGAACTATGCAAACTGTTTCGTTCAATCGAGGACGAACAAGAGGGAATTCAAACAATCAGTTCCTCCCCCTTGATGGGGGAGGTTAGGTGGGGGTGAAGGAAGGATGCTCACCCTCCCTTTGTCCCTCCCATCGTTCGACTGAACTCACGACGAAGTCAAGGGAGGGATTATTCCAATTTTAATAGTCGCCTTCGGCGACGTAATTTAACAGGGGAAATTATATGCAATATCTACCACTTCTTACGATGTCCACAAAGGTCTCCATTTTCGTATTCATTATACTCTTTCTCTGTATCCTTTTATTTGCATTCGTTATCTTCAAATACGGATGGCTTTACATCAAGTCCGTTGCATCAGATGCCCCCGTGTCTTTCCTGCAAATGATCGGTATGGGCTTCCGGCATGTCGATGCTCACTCCGTTGTGGAATGCCGTATCATGGCAAAGAAGGCGGGGATAGATATTGCCTCCTCATCTCTTGAGGCGCACCAACTGGCAGGGGGCAATGTTGCCAATGTAGTGCGTGCCCTTATTGCGGCAAGCAAGGCAAATATCGAACTGAGTTTTGACCGCGCCTGTGCCATCGATCTTTCCGGGAGAGACGTGTTCGATACCGTAAAGACCAGCATCAATCCAAAGGTAATTGATTGTCCTGATCCTGTTAAAGGTTCCGGCGCGCTTGACGCAGTGACAAAAGATGGTATCCAGCTAAAGGCAAAGGCGCGCGTAACCATACGCACAAAGATCGACAGGCTTGTGGGCGGCGCAACGGAAGAAACCATTATTGCCCGTGTTGGTGAAGGCATTATTACGGTCATCGGTTCTTCTGAAACGTATAAAAAAGTGCTCGAAAAACCCGATTCGATATCAAACTTTGTCATGGCAAAGGAACTTGATGGAGATACGGCCTTTCAGATTCTTTCGGTTAATATCGTAAGTATTGATGTGGGCGACAACATTGGCGCAAAACTTCAAGCCGATCAGGCAGAGGCAGATAAGCGGATTGCCCAGGCGGAGGCTGAGAAACGGCAGGGCATGGCGAATGCGCGCGAACACGAGATGAAGGCGCTTGCAGAAGAAAACATGGCCAAAGTACTCGCAGCCGAGTCAGAAGTGCCCAAGGCCATTGCTCAGGCATTCCGTGAGGGGAATCTCGGCATTATGGACTATTATCACATGAAAAATATCCAGGCCGATACCGAGATGAAGACATCGATATCGAAAACAGGGTTGCCACCAAAGACGCCGTTATAAATATAAGGCTTGTCATTCCCGCATGTTTTTAGCGGGAATCCAGACTTGTCCTCTGGGCTGGTTCAGGGCTTGTAGCCTGAACCGAAACATTTTGGTTCAATCGAGGACGAGTGAACCAGCAAAGCAAGTAAGCGGAACTTGTCCCCTTAAAAATGGGGATTGGAGTGACCAATAACTTGGAAAGGCGCGCCTATGAACATAAAAAACAACATTGGATTCCCGCTAGAAACATGCGGGAATGACATGCTAAGAACAATAAACTTTGAAATTCCTTGTATACGTTAAATTAGGTATTCGGCAATTTTTTAAGAATTTTTTATGTCACACAGAAACCATGTAGGGGCACGGAGCACCGTGCCCCTACTTCGTGACATTGTGGCTAGAGGGAAAATACTCCAGCTTATCAGTACCAGCCCTCATTTCGGTAGAGAACATGGTTTTGAATATATCAATCTTAAAGAAGCAGAAGATAACCCAATTATCGGTAATGTGGTTTTTAGTTTTAGAAAATGGAAATAGCACATTGGTATAAATAAAATATTATGACACCTGCAATTCAAATAATAGGCCTTGTTATTATTATATCTCTCCTACCAATAACAATTTGGTGTGTAACTAAAAAAAAGCCTTATTTAAGAACCTTAATATTTTGTGTGGATCCAATTTTCTTTATCTTCGGTGTAATTTTATTCAAGATCGATCTTATCTACGAAATTACCTTACCAGAAGGTACTACTATAAAAACAACTTTACAAAAAGCTACTTTAGATGCCAAAGAGATATCAGCTCTTAAAGAAAGAGTTGAGGCCCAAAGTGCAACCATAGATTTAGTTGCAAAAAGTGCAAGCGAAGCAAAAAACCTTTCCACTGATGCCAAGAGTTTGTACGAAGAGCTTTCAAATAAGAACAAAATAGCTGATAAAGAGCTCAAAAATATTAGTAATAAAATCTTACCTTTAGAATTAAAGGCAAAATCTTTATCAACTCTTATTAGAAAAATACGAAAAGAACTATTACTTCTTCAAGAAATATTAAAAATACAACAGTTGACAACTGCTGCTAAGGCAGGTTCACGTAGAGATTACGAAGAACTAAATGAAATATCAACGAAAGATCCAAGAATTCAAACTTACACTAAGGCAGCTCTTAACGATATCTTTTTTTATTTCGATGCTGAAAGAAATATCGGTGGAAGAACATTGGGAGACCTGATTGCTAGGAAACCTATTGAATGTTCAGTAGATGAAGTAATTGATATATATCACAATGCAGATCCTTCTCTAGGTTTACGAGAATCTGCTATTAACACTTTGGCAAAATTGAAAAAAGATACAGCTGTGCAGGAAATTTGTGATTCCATATATAAAGAACAAAACCTACGGGTTATTGCAAGAATGATTAGAGCTTTATCTATATTAACAGATGAATATTTTGAAACTCTTGACATAAATAAAGTAAAAACCTGGTGGGGAAAGAATCCGAATAAAGAGAAATACAAATCATGTTACAAAGAATACTTGGAAGCTCTTGCTTATATCCGGAAAAAGTCTTCCTTAAGTGATGAAGAATCAAAATATGTTATTTCTCTTTTAGAAAAAACTATAGAAATGGACCCTGATGCACTCCATGCAAGGTGTTTACGTGCAGCATATCTTGCTAATATCGGGAAATATGATGATGCTGAGATAGAATTAAAAGAAGTGGAAAAACGTAATAATAACTATCGATGGTTGTATTACTTTCAAGCAGAATTATTTGTATGGCGAAAAAACTATGATAAAGCTATAGAATCATTAAATCAAGCTATGTCAATATCTCCTTCAATTGAGAATAATGTCAAAAATGCCTTAATATTCAAAGATTTAGTAAAAGATCCACAGATAAAATGGCCCAGCGAAAAAACAAAGTAATTAAATTATGATAAGATACTCCTCGAAATACCTGTTTAAGAGATTTTCTTACCGAGTCGCCTTTTTTTTACAAACTAAAACTCTTGCCCATAGACATCATAGCATACTTTCTCATTGCATTATTTTAGGGAATTTGGTTTAATTTTAAGCGTCTGAATTTATTTATGCCAGAGTGGTGGAATTGGCAGACACGCCAGACTCAAAATCTGGTCCCCGTCACAGGGGGTAAGGGTTCAACTCCCTTCTCTGGCATTTCTTTTAAAATAATATTTAGTATTCTGAGTCCTCTGGCTTAAGGTAACTAACCTTAAGCCTTTTTTGTTTGTCACACAGGTATTCACTTATAAGGAATAATATATGTTGATAAACATAATAGAACGTTTCACCTTTTATATCGGGCTATTCGGGTATGTCGTTATTTATTGGGGCATACTGAAATCCCTCTACCAATTCTTCCAGGCAGAGCTTTACAAAAAACAAGACGTGCACAACAAATCACTGGATCAGATACGGCTGATGCTGGGAAAATACCTGAGTTTCGGCCTCGAGATATTCATAGGAAAGGATATTGTAACAACGATCCTGAGTCCGACATGGCAGGAGATTGAAAGACTCGGCGCTATTGTTGCAATCCGAATTGTCCTGAATTATTTTCTTAATCGTGATATAAAGCTGTTAACCTCAAAGGAACAATAGTCACATAACAATAGAAACCACAGATTTCACAGATTACACAGATAAAAGATAAAAAAATTGTAACAGTTTAGTTTTTGAAAGGCATCAACAGTTGAAAATGCCTTTGTGCCTGTATGTAGGGGTAATTCATGAATTACCCCTACATTGCATGATAACCACATCATTACAGGAATTTTTCAAAAAACTAAACTGCTACAAATAATTTATAGATTCCGTGTTGTAAAATCTGTGCAATCTGTGGTTCCAAACTCTTTATTCGGTCTGAGGTTTTTCTCTCGTTAGTGGTTTAATTCTCTCTATGGCAAGCATACAATCCACCGTTATAGAAATGTTGCATCACGTCTTTCCCCAACATGCCAACCCTGCCGGCACGTTATACGGTGGATGGATGATGAACTGGATCGTAACGGCTGGGAATCTGGCTGCTTCGCGATTGACCAGGAAACCCCTCCTTCTGGCCTCTATCGAAGACCTGTTTTTTATCCAGCCGGTGAGAATTGGCGATGTAGTTACGGTCAAGGCCATGGTCGAATATGTGGGAAAGACATCTCTGGAAGTGGAGGCCGTGGTATTTTGTAAACCGTTAAACGGAGAGGAAAAACTCTGCACCCGTGCAAGGATGTCCTTCGTTTCCAGCGATGTTCATGGCAAACCAGTGCCGATAGAACAGCGTATCGAACCTGCTGATGAAAAGGAAATGAAAATCTACCGGTACGCAAAGGAGATACGGGAAGGAAGGCTTGTGCGAATTGCTCAAAGAAAGCAAAAGGTACGAGATACCAATCTAGAAGATGTTGGACGATTAAGCCTTCGGGTGTATCGTCTGGTCTTCCCGGAAGATGCTATTTACGGCAATCTCATGTATGGGGGAAAACTCCTCCTCATACTCGATGAGATTATGGCCATCATGGCCATGAAGTTCGCCAAAGGCGCTATTGTAACCGCTTCCCTTGACGCCCTGGATTTTTATCACCCTATCTATGTAGGGAATATCCTGATCCTGGCATCATCACTGAATTATACCGGTAGGTCTTCTACGGAAATTGGCGTAAAAGTCCTGGCCGAAGACCCGGTAAACAACACCGTTCAACATACCTGTACTGCCTTTTCTACCTGCGTTAAGGTCGACGATCACGGCAAACCCAGACTCCTTACGCCATTTACGCCTATGACCGATGTGGAGAAAAAACGCTGGGCTGATGCTGCGCAGAGAAAGCAGCATCGTATGCAAAGATTGAAGGAATTACAAATGGGCGCTTAGTGTAATCAAAAAGAAATAGAGGTCGCCTATCGCTCTATTAAAAAATTAGTAAACTTCATCGTGCTTTCCAATGTCAACAAAAACTGCTTTATCTTTTTCTGAAAAATAAAATACTACTCTTAAATCATGCTCAACGGTAAAACTCCACATTCCTTCTAATTTTCCAGAAAGTTTGTGAGTTCTTAATTGTGCGTCAAACGGATTTTTAATGAAAATGTCAATCTTTTCCCAATATTTGCTTTCAATATTTTGTTTTCCTTTGACCTTTTTCTTAAAAGCCCTTTTAAAAGGGGAACTAAAGGTGATTTTTACCAATTAGAGCATCTCCTTTAATCTTTTTATATCACCTGAAAATTCTAACTGTTCTTCTTCAATTTCTTTCTTGCTTTCCTGGTAATTTTTAAAGATTTCTTCCCGTCGTTCTTCAACTAAATATTTTTCAATTAAAAATTTTAATTCTTCCTTTTCCTCAACAGATAGTTTCTTAACTTCCTCTACTAGAGTATTATATTTTTGGCTCATAACTTTCTCCTGTTCACAAACAACCAAAAGATTTTCTGTAATTTACTTTCGGTTATCGATATCTATCTACATCATAAATAGAAAACAAGCACCTGAAAATAAAGTCAGTTGTTTAAAAAGTAAACATTTTCATTCCTCTTTGTGGCCGTCAGGTCATAGATGTTTCATTTGAAATGTGAAGGTTGACTCTACCGACTTTCTATTGTATTGCTCAATTTCTCTGACTGAACTTTTCTTAAATATTTGACTTCAAATGCTTCGCTGGTTCAATCTGCAAGAGTGAACCCGCCTTGTAGGAAACGGGGCATTTTAGGATCAGGTCTTCGCCTCCTCTTCTTCAAGCTTGATGTCATAAGTATCCAGAATCGTTCCCTTCGCCTTCTCCAAATTCCCTAATGATATCTCATAATCAATAATCGCCTTCGCCTCATTGCCTTCCGCAGTAGCCAAATCCTCCTGCGCACGCAGGATTTCCAGGCTTGTAGACCTTCCTACGCTGAACTTTTTTTCCTCCACCTCTAACCTTTTCTGCGCCAATTCCCTAGCCTTTCTCGTGGCGTTGACCCTTTCGATGTTGGTCATCACCTGCCGTACAGCTCCCCGCACCTCTACGACAATATCCAGTTCCTTTCTTTTGACATTCAAACTGGCCTGTTGTTTCTTAAGCTTTGACCTGTTGT
>Ga0194119_10008792_pt1 | contig 13759 bp, 13 predicted proteins | sample TA2MahC100mmetaG_FD_148620 | JGI IMG/M metagenome (GOLD analysis project Ga0194119, IMG submission 148620) | Freshwater microbial communities from Lake Tanganyika, Tanzania - TA2015018 Mahale Deep Cast 100m | ecosystem: Environmental > Aquatic > Freshwater > Lake | place: Tanzania: Lake... | reverse complement strand
CAAAACATCTCTCAGTGCTGGGTATTCAGCAGATTGCTTTTTCTTAGTGCCGTTGGTGCAAGAAATTTCTTGCACAAAGGTATCTGATATAAGTAAGAAGCGGTGTTTCTGAGAGAAAAAAAGAATAGAGAAGGTCTTATGACTATTTTGCAGGGTGGTCAATCAGCATCAAGAATCTGATTTGACAAAATTTCACCGCTCACACGGGAGCGGTCTATTTGGTGCAAGATTCAGGATATAACTTTTTGACAGGATGAACAGGATTTACAGGATTTTGTGGCGTTGTGCTTTTTTTTGCCATTATTCAGTCTATCCTGTTAATCCTGTCTTACCCTGTAATTGCAATTTTTGTTTTATTCATAAATCTCACCGCATGATATTACTATAATATCTGCAATTAGTTCAAGCAGGAAAAATTTTATTGCAATTAACCCCCTATTATCTTACAAATAATAAGATTGAAAGGAGGTTAAATATGCCATCCATGGGTACCTTACGTAAAGCAAAGCTGACAGTAACAATCAGCGGTGATGTGGTTAATGAAATAGACGAAATTGCAAAAGAAAAAGGAACCCCGAGGAGTCAGGTTATGGAAGATATGTTACGTGATTGGCTGCTGAAATCCAAAAAGAAAATGATAGAAAAAGATATAGAGGCTTATTATCTGTCTCTCACAGCAAAAGAGAATAAAGAATACAAAGAATGGACTGAGATAGTGGCAGAAAGTGCAAAAAGGACATGGGATGACTGATTATCCAAAAAGATGAATGAAATAGAAAAGGCGATTATGATATCCATTGGGATAATATGAACTTTAAGTGGTTTTTTTGGCTTCAGAAAGGAGGATTGGGGTCAAACTTTCATTATTCAATTACAACAGTAGTCTTTAGTTAGCTTACTTTTTCCTTTTGTATATGCCTATTGAATAATGGGCGACCCTTCCAGACTATGGAAGAATAGAAAAGTGCATCACGGATAGCAGGCAAAGCATTTCTCAGGCAATTCAACCAGGTACGGCTACACTACGACTTGCACGTACTTGTATGCTTTATAACGAATTGCAAATTTAAAAGAGATTCAAGAATTTTCTCTGCATCATCCCCATTTTTATTATCAAGAGGAAACAGCTTCCGCCTGTTTGAGAAAAATAGCCTTCTTAGGACATTCAACCTCGCAAAGGGCACATCCTTTACATCTTCTCTCCATCACAAATGCCTTCTTTTTTCCCGATATAAATCTTATGGTATTGGGTTCAGGGCAAGCCTGTATACACATCTTACAGCCTACACACTTTTCATCATTAACTAAGGCTACTACATACATGTTCTACACCTCGATTCTCTGTTTTTAATTATTTTTTCGCTAATGCCGCGCTCCTGTTGTAAGCCTCGGTGAGGACATTCATATTAGCGGCAATCAATTTCTCTACCTTATCATACTGTTTCTTTATGGCATCGTCCAGTGACGCCGTTGTACCTGATGCAACGAATTTCACTTTTCCACCGAATCTTTCCCTTATAGACTCCTGCATCGCATCCATGCTGACTATATTTGTTACACCCATAAGCGCCCCTAACATTGCAATATTTGTGGAAAGTTCCGTCCCGCCGATCTGCTTTGCAATCTCCGTTGCCGGAATAAAATATATACAGATGTTAAGTTCGTTGAGTCTTCTCTCTTCATCCTCTGTAAATTCAATGGTTTTTTTAGAATTAACTATGATAATTCCGTTCCTTTTTATGCCTGAAAAGAAGGGCATTGTATAAGACTTTCCCTGTAGAATCACATCCGGATGAAATATGAGTATCACATCGGGATAAAGTATTTCCCCTGTGTCAAATATCTGTTCATCAGAGACCCTAACATAGCTCTCAGCGGGAGCCAGTCTTTTCTCTGCGCCAAAAAAAGGGTTCACAAGGGCATTCTTTCTGTCCATAACTGCGGCTCCGCCTAGTATATGGGCGGCGGTCACCGCCCCCTGCCCCCCAAGTCCGGATATTCTTATGTAGATCTGCATTCCGTAACCTCCTGGTATAATGCTCTTATCAGTCCTTAATCTTGTGTAATCAGATGTCCTTAACCTCCCTCAAGCGGTATCTCTTTGTCTTCCGACACTAACACCGCTTCCGTCTCTAACGCTTCCTTTTTTACAGCGTCTTTAATACTTGTAAGGTATTCTCTTGCTTCGTCCGTTATGTGCTCCTTGAAGGCATAGTCACCTTTAAATCTCTCAGCAGCGACCTTCTTTGAGTCAGATGGTTTTATCTTGAGATTTGTTGGACATGGCGTAAATATCTGGATATAGGTAGGTCCAACCTCTCGCGCTATCAGAATGGCCTTTTTAAAACATTCGCTTATATTCTTTGGTTTGGCTGTAGAAACGACCGCCACATAGGCGCAGCCGGCGGATATGGCCAGTTCATGAACCCTTATCTTCTGGAATTTCTTTCCTGTCGGAGCCATGTTTAACACGGCGCCACACATGCTCATACCGCTTTCCTGCCCGCCCGTGTTGGCATATAACTCATTGTCAAACATTACTGTAGTAATATTTTCCCCCCTGAACCATGAATGGAGTGTCATGTCGAGGCCTATATCTGCAGTGGCTCCGTCTCCGGCCATGACGATGACGTCCTTTACCTTATTGGGAAACCTTAATTTCAACGCCCTCTTCAGCCCTGATGCCACGGCATTCTGGTTGCCGAAAAGGGAATGTATGTTATGCAGGGCAAGCTGTGTAAATGCAAGGCTGCTGCATCCTGTAGATCCTACCAGGATGGAATCTTCAGGTCTCGGAAGGGAGGATACCAGGACACGGAAAGCCAGTGCAAGGTGGCAGCCGGCGCACATGGGATGTTCCTCCAAAAGCTCCTTGAATGCCCCAAGGTCCCCCAGCCTCTTTTCACTACCAAAGGAACCATTCTTTTCGAGGTCTATATACTCCTGAGGCATAACATCTTCAAAATATGGATTAATCCTTGTTATATCCAGCGACATTATGTTTTCTCCTTATTAATTATTTTACACGCCGACCAGGGCGCCTTCCTTAACAACCTGTATAATAACCTCCGGCGGCATAGTCATGCCTCCGTAAACCCTCGGCCCCGGTAGTATGCGGTCGTTATTGGGTATCACCGATGCAACTTCCCTGCACAGCCATCCAACCCTGTTGAATTCAGGGATTATTATCTTTTCAGCCCCGGAAAGAACTGCTTTTATTTCGTCAGCAGGGAATGGCCTTATGACCTTTACCTTGACGAGCCCTGCATCAATACCTTCGGCCTTTAGCATCCTGATCGCCTCTCTGGCCTGTGAGACTGCCGTTCCAGAGGCGACAATCTGTATTGACGCATCAGGATTTTCCTGCTCAATAAAGCTGCCCATGTATTTTTTTATGTATTTCTTCGCCCTCTGTGCCGATGCCATTACCTCCTGCTGCCAGCTGGCATGAGCAGCGTAACTTATATAATTACTTTTCATTACAAAGGGATCGCGCATCAGCCTGAAGGGCGGCGTCTCCATATCAATGTGCGGAACAGGAGACAACCCCGGATTGTAAGGTCTGAGCTTCACATCCTCTGTAACGATATTTATCTTCTGCCTGGTGTGTGTCACAAAAAAACCATCAACAAACACGCCCATGGGGATATGGACGGACGTCTGCTCAACTATATCAAAGCTCATAAGAAGCATGTCATATAAATCTTGCGCCGCTTCCGCATGCATCATCATCATGCCTGTATCAAGAAGAAAACTCATCTCGATTGTATCAGGCTGAATGCTCAAAGGGGCATTGATGGCCCTAGTCATGAAACCCATGACGATTGGCAGCCTTGCACCGGACCACATGGGAAAGTTTTCAAAGGCCCTGAGTGTTCCGGGTCCGCAAGTTGCTGTAAACGTCCTCACCCCTGCCATCGCAGCGCCTGTTATCTCCGACATGACGGCAAACTCGTTTTCTCCTCTGAAGTATTCCTTTACATATCCTTCGGCGTAGAGGTCGCCCACAAGGTGCATGCTTTCACTCTGTGGTGTTATGGGATAGGCTATGGCTACATCTATGTTTGCACGTCTGACGGCCTCTCGTACCGCCTCGCTACCTGTTATAAACTGCTCCTCCCTTTTTGCTTCGAAGAGCATATACTCTGTAGATACCTCTTTCAGTTCGTTCGCCGGCATTTAAGCGCCTCCCTTTTTCATTTCCTTTACAATATCCAATAATATTTTCAATGTATTATTATCAGTATCCCTCAGTGAGGCATTCGCCTCTTCATGGCCTTCCTCCGCACACAACGCCACTGTATAGCAATCAGTTCCGCCCCTTATTATCTTAAGGGCAAGATTTGCCTGATGGCAGTGGACACCAATGAAAATACCTACATCTATCTTGTTGTGCCATATGGTAAGATTTGGATGATTCGGATTGATCTCCACTGACGGGTTGATCATGGGGTATTTGGGCCTGTAGTCAGGCATGGGGATAATCTTTGCATCGGCCTCTTTAGCTATCTCCCTGATGAGTTTTCCTCTCTCAAGGGCATAATCAGTAGTTCTCCAGATAACAAGTGGTCCTGGGAAAAAGGTTGGATTCTTTGCCTCAAGGAGGCTTTTCGCAATATGCCTTATGCAGACGTCCCTGATAACACACTTCCCCTCGATAATGCCTTCACCCTTCTCAGGAAGACAGACGCCATGCAGGGAAGCAGCCGGGGGAAGATAACCCTCCGGACCTTTTAAGACCTTGTAATTCACCCTTCCTTCCTCCTCAATTTAAGTTGCTCTGTTAGCAAATAATCATACTGCTCTTATCTCTTTCATGATTCTGGGCTTTTGAATTTTAAAGTAAGAATCGGTGTTTTGTCAACTATAAAGACAAAAAAATATGATTAAATTAAAGTTGAAGGTGTTATTGTTTGACACGGTTCTTTGAATGTGATATTTTTAATCTTAATCTGCCTATTCTGAGACAGGATAGAAGAGATTGAGACTGTGGTATACAAAAAGAACTATTTAAAAAGGATAATGTGAGAGAAAAAAAATGAACAAACCGCTTGTAGGTATAATCATGGGAAGCATAAGCGACCTCCCTACGATGCAGAAAGCAGCCGATGTCCTGAAAGAACTTAGAATTCCCTACGAAATATCAATTAAGTCTGCGCACAGGACACCTGATGAAATGTTTCGTTATGCGGAAGGGGCAAAAGACAGGGGGATAGAAATAATAATTGCAGGGGCAGGAGGAGCTGCACATCTGCCAGGCATGACGGCATCAAAAACCCCCCTGCCTGTCATTGGAGTGCCTGTGCAAACGACATCGCTCAACGGCCTTGATTCGCTTTTATCCATCGTTCAAATGCCGGCCGGTATCCCTGTCGCAACGGTTGCAATCGGCAATGCGGAAAACGCTGGTCTTCTTGCAGCCCGGATACTTGGTATAAAATATCCGGAAATACAGAAAAAAGTTGCCGCCCACATGGCAATGTTAAAAGAGAAGGTTTTGAACATGAAAATACCGGAAAAAGAAGGGTGCTGAATGCCGGTACTGTATCCAGATTCCGGAATAGGCATAATCGGCGGCGGCCAGCTAGGTAGGATGATTGTCCTTGAGTGCAGGCGGCTCGGATATTCCACATCGGTTTTGGATCCCGATCCCGAATGCCCTGCCGCACAGGTTGCAGAAAGGGCATTTCATCCCGATGATGCCGATAGCTTTGCAGATGACTGCGATATTGCAACCTATGAATTTGAGCATGTAGGTATTGACACTGCCAGGTACGTTGAGAGCAAGGTCAAGGTATCTCCGGCAACCTCTGTTTTAAGCATAAAGCAGAACAGGGTATCAGAAAAGACCTATTTGGCAGCCAGAGGATTTCCTGTCCCACGTTTCTGGATTCTTAATGACGGGTCTGGCATAAAGACGCTGATAGAAAAAACCGCCATTGTTGCAAAGATTTCAAAGGGTGGATACGATGGAAAAGGGTTATACATCATGAAAAACCTTAAAGATTTTGAAAAATTCAGGGATGAATTAAACGTTGAGATAGTGGCAGAAGAATTCATACCATTTAAAAAAGAAATTTCTGTAATCTGCGCAAGGAACGAAAAAGGGGATACAGCCGTTTACCCTGTGGTAGAGAATGTTCATGACAGCGGAATACTGCTTTATAGCTTTGCTCCTGCCGATATAGGCAAAAGGGCTCAAAAAAGAGCCTACGAAATAGCGTCAGAGCTTGCCAGAACCCTTGAACTCACCGGCATTTTATGTGTCGAGATGTTCCTGCTTGAGAACGACGACTTGCTTATAAACGAATTTGCGCCAAGACCTCATAATTCAGGTCACTACACCCTGGATGCCTGTGACATCTCACAATTTGAGATGCTTATCAGGGCTATGTGCGGGCTTCCAATGACTGAACCATCACTTCTCTGTAATGCCGCAATGCTAAATATACTTGGCAAAGGTGTAAATGACCTTAATTTCCAGAAAATACTCGCTTTACCAGGCATTAAAATTCATCTTTACGGGAAAAAAGAGGTCAGGGAAAGAAGGAAGATGGGACACATAAATATCCTTGGAAGAACACCGGAAGAGATCAAAGAGAAGCTTGATTGTATAAAAGGGTTCTTCTAACTGACCTTTAAAAGAGGAAATTGAAGTAGCAATCGAATCTCTAGCACTACCTTCTGACTCTCTTATCTTGAAAATGTAAAAAATATCTTATCCATCATTACTTTGTTAAAAAATTAAGCGGCGCATTTTTTCTTAAGGCGGTTCGATTTAATTTTAAAATAGGTATTGGCAAGTTTATCGTTCTTTGACAAGGCACTGGTAGAGGCGAATTCGAGAAGAGAATTGACAGCCTGTTTGATTTCGTTGAAGGTTGTGGGTTTCGTTTCAAGGATTTTAGCAAGATAGGCATCCCCGTTTACACGAGGACAAGCTTTGTTTGATCCAGTAGGTGAGAGTCCATGCAACAAGACAGACTTCGTCGTGAGCTCAGTCGAACGAGATTCCAGTATCTATCAATCTTGTTGATATGTCTGACCTGGTAGTGATCAAAGTAAAAGGTGTCCTTTAATTCCTTGAAACAGTGTTCAATACCCCAACGAAGCAGATAGTTTGTAATAACTGTTTTGGCAGAAGAATTGAGTTTGTTGGTAATGAGGATGTGATAGCTATTGTCGTCATCCTTATTCCACTTGCCCAAAATGACAACAAACTTGATGGGGACGTCACAATCTTTAAGCTTTGCCTCGAACGAATAGGTTTTATGTGATACTTCAGAGCCATCCGTAGTTTTGAATGTAACGAATTTGATTTTATTGCAATAATGCTTTTTGATGAGGGTAACGAGCTCATCTGGTTTGATGCAACAGTGTATTTTTTTTACCGGATGGTACATGAAGATGTTTCTGTTAGATTTTATTTCGGAATAGAAGATTTTGCCTTCCTTGTGGATGTGTGTAAGGAATCGCGTTGTTGCATACCATGAGTCAAAGACCGTGCCAGGGAAATCAATGGTTTTTGAGCAGCTATGAAAGAGTTCCAGGGCGATTTGTATTTTGTCTTTGAACAGAGGGTTGTTTTTTCCTCTGGGAAACTCCTTGGCAGGAAGGTAGGGAATTATGTCGATGGGAAAATGCTTTGATGGTGAGACGAAAGCAGCGCCGACGCCGACATTACAGACTTCCTCTCGTTTGAGTGGTCCGCAATATTGCCACTTTGCTCCCTCGGTCTTTTTTGCAAAGGGTTTAGGGCAGCCTGTATCATCGATGGCGAGAAGTCCGTCTTTGGTGGGAGCAGTAGTTCTTTGTTTTTGAATGATTTCCAGTCTTGTGCGTTTGATTGCCTGGATATCCCATTTTGAATCTGAGAAGAAGTATTGAAATTTCTGATAATCGGTATGAGTGGCTTTTGCCATTGCATCAAGGGAGTTTCTTTTGTAGTCTTTGAACAAGGCATAGATGACCAGGGTAAACATGGCCATTTGTTTTTTGCTGAAGCAGGAGGCGAAGTGTGTAAGGAACTTGTTTAACAGAGGGATATTTGTCTGAAAAATGCTCATCCTTTGCTCCGCTGGTTGTGTGTTTCGGAAAATTGCAAGTACAATTAATACCAGGAGTAAAGGAATAAATCAAGGGTAAATATTAGTCGCAAAGCATTGAAAAGTCATAAGTTGTGTCCGACTCAACTTACGACTTAAAAATATTTTTTTATACGAGTTTTTCAACAAAGTAATGTTATTTAAATTAATACAACAAACCCCTTATCAAGGTATTTATAATTCCGTTTTTCTGGCAGAAACTATGAAATTTGTTGCGCTGGTCTGCGAAAATCTACATCCTATTTTCAGTTCTACTTCAACGCCTTTCCATCAACATCTCCCGGAACGGGGATGTTCAATAGCTGCGAAATCGTCGGAAAGATGTCAACTATATTGACCTCCGTTGACTCAAATTTCATGTTTGACAGGAAGATACCCTTGGTAATCTCCGGGTCGAGTGAGCAGTGGTCGGCGCTCCAGTTCTTTTTGTTGTCCTCAAGCAGGTCTTTGGGAATCCCGCCCAACGAGGTTTGCCAGGATACCCGATAACCATTATTGTTGGCAACAATCAGGTCAGGAACGAGATTGGGGTCGTAACCGTTATAAACCTCTTCCCGCTTGTACACGCGTCGTACGGGTTTCTGGCCATTCGTATCGTCTACCCACGCCTCCAGTTTTTCTTTAATAGCATTTCGTAATTTCTCATATTGCTTTCCCGGACGGACAATACCGTTTGCCTCACGCCCCCGAAGGTTAATATAGATATTCCCCAAACCCAGTGCATACGCCTTTGTATTGTCCCAGTCCACATTTGGCCAGAACTGACCACGACCAAAGAGGTCTTCTAATGTTTTTTCCTTTGTATCACCTTCATTGGTAAGTGCCATATACTCGTTTTTAACAAGCCACGTATTATAATTTACCGCCTTTTTAAAGGAATTAAAACCGTGATCGGAGCACACAAATAAAACAGTTTTGTCGTCAATTTTCCCCATCACAAGCCCTACAATTTCATCCATTTTTTTGTAATATTCAAAGATAACGCCCTTATATTTTTCCGCATTTTCTCTATCATAAGCTGGATGGTCTCCTTCCTGAAATCGCCAGAACATGTGCTGGACGCGGTCGGTAAATTCGAAGAGTTGGATATAAAGGCGCACATCCTGTTTCCCCAAATAGTCCTTCAACATTTCAATTTCCTTATTTACCGTGAAGTTCGTATCGTCAAGAAAGACGTCTTCTTCAATCCGTTCTTCATTCAGCGCCCACGTATCAATTGCCCAGCCCAGCGTCTTGTATAGCCCTATCTTTTTGGCTATATCTTTTGAATAGTTTCCCGGATGCGAAATGGGAAGCGGCGGACGTTCAGGATGAAAATTGACCGGCGACAAATAGAGTTTTAACGGTTCAAGCGAAGTGAGATAAAACTGGGCGATACCATACATTTTTATAAAGGGGTTAAAAGTAAATTTTAAAACAAACCAGTCGCTCCAATCCCCCTCTTTTAAAAATTGCGTTTGACCTAATGTCTCGATTTTTAACTGGCGGGTGTCAGTAATACCTACCGCCTCGTTTTTTTCCGTTTCAGGATGGTGGTTGATAATTTCCAGTGTCAATGGCAGGTTTATTTCGCCAGGTGGTCTTTTAAACAATTTATTCCTGGGGCCATAAATAATTGTCTCCGCCCTGTTATTCGACCACGTAATGTTGATAATTTTTCCCCCCATTTCCGTATCTTTGCTTTGTTCTAGTACCTCATTTGTGTAATAGGAAAAAGTGCCCATGGTACCGCGAATATCGGGCACGCCAAGTCCTGAAAGTATCTCACCGTCATCTATAGGATCAGGTGGAAAGGTGTTGGGAAAACGGATGACACGCGTTTTGACGCCATGTTCCGTGGACAGTTCCCAAAGCGTCTTACCTTGCTGGTTTTTTATTACAATAGGTCTTTCTTGCGGAAGATATTGGTTAATCATAAAGAACAATATCCCACAGATACCTACAGCGCCTCCGATGGAAGACGCAAGTAACGTCACCCTTGTACATCGTGTAAAATAAAGGCTAAAGAATAAGATGAGAAATAGAATTGCCGCTACCGATGGTGCAAGAATAACGGGTGTCCACTTTCCCCACAATACCTGCTGTTTACTCACAGAGTTCATGGCAAAATCCGGCATATAGGTTTTGGGGTCTCTCTTCAGGAAGTCAAATATCGTGGTCTTCCCAGGATTTTTTCCAGTAGCAAAGGAAGCCCAGGATACTGGGGTTTGCGGCGGGTAAGGCGGCACAAGGGGTTTGAAACATCCGGTATTTTGCAGTTTTTCCAGGTTGGGCAAATGTCCTTCCTGCATCCACTGCTTCGTTAAATTCATGTCAGCACCGTCAAAGGCGAGGACTATAACTTTTTGTGCTTCACTTGCGTATACACTTTTACTCACCGCAAAGGCGCAGAGGACGCAAAGGATTAAACGAAGCAAGGTCAGGCAAGATGTTCCCTGCCGCCCTTTCATATTAAAACGCTCAAATATCAAGTTAGGCTGCCTTTGGCAGCGACTTTTAAGCTCCCCTCTAGAAAGAGGGGCTGGGGGTGTGTTAAACGCATTTTTACACACCCCTTTATCCCCTCTTTTTAGAGGGGAATCAAAAAGATTGAAATTCCAATACACTGAAATAAACCTCCTTCTGCGTTCTCTGCGCCTTTGCGGTGAAATATTCTTTCGCTTTTATACCAAATACGCCGCCGCAAAGACAATCTGTGTGGCCATCATCATCAGGTACATGTGCCTCCATGCGACGTGGTTCTCTGTGGTTGTTAGCTCCTCTGGTTTTCTCACTAATAAGACAGCAACATACAAACCCCACGCTGACAAGCCGTATCCGGCGATGCTCAGTACGTGCGGATTCCCCGTTAAAATGCCCCGAAAAACCCCCCACGGCATGAGGAGGAATGGAAAGATAAAGAATCCGGCAATCATCCATGCGGCACGTCTCACACCGTACTTGATGGGGAGGGTCATACAGCCGTTTGCCCTGTCGCCCTTGATATCGGAAAAATCCTTCGTGGAGGTTGCCCCCAGCAAAAACAGACCGAAAACCAGGCCGATCAGCCAGGGTTCATATTTGTAAATGGTTTTTACCGTAGACCAGCCGCACACCTTCAGAAGCACGCCGCGCGGTATGGCAATGGTAATATTGGCAACGATTCCCAGTCGCTTCGTCCTCAAAGGCGGCGCTGAATAAAAATATGTCATAACCGTTGCAATGGCGGCCATCATGAAGCACTGCCAGTTTACCAGTCCTGCAAGGATTAACGATATGATAAATAGTGTTGCTGCAATTATCCATCCCTCTTTTACAGTGATTTTGCCGGACGGCAGGTAACGGTGGGGTTTGTTGATCCTATCAATCTCAAGGTCGTATATCTGGTTCAGCGCATTTGATGCCCCGTTCAAGAGCGCAGCCATCAGGGAACCTAATGCGATGTCGATTACGATTTTTAAGGATAATTCACATTTCGGGTATGCACCAAATGCCGTAATTCCGCCGGAAATCATACCAATAGCAGGCGGGTACAGGGTGAATGGCCTTAGAAATTTCAGATAGATAGATATTCTGGACAAGATTTAATAATCCTTGCGTAATTTTTTATAGTTTCGCATTCGTGTAGATTCGTGTTCATGCGTGGCTAGTAAAATAATAACATGGAAAATGAATAATGAAACTAAAAAAAGGAAATGAGCTATTTGCTGTAAAAGTTATGACTCTTGCGCTTCCTTACGGTATATGATAAAATTCTTTGCGTCTTTGTATCCTTCTGTTGTAAAAAATTATCAGTCGTTTCTTAATGCAGTACACAGGCGTTGTAAACGAACGTGATATATGGATAATATTACTTACAACTTAAAATTGAAGGATGGTAAGGAATATACGTTTGAGGTTGACATTGACAGACAAGACCGCAGGGAAGAAACAAACAAAGAGACCCACTCCTTCTGGACAAAGTTAAGCTATAACCAGTGCAATAATTGTCCACTTCAGCCATCAATTCACACCTACTGCCCGTCTGCCCTTGATATTGAAGAAATTGCAAAGAAATTTGAGGACATCATTTCCACCGAACGGGCCGATGTATGGGTACACACGAAAAACCGGTCATTCTTTAAAAATTGTGATGTCCAGGAGGCATTGAAGTCAATTTTTGGGCTTATCATGGCCACCGGCAGTTGTCCTATTCTTTCCAGGCTGAAACCACTGGCATACTTTCACCTGCCGTTTGCTGACTTGGAAGAAACCGTGCACCGCCTTGTTGGGACGTATCTTATCAAGCAGCATCTTATTCACCGTGAAGGCAAAGACAGTCCCGATTGGGATTTGAAGGGTGTTGAAAGACTTTATAGTGAATTGGAAATAGTCAATGTCCATTTTATGCACCGGCTTCGGGATGCCTCAAAGAAAGACGCCAGTTCCAATGCCCTTTATATATTTGTGACATTAACGAGTCTTGTTGCAATGGATATCAATAAAGCGATTGAGTCGTTTGGCCCTATCGTGAGAAGAGGCTTATAAAAGTCCAAAGCGGCTAAATGTTAGATTTTCGATTTATGATTTTTTCAATCGTTCGACTGAGCGCTCACGACGAAGCCTTAAATCGTAATTCGTAAATCATGAACTTATAACCACCCCCCTCTTTTCCCTTTTTTGTAAGGCAATGTCGTAAATTTAAATATTAATGCAATGCTCTGTCAGCGAGAGGAGTCGATTCCCTGATTAGCCAGGGCATCGGCGCAAACATTTTCCTCTCTGCGTACATGTTGAATTTTCCACTCAGGTATTTTCCCAAGAAGTATTGTAAGCTCATAGTAGAGAGGCAGGATGTTTTGGTTTTTTACACGGTAAGCGCCGCTGAGTTGTCTTACGAGGAGTTCGCTGTCGGTTTTAAAAGTTACCCTTCGGGCATTATAGGCAACGACCTTTTGGGCTGCCAGTATCATTGCCTGATATTCAGCGACGTTGTTGGTGGACTCTCCAATGAATTTGCATAATTCCTCAAGCAGATGATAATGCTTGTCAAAGATGGCCACACCAATGCCAGCCTTGCCGGGATTTCCCCTGGATGCGCCGTCAGTGTGGATGATAAGTTCGGTAACATCTTTCTGCTTGTGCCTCGTAGTTTCGTGACGAGGCTGATGGCTATCGGCGGGTACTTTCGCTTGTTTAGTGAAAATATCTCGAAGAAATTCATCAATTGCTTCTTTTGTAACAGAGGGATTTTCTTTAACAAGTGTTTCAATGTCCAGGTATTTGGATATCAGTGTTACTAATCTTTGGGGAGATATATTTCCCATCTATCGCAGCCTCCTTGAATGGAATCTTTTAATTGTATAGGATTTTCATTTTATTTATGCGGCTCACATGGCATATGTGATGTATAGATCCCCCTTAGAAAAGGGGGCAAAGGGGGTTGTAAAATAATGCAGTCAAAAATACAACCCCCTCTTTCCCCCTTTTTTAAGGGGGACTAACTTGAATAATTTCCTCTATTCTAAAAATCAATTTTATGAATAGCAAATATTTTTAAATGAATAAGAGTAGATTTTTTCTTGAAACGACACACTTTTCAACGTAACATAATCGGCAATTCCGGCATACGAGATTAAATCAGGCTGCTTTCGTCAGCGACCGAAGAATCTCAAACATTGAAATTCTTATACACT
>Ga0194119_10008791_pt1 | contig 13762 bp, 11 predicted proteins | sample TA2MahC100mmetaG_FD_148620 | JGI IMG/M metagenome (GOLD analysis project Ga0194119, IMG submission 148620) | Freshwater microbial communities from Lake Tanganyika, Tanzania - TA2015018 Mahale Deep Cast 100m | ecosystem: Environmental > Aquatic > Freshwater > Lake | place: Tanzania: Lake... | reverse complement strand
TCCGGTCGTATTGCTGAACCAGCGCCGTGAACGCATCGTCGTCGCCGGCTTTGGCCCGCTCCACAAGTACCGCTTCGTCAAAACCCGCTATCATCTTCGCCTTATCCCGACTACTATAGCAACGCGAGGGCACAAAGCCCGGCATGCTCGTCGTAATCGCGGCCATCATATACTAGTCGATGAGCCTCAAGGCGAAAACGATTCGTCTTTCCCTCACTTTTTTCCCAATCCCATGAGCAGTTTCGTCATCACTCTGCCGGACGGCAGCAGCAAAACCGTCCCTCAGGGCGCGCGTCCGCTTGACGTCGCCCAATCGATCTCCGAACGCCTCGCCGACGCGTCAATCGTCTCGCGTGTCAACGGCGTTTTGTGGGATCTCACCCGTCCCTTCGAGGGCGATTCGTCGCTGCAATTGCTGACTACGAAAGACCCCGAGGCGCTCGAGGTCTATCGCCATTCGACCGCGCACCTGCTCGCGGCCGCCGTCCTGGAGCTCTATCCCGAAACGCAACTCGGCATCGGCCCGCCGATCGACACCGGCTTCTATTACGACTTTGACCGCCCCACGCCGTTCACGCCCGACGATCTCGAAAAGATCGAAGCGAAGATGTGGGAGATTCAGGCGCGCGATCTGAGCTACGACCGCATCGCGACTCGCAAGGACGAAGGGTTGCAGAAGTACGGCAACATGTGGATGAAGTGCGAGCTCATTCAGGAGCGCGCCGACGAAGTGTTCAGCGAATATACGCTCGGCCCCGCGTTCATCGACTTCTGCCGTGGTCCGCACGTGCCGTCGACGAAGAAAATCAAGGCGTTCAAACTGCTCTCCATCGCCGGCGCTTATTGGAAAGGCGATGAAAAGCGCAAGCAGTTGCAGCGCATCTACGGCACGGCGTTCTTCACCAAGAAGGAACAGGACGAGCACCTGGCGCGCATCGAAGAAGCCAAGCGCCGCGATCATCGCAAGATCGGCGCGGAGCAGGACCTGTTCTCGATTCAGGAACTCGCCGGGCCGGGGCTCGTGTTCTTCCATCCGAAGGGCGGCATCATCCGCAAGACGCTCGAAGACTGGATGCGGGAAGCGTATTTGCAGCGCGGCTATTCGCTGGTCTATACGCCGCACGTGGCGCGCGTGGATCTCTGGAAAACGTCGGGACATTTTGGCTTCTATCGCGAGAACATGTTCACGGTCATGCCGCTCGACGACGCCGAGTATCAGCTCAAGCCGATGAACTGCCCGTGCCACATTTTGATCTATGCACGCAAGCCGCATAGCTATCGCGACCTGCCGCAGCGGCTCGGGGAACTCGGCACGGTGTATCGGTATGAGCGCTCCGGCACCATGCACGGCCTGATGCGTGTCCGTGGGTTTACGCAGGACGACGCGCACATTTTCTGCACGCCGGAGCAGGTGGAAGAAGAGATCGTCAGTTGTTTGGAGTTCGCGCAGGATACGCTCCACACGTTCGGTTTCACGCAGTACAAAGCCGAGATTTCGACGTGGGACGGCGGCGCGAGCGGCAAGTACGACGGCTCGCCCGAGCAGTGGCAGTTGGCCGAAAACGCGCTGCGCCGCGCGGTCGAAAAACTTGGCATCGAAGCGAAGGTTGTGCCCGATGAGGCCGCGTTCTACGGACCGAAGATTGACGTCAAACTTGTCGATGCGATCGGCCGTTTGTGGCAGCTATCGACCGTGCAGTTCGACTTCACGCTGCCGCGCCGTTTCAATCTCGAATACATCGGCGAGGACAACAAGAAACATCAACCGCTGATGGTGCACCGCGCGCTGTTCGGCTCGGTGGAGCGCTTTTTCGGCATTCTCGTCGAACACTATGCCGGCGTGTTTCCAGTGTGGCTTGCGCCGGTGCAGGTGTCCGTACTTCCGATCACCGATAAGCAGAACGACTACGCCAAGCAGGTGGCCGAGGCGCTGGAGGCAGACGGCGTGCGCGTGCATCTCGACACGCGGCAGGAGAAGGTGAATCTCAAGATTCGTGACGCGCAGATGCAAAAGGTGCCGTACATGCTGGTTGTCGGCGGGCGCGAAGCGGAGCAGGGAACTGTCTCGGTGCGCAACCGCAAACATGGCGATCAGGGCGTCAAGCCGCTGGCCGAATTCCGCGAACAAATAAATCAGATGATCGCGTCGCGTGTCCTTAGCGAATAGCTTTGCACTGTTAATCGGCGCGTTGCTGCTGGGCTCGTGGGTGTACTGCGTGCTCACTTGGATCGCGGCGCGGAAGTATCTGCGGCAGGTTGTTCCGGGGGCTGTCAACAGCGAGCCGATCTCGGTATTGAAGCCGTTGCATGGGCTTGACGAGGGGTTGGAAGAGAACCTGCGCAGTTTCTTCACGCAGGTGCATCCGCATTACGAGATCTTGTTCGCGATGCGGTCAGCGGACGATCCCGCGCACGCGCTCGTCACGCGCCTCGCCGCCGAGTATCCACAAGTGCCGTCACGCGTCGTTCTCACCGGCGAGCCGCCCTGGCCGAACGCGAAAAGCTGGAGTCTTTCGCTGATGCAACGAGAGGCACGGCATAACCTGCTGGTGATGAGCGACAGCGATATCCGCGTCGATCCGCACATGCTGCGGACGCTGGCTCGCGAGTTCGCCAATCCTGGTCTCGCCGTGACGACGTGCCCGTATCGCGCGGTGCCGGGCGAGTCGTTTTGGTCGACGCTCGAAGCGATCGGGATGAACACGGAGTTCCTCGGTGGCATACTCGTCGCGCGGATGCTTGAGGGGATGAAGTTCGCTGTCGGCCCGACGATCGCGGCGCGCAAGCAGGCAATCGACGCGGTCGGTGGATGGGAGTACTTGCAGGAATTTCTTGCCGAGGATTTCGTGCTAGGCCACGATGCGGCGGCGAAGGGACTCGGCGTGGCGCTTTCGAGCTACGTGATCGAACACCGGATCGGTTCGCAGCCATTTCTGAAGAACGCGATTCACCGCCTGCGGTGGTGCCGTTCGACAAGGCGGTCGCGCCCGGTGGGTTACGTCGGCCAACTCTTTACAAACCCAATCCCGATTGCGCTGGCGTTGGTGGCGTTTGCGCCGTTTGCCTGGCCGGCGTTGATCGTGACACTGTTGCTCCGCGCGATTGCCGCGCATGCGACGAGTCAGCAGGTGCTCGACGATCCGCTGACGCGGCGCGCTTGGCCTTTTGTGATTGTTCAGGATTTGGCGAGTTTTGCGTTTTGGGTGGCTGGATTTTTCGGCAATACGATCGACTGGCGCGGGGAGAAGTACACGCTCGAAAAAGACGGGCGGTTCACGAAGCGGTAGGTCGCCGCCGCGGCTCGACTTGTGTTCCGCAGGCCCCGTATATACACTTGTATGGACGAATGCAATTCGAATGGGACGCCGACAAGAATCGAGCCAACCTCTCCAAGCATGGAATCGATTTTGCATCGGCGGCTCTCGTGTTCGCGGATCCTCACGTAATGCTGCGGGAAGATCGAATCGACGAGACGGGCGAACGCCGTTGGCACGCGCTTGGACTAGCCGCCGGGTTAGAGCCTATTCTGTTGGTTGTTCATGTTTATAGGGAGGAAAACGATGGCGAAGAAATTGTCCGCATCATCTCAGCCAGAAAAGCTCGTAAGAGTGAGCGCCGAGCGTATTTTCAATAATCCGATTACGAAGGCACAGCGAGACCGGCTTGCGCGATTGGCCAAGAAGCCTGACTCGGCGATAGACGTGTCCGACATACCTCCGTTGACCGACGAGCAACTCGCGCAAATGGTGCCGTTCCGGCTGCGGTCGAAAACGACACTTATTTCGTTTCGCGTCCAGGACGATGTTCTAAGCTGGCTGAAATCGAAGGGGCCGGGGCATTTGAGCCGGATCAATGCGATCTTGGCCAACGTGATGGATGCCGAGCAGCGATTGAATAACGCTTGAGTTTTTTGAGGAACCGCGCGCAACGGACTCGCTTCGGCCTGGCCATCGGGCGAGTTCCTCGCCCGTTTGGGGCCGTGCCTTCGCAGCCTGTGCGCTTCTTTGTGGCCGCTACTCCACCGTATCTCCCTCTCCCTCCGCGAGGAAGAGGTTCTTCTCCAAATCGTATTGCCGCTGATAAAGATCGGCATACCGCCCGCCGGCTTCGAGCAGCACTTCATGACTACCGCGCTCGACGATCCGGCCATTCTCGACGACCAAAATCTGATCGGCGCGGCGGATCGTGCTCAGCCGGTGCGCAATCACGAACGTCGTCCGGCCTTTCATCAGATGCGCGAGGCCGGCTTGAATCAGCATCTCCGATTCGGAATCAAGTGACGACGTCGCTTCGTCGAGGATTAGAATTCGCGGATCTGCCAAAATCGCGCGTGCGATCGCTACGCGCTGTTTCTGCCCGCCAGAGAGCCGCACACCGCGCTCGCCGACGATGGTCTCGTACCTCTCGGGAAACTTCTCGGCGAACTCTTCGACGCGCGCGATGCGAATCGCGTTCATGATCTGCTCCTCAGTCGCGTTCGGTTTTGAAAACGCCACGTTCTCGCGGATCGTGCCGTCGAACAGGAATGTCTCTTGCAAGACAACGCCGAGTTGCGTGCGATAGGAATCGAGGGTGACCTTGGCGAGATCGATGCCGTCGATCGACACCGTTCCCTGTTGCGGTTTCGCAAACGACGCGATCAGCCCGATCGTCGTCGACTTGCCGGATCCCGATGATCCGACCAGCGCCGTCACCGTGCCAGGTTCGGCGACAAAACTGAAATCCTGCAGGACCGGCTTGCCCTCTTCGTATTGAAAGAAGACGTCGTTGAACTCCACGCGCCCGTCGATTTCGGTCATGTCGATGGTCCGCTCCGGGTCCTGATCTTCGCGAAGTTCCGACAGCACTTCCTTGGTCCGCTCCATGCCCGCGAGCGCTTCGGTCAACTGCGAGCCAACGCTGACGATGCCGAAAATCGGCGCGATCAGGAACGCGAGAAACGCCGTGAAGGTGATGAACTGACCAAGCGTCAACGTGCCCTCGATGATCTTGTTGGTGCCGATCCACATGACGATCGCGCCCACGAAGCCGAGAATGACGACGGCCGAGACGCTCATCGCCGAAACGCCGGTGAGCGATTTCAGAATATTCGCCAGCAGGCGGTCGACACCTTTGGCGAAGACGGCCTCCTCGCGTTCTTCGGCCCGGTACCCTTTGATTACGCGCGCGCCGCCAAGCGTCTCCTGCAGCCTGCCCGTCACCTCGCCTTGAATTTTGCCGCGTTCCTTGAACACCGGCCGCAGCTTGTTGAAGAAGTAGAACAGAGCGCCGGAAACTCCGACTACGATGACAAGCGCGAGACCGGTCAACAGTGCGCTGGTGTAGAAAAGCACAACAAGTGCGAGGATCGCGGTCAACACGCCGCCGAGTAATTCGACCAGGCCCGTGCCAACGAGGTTGCGCAGTCCTTCGACGTCGTTCATGATGCGCGAGACCAACTCGCCGGTCTTGTGTGTGTCGAAGTACGCCACAGGCAGACGGCCGATGTGGATTTGGATTTTTTTGCGCATCTCGGTAATGAGGCGCTGCGCGGCCTTCGACAGAATCTGCGCCAGTGCGAAGCTGCAGCTTGCCTGCACGATGGTCGCCAGCACGACGGCGGCGACGAGCGGATTCAGCATGTCGTACTGTTTGCGGCCGATCACGTCGTCGATGAGAAACCGGCTCGACGCCGGCAGCGCGAGGCTCGCGATGCGGCTGATGATGATGAGGACCAAGCCCGCCAACAGTTGCCCTCGGCGCGGTTTCACCAGGGCGATGAGGTCCGGCATCAGCGCGCGGAGGCGCGCCGGACCTGGCTTTTTCTTTGTCTCTGCCATAAAAAAATTTGGCCCCGGTTGGGGCCCTTCCTTTCTAGTTTACCCCGGTGTCCGGGAGATTCGCGTTATCCTGATAAAAGGTCTCTGAATGAATCGTATTTCTCTACTCGGCGCGAGCAGTCTCGCGTCCTTTGTCTCGATTGCCGTGAGCGGGCAGACGCCACCCCCGAAGCCGGCCGCGCCGGCGAAGCCGAAAGTTACCGTGGCGGCGCCGAAACCGGCGGCCGCGCCGGCCGCAAAACCGGTCGCCGCCCCCAAACCAGCCGCAACACCCGCGCCGGCCGCGGTAGCCTCCGGCGCCGACGCCATTGTTCTCAACATCGGCTCCTTGAAGGTGACCAAGAAAGAGTACGAAGACTTCCTCTCCGCGCTGCCGCCGCAGATTCAATCCGAAGCGAACGGCCCCAATAAACGTAAGGTCGCCGAGCAATACGCCGAACTTCGCCTGATGGCCGAAGAGGCTCGCAAGCGGAAAATCGACCAGACGCCCGCCGTCAAGGCACAGCTGGCGTTCCAGCTTGATCAGGCGCTCGCCAGCATTCTGTTTCGCGAATTGCAGAACGAAGTCAAAATCGACGATGCCGCCATGCAAACCTACTACGACGCGCACAAAGGCGAATACGAGCAGGTGAAGGCGAAACACATCCTGATCCGTTTCACCGGCTCGCGCGTACCCGTGCGCGAAGGGCAGAAGGAACTATCGGATTCGGAAGCGCTCGCCAAGGCGACCGAGATCAAGAAGAAGCTCGAAGGCGGCGGTGATTTCGCCGCGCTCGCCAAGACCGAGTCCGACGATACTGGAACCGGCGCGCAAGGCGGCGATCTGGGCCAGTTCGGGCGGGGCCAGATGGTGCCCGAATTCGAAACGGCCGCGTTCGCGCAATCGATCGGCAAGGTCGGCGATCCGGTGCGTTCGGCGTTTGGTTATCATCTCATCGTCGTCGACAGCCGCAGTGCGAAGTCGATGGCGGACATGAAAGGCGAGATCGAAAAGGCGCTGCGGCCCGACCTCGCTAAGAAAGAGATCGAGTCGATCAAGAAGGTCAACGTGATCTCGGTGGACGAAGGCTACTTCGGAAAGTAACGCTCTCGCAATCGAAACGGCCCTTTGGCGCGGTAAGCGTCAAAGGGCCGTTTCCTATTTTTATACTACCATGCGCGCTCCAAGCTTTTTGCGGGGCCGTGTCCGCAAGTGGCTGATAATAAGGGAAATATAAATTTCAAACTTCTGTGAACAGTAGTCTCAGCTTTTGCAAAGCTGAGAGTAGCGAGGATGAAAAGGTGCGAGACCGTGCTGTCTAAGGGCAGACGGAACTCCTTCCTTAGCTGTGGTGCACCGGATTCTCCTTTGCTTCAAGGATTCATATAGAATACGCAGCATGTTGCGTATTAACAGTCGGCTAGCGATTCCTTTCCTTTTGTCTATCGCACTTGGGTTTTCGCAAACTCAGGTCCAGCATCCGAAACTAAGCGTCCTTGGTACGTACCGCACTGGCTCGTACAATCAAGGCGCCGCTGAAATTGTCGCGCACGATCCGGCGACACAGCGTCTGTTCGTCGTCAACGGAGGGGACCGCACAATTGACGTGCTCGACATGAAGAATCCCGCGGACATGCGCCGCATCACTAGGCTGACGTTCACGCCCGAGCAGGGCCGTGCGGCGAACAGTGTCGCCGTCAAGAACGGCGTCGTGGCCGTCCTGTCGAGGCCGATCCGAAGACGGACCCCGGTTCCTGTGTATTCTTCGATACCGAGGGAAGATTGCTTGGGGCGGTAAAGGTCGGGCCGCTTCCGGACATGTTGACCTTTACTCACGATGGGCGCAAGGTCCTCGTTGCGAACGAAGCCGAGCCCTCCGACGACTACAAAACCGACCCGGAAGGAAGCGTCAGTATCATCGATATCAGCGGCGGCGTTCGCAACCTGACCCAGGCCAATGTGCGCACCGCCGGCTTCCGCAGCTTTACGCGGCAATCGCTCGAACCCGGGGTTCGAATCTTTGGTCCGAACGCAAGTGTCGCCCAGGATCTGGAGCCAGAGTACATTACCGTCTCTCCCGATTCGAAGACCGCGTACGTGACCCTACAAGAGAACAACGCCATCGGCGTACTCGATATCGAGGCAGGCGCTTTTACCCGGATCGCCGCACTCGGCGTGAAGGAGCACTGGCGCGCCGGGAACGATCTCGATGTGAGCGACAGCGATGGGCCTGGCGTGTACCCTTGGACCGTTTGGGGCATGTACCAGCCCGACACAATCGCTTCGTTCGTCGCGCCCGACAACCGTCTGTATTTGGTGACCGCCAACGAAGGCGACGCACGCGAGTGGGGAACGTACTTGGAAGCTGCCCGCGTTTCGACCCTGCGTCTCGATCCAACCAATTACCCCAATGCCGCCGAATTGCAGCGTCCGGAAATGCTCGGTCGCCTCAACGTTTCCACCGCCTCGGGCGACATTGACGGTGACGGCGATTACGATTTCCTCTACTCCTTCGGCGCTCGTTCGATCTCGGTGTGGTCGGCTGACGTTGCTCAAGTTTGGGACAGTCATAACCAACTGGAGGTCTTCACCTTCCTTGACCGGCCCGCAGCCTTCAATGTCTCCCACACCGATAATATCGTCGACTCGCGCAGCGACGACAAAGGGCCCGAGCCGGAAGCCCTGGCTATCGGTGAGGTCCGCGGCAGAAATTACGCATTCGTCGCGAACGAAAGGTCGAGCAACATCATGATCTACGACTTGACGATCCCCGCCGCTCCGCAGTACGTGGGCATGGTTTGGAACCGCGACATCACCGCCGCCAACAACTCCGTCGCCGCCGGCGACCTCGGACCGGAAGGGATCGCGTTCATCCGCGCCCAGGACAGTCCCAACGGAAAGCCGCTCATCGTCGTCGCGAATGAAGTCAGCGGAACGACAACGGTCTGGCAGATCGACTAATTCGCTTCAGGTAGGGCCGGATGTCCTCGACGACTCGCCGCGAAGTGTGTGATCGTCGGCTTGGCCATATCACGGTAAGTTATAAAGAATGCGAACCCTGCTTTTCCTGGCGGTTATCGGCGCACAGGCCGAGCCGCTTTCTTACGTATGCAAGCGGGCTGTGGGACCGGTGCGGGTTGACGGCAGACTCGACGACGCCGCGTGGCGAGCGGCGGCGTGGACGGCGGAGTTTGTCGATATCGAAGGCGACCGCAAGCCGAAGCCTCGGTTTCGAACGCGCGCGAAGATGACCTGGGATGACACCTACTTCTACTTCGGCGCGGAGATGGAAGAGCCGCATGTGTGGGGCACGCTCGCGCAACATGACGCCGTGATCTTTCGCGATAACGACTTCGAGATTTTTCTGAACCCCTCTGGCGACGGATTGAACTACTTCGAGTTCGAAATCAACGCGCTGAACACGGGCTGGGACCTGTTTCTGGCCAGGCCGTACAAGAAGCAGGGCAAGGCCGACAACAGTTGGGAGATGCCGGGGTTGCTAACCGCGGTGCACATCGACGGCACCTTGAACGACGCGCGGGATACCGATCGAGGGTGGTCCGTGGAGATCGCGATTCCGTGGACGGCGTTTGCTTCTCGCGCGCCCGTGCGCCGACCGAAAACGGGCGAGTCATGGCGCGTGAATTTCTCGCGCGTCGAATGGCGCGTCGACATTCGCGATGGCAAGTACGTGAAATTGCCGGACACGAAGGAAGACAATTGGGTGTGGTCGCCGCAGGGGTTGATCGATATGCACGTGCCGGAACATTGGGGCTTTGTGAAGTTTGAAAATGCGGATGTGTTGGATCGCGTCGATCATCTGGTCTACGCGACGCCGGACCTGGCGCGCGGCATCGCCGAAATTGAAGCGCTGCTCGGTGTACGCGCGACGCCGGGCGGCGCGCATCCGGGAGTTGGTACTCGCAATGCGCTGGTGGCGCTGGGGCCGTCGTCCTACCTGGAAATTATTGGGCCCGATCCCGATCAGCCCAAGCCCGCCGAACCGCGGCCATTCCGTATTGACGAATTGAACTCCTCGAAGCTCTACACATGGGCCGCGAAAGCGAGTGAACTGGATGCACTGGTGCGCGCGGCGCGGGCCGAGCGTGTCAGTGTTGGCGATGTACGCCAAGGCCGGCGGCAGCGGCCCGACGGAGTTGCGTTGTCGTGGCAACGCACGGGACCGGGCGTCGAACCGCCGGTGCCGTTTTTCATCGATTGGGGAACATCGCCGCACCCGTCGGCATCGGCGGCGCGCGGAGCGACGCTGGTGTCCTTGCGCGGCGCGCACCCACACGCTTCCGAAGTGACGCGGCAACTTGATGCCATGGGTCTCTCCGTGTCCGTGATGCCCGGAAACGCGGCCGCGCTGATTGCCGTGATCGATTGCCCAAAGGGGCGCGTGGAACTCAGGTAGCCCTACACAAACTCGATCTCAAAAATCCAACCCGCCGTCGGGCTGTCGCGATTCGCCCAACCCGGATGAATGCCCGCGTCGCAGCTGATCAGCCGCCCGTCCTTTATCGCCAATCCGTGCGGATCGCACGACCCATCGACGAAATCGACCACTTCGACCGGGCGGCCCGTGGCCATGTCGTAGCGCACCAGCGCGGGGCGGTAGTCCTTCCACGCTTTGCAATCGTTGCCGACGACCTGCCACATGCTGCCGTTGTCGATGGTGATGTCGTGATACCGAACGCGGTCGGGCGCCTGATAGAACGGGATGATGAACTCGGGCGTCCACGTCTTGACGTCGACGCGAATGTTGGCGCGCAACCGCAGGGCCGAGATCCACAGCTTGCCGTCGTCCCATTGCGCGCCATGGCAGCCGCCGCCGTCGTTGGCGGGGCCGAGCGGAATCTGATGATGGCTGATGAGCTTCGAATTCATGTCGACCTGAAACACGCCTTGCGGCGGCGCGTTCGCGACCATCCACACATACCCGCCGCCGACCGCCATGCCGCTTGTATTGCGCGACGGCGTCGCCACCGACTTCAGCACCTTGCCGTTCCAATCGACCAGCCACGCCATCTCGGTCAGCGACTTTGGATCCTGCATGCCGTACTGATTCGCCTGCGCGCCGGAGAGTTTTTGCTCCGCGATCCATAGACCTTCCGGCGTCGCCGCCATGCCGTTCGGAAAACCGTCGGGCGCTTTAAAGAGTTTCTTCGTCCGCGCCTTGCGTTTGGAAACCGTGCCGCCGCGTTGTGCGAGCAAGACGCCCGCGCCGAGTCCGGCCGCAAGAAATTCTCGTTTCGTCATGTGCCGCATCATATCAAGTCTCGCTACGGCATGCGGCATTCGAAATTCGCCGCGTCGTCGATGCTGCCCGTGCCGCGATACTTCGCCACCTGCGGATACGGGCACAACGGCCGAGTGCGCGTGGGCTGGCCCTTCTCCAAATGCGCGCCGACCAACTGATTCGGCGCGACACCTTTTTCCACCCAATCCATTAATGCCGCCAGCCAATCGACGCTGCCGCAGCCCGGCCCGCCGCTGCAATGAAACATGCCGGGTACCATGAACAAGCGGTAGAAATCGCGCGTAGTGGCGTCGCCCATTTTCTTGCTGACCGTTTCGTAGTAGGTGATGCCGGGCAGGGGATTGACCTGCTGGTCGGCCCATCCGGACCACTGAATGATCTTGCCGCCGCGCTTCTTGAGCGGAGCTAGATCGTGATTCAACGGGTTCATGATCTTCGCCGCTTTCGCCAGCCGCGCCGGATCTTTGTCGAAGTCGAACTGCTTGTAGCTCCAGTCGGGGCCGGGCGGGGGATCGAGCGCGTAGAACTTCATCTGGCTCTCGGCGCGAGGCAACACGAGCTTGCTCGGACCCACCAAATTTTCCGCCCACACCGCTTCGCTGCCAACCGGTTCGCCGGGGAAAAGCACTTGTCCTTTGCTGTTGCGCACGCCGCCGTAGATCTTCGCGATGCCTGCGATCTGCAGTGCCGTGAAACAGTCGGTGTTGTCGGAGCCTTTGCATTTCGGCAGATCGCGCGCGGGTTGGAAGTCGCAGCGTCGCGGGTCGTCGATGACGCCATCGGCGAGGCCGTCGGAGTTATCGCACTTGGCGTACACAAGTTTGTTTAGCAGCGGAAGCTTTTCGACCGGAAGCGCGGCGTCGCCCATCTGCGCTTGGCCAACCCAGATGCGGCGCATCACGTTGCCGGTGAGAAACATGCCGGGCGCGCCGATGACGAGGCCGTCGAAGTCTTCCGGATACCGCTGCGCTTCCTGCATGCCCTGCCGGCCGCCGGTGGAGCAGCCGACCCAATACGAGTACTTCTGCGCCCTGCCGTAGTGGCTCTTGATGATCTGCTTGGCGAGAACGGCGGTGTTGTGCACCGAGAGATACGCGAAGTCGAGCAGCTTGCGATGGCCGTTCGGATTTTCGGGCGTGACGTACGCGAACGTGGCGAGCGGTTCCTTCGCCGCGTCATGACCGGTGTCGGTCGACGCGGCGGCGAAGCCCTTGCGCAGCGCGGCATCGACCTGACCCATGCTGATGACGCCTGCTGTGCCGCCGTTGCCGACCATCTGGAAACGGTCGTTCCACGCGGCGGGCAGCTTGACGACGAACTTCGCTTCCGGCCAGATCACGCCGCGTACATCGCAATGCGCGGGCAGTTTATCGGAGGCGGCCACTTCGGTGGCTGAGTCGATCGTGACTTCTTTGCCAAAGGACTTCTTTGTGAGGTCGGCGCAAGGGCCGGCGATGGCAAGAGCGGCGGTGGCGAGAAATAGGAGGAGCTTCATGGAAGTTTCCTATTGAATGTATAACCTCACGCGCACGGGCGCAATCGCCCAGGAAATTGTGACGCGCGCGCTTTCCGACCGTGCCCCCCCGACGCTTCGCTCCCAACAAGCCGTACCCAAAGGACTCGCTCCCGTTCGCGAAGGCTCAACACGTTTACGAACTCCGCTGGTTAGTCCAGATCCGCCCCTGCTAACTCACGAAACGTAACCGGGTACTCTTTCATGAATCGCCTACCAACTTCAAGCTGCTGCGCGGAACAGGAATCGTAAGGGGTGAGTAAATAACCGCCGGGCGTCTCGACCGCGAAAAGGGAATCGCCCCTTTCGACCTGGAGCCGCGCGAGCATTTCATCCGGAAGAATTACACCGGCAGCGTTCCCGATTGCGATCAGTTTGAGTGGTGTCGGCACAGCTAACCCTAGCTCGATTATGCCAGAGCGCTCGCCTATGCCTCTTTCCGCTCCGCATACAGCGCCTTCAAACGCCAGCAGATGTAGAGCCAAACCAGCACCATACCGACAACGATCGTCGCGAACTGCCCGAGTTCCAGCTTCCATTGTTGTGTGACCAGGAAGACCGCGCCCGCGGCGGCCACATCGCCGCCCCGCATGAAGAACGTGTCGATGGCCGCTTTGGCCTTGTACTTGGCTTCGCGGGAGGTGCGCAGGAAAAGCGCGTTGCGCGTGGTGTTGTTGACCGAGTAGTCGGTCGCGTTTTCGAATATCTTGGCGACACGCACCAGGCTCAGCACCGGCGCGATGGCCAAGATCGAATAGCCGGTCAGCGAAATGAGCGGCAGCATGAACAGCGCACCGGTCACATTGACATACCGGAACAAACGCGAGACCAGAAATGTTTGAAACAAAAAGCCCAGCAGATTGACCCAGGCAAAGTAGTCGCCGTAGAACGAGCCGACGAATGCCCGCCGTGCTTTGGCGAATTCAGCGCCCGCGCCGGCGACGCGCTCGGCCTCTTGCGTAACCAGTTTACTGACCATGTACTCGCCCGACGAGTTCACCAGATTGAGCAGCAGCACCGTGAACGCGATGAAGAGCAAATAGCGATCCTTCAGCAACAAGGCGAAACCGTCCTCGGCTCCCAGCGGTTTATCGGGAGGCGCGGTCGGCGCGGCTGTCGATCGCGTATTCACCCACAGCGTCAGCCCCAGGCAGCCAAGCAGCATCCCCGCGCCGATGATCATGAAC
>Ga0194119_10008789_pt1 | contig 13766 bp, 8 predicted proteins | sample TA2MahC100mmetaG_FD_148620 | JGI IMG/M metagenome (GOLD analysis project Ga0194119, IMG submission 148620) | Freshwater microbial communities from Lake Tanganyika, Tanzania - TA2015018 Mahale Deep Cast 100m | ecosystem: Environmental > Aquatic > Freshwater > Lake | place: Tanzania: Lake... | reverse complement strand
ATTCCAGTGGGTAGTTCCCCACGCCTCGCTTCCTCGCCACTCGCAGATCCTTTCGCTGCAAAGTGTGACATTCGCGATTGTCTCAATTTTGGGGTTCAGTCCAGCATTCTCTCTTCACTTGTGATAGATTTGTCCGCATGCGACTAGCCTTGACCCTGGTCGCCCTTGGCGTCAGTGCCCAAACGCGCGAGACGAATCCTTACACGCTCGCCGACCAGGACGCTTTAGCGAAGGGCCGGCGGCTTTACAGCTTCTACTGCGTTTTCTGTCATGGGATGGATGGCGCTTCCGGCCGCGGTTCGCAACTCGCTTCCTCTTACCGCAAGCACGGTTCGTCCGACCGTGAGGTGTACCGCACTATCGCCGACGGCGTGCCCGGCACGGAAATGACCGGGCATCCTCTCGAAGAGGATGAAGTCTGGAAGATTCTGCTTTTCGTCCGTCAGATTGAACAGAACGCATCGGGGCGAGGCCAAGGATGCCGGGCCGGCGCCGGCGATCCGGTGAAAGGCGCCGCCGTTTTCCAGAGCGTCTGCCAGAATTGCCACAGCGCGGCTTCGCGGCTGGGGCCGGACCTCGCGGCCATCGGCGCAACGCGCTCGCGAGAGCATCTGCGCGAGTCGATCGTCGAACCGGACAAAGTCATCTCAAGGGCGTTTCGCGCCGTGCGCGTCCGCACCGCCCAGGGCGAGGCCGTACAGGGGCTGCTACTCAATCAGGACGAATACACAATCCACCTGCTGGACGTGCGGGAGCAAGTCCGCTCGTTCCAGCGGAGCGGGCTCGCCGCTGTCGTGTTTCCAAAGGAATCTTTGATGCCTTCGTTCGCCAAGTCGCTGAGCGCGGGTCAAATCGATGACGTGCTGGCTCATCTGTGCGGAGGCAAACGATGACGGAACGCTTCTTGCTTGCGGCACTGTTGGCTCAGGCCGCCGCCGCCCAAGTCACTCATCAGCAACTGATTGACGCCCAGAAAACTCCGCAGAACTGGTTAACGTACTCGGGCGACTATCGCTCTCAGCGGCACAGCGGACTTGCCGCTCTGACGCCCGCGAACGTGAAGGACCTCGAGATCAAGTGGATTTACCAGGCGAAGATCGTCGAGAAGTTCGAAACCACGCCTCTAGTAGTGGACGGCGTGATGTACATCACCCTGCCGCCGAGTGATGTCGTGGCGCTGGATGCCGCCACGGGCGTCCGCCTCTGGGAGTACAAGCGCGCCATGCCGCCGCTGCCGCAGGTCTGTTGCGGCCAGGTCAACCGGGGCCTGGCCATCCAGGGCGACCGCCTCTTCGCCGCCACCGTCGACGCTCATGTCATCGCCCTCGACCGCAAGACCGGCCGCCTGTTGTGGGACACGGAGATGATCGACTATCGGGCCGGCTACTCCGGCACGCATGCGCCGCTCGTGGTGAAGGATAAGGTGCTGGTAGGCGTGGCGGGCGGCGAGTACGGCATTCGCGGCTTTATTGACGCCTACGACGTCGCCACCGGCCAGCGCAAATGGCGCTTCCATACGGTGGCTGGTCCGGGCGAGTTCGGACGGGAGACGTGGGCGGGCGATTCCTGGAAAACCGGCGGCTCATCGGTCTGGATCACCGGCAGTTACGATCCGGAACTCAACCTCACCTATTGGGGGACCGGCAATCCCGGCCCGGACTGGAACGGCGATGTCCGCCTGGGTGACAACCTGTTCTCCTGCTCCGTCGTCGCACTCGACCCCGACACCGGCCAGCGCAAATGGCATTTCCAGTTCACGCCGCACGACGAGCACGATTGGGATGCCACCCAGATCATGATGTTGCTCGACCGCCCCGTGCGCGGGCAGAATCGCAAAGTGCTGGTCACAGCCAATCGCAACGGCTTCTACTATGTCCTTGACCGGGCGACGGGTGAGTTTCTGCACGGCCGGGCCTATGTGAAGCAGACGTGGGCCGTGGGCCTCGACGAGCGCGGCCGTCCGGTGCGCGCTCCAGGCAAGGGCCCGACGCCGGAGGGCAATCACGTCTACCCCGCAATTGCCGGCGGCACGAATTGGAGCTCTCCCTCGTATAGCCCCGCCACGGATCTCTTCTATGTCACGGCGCGCGAAGGCGGAAGCCTCTATTACAAAGGTGAGGCGGACTACAAGCCGGGCCGCCGCTTCCAAGGGGGCTTCGTCAACAACGAACAAGTGTCCGGCGATTGGTACGGCGCGGTGCGCGCACTGGATCCTTCCACGGGCGAAGCCAAGTGGGAACACAAGCTGCGGGTTCCTTCCATTGCCGGCGTGCTCTCGACGGCGGGGGGCTTGCTTTTCGCCGGGACCGAAGACGGCTACTTCAAAGCGCTCGACGCGCGCGACGGCCGCGACCTTTGGCATATGAACCTCGGCGGCCGCGTGAGGGCTTCGCCGATGTCGTTCGCGGCCGGCGGCGAGCAGCGTGTGGCCATTGCCGCCGGCAGCGGGTTATTCGTATTCGGGCTTCGCTGACCGGGCGGCTCGCGGTAGAGCGAAAGGGGTAATTCATGCGTACAATGATCGCGATGGCCGCGCTGAGTCTGCTTGGCGCGCAGCTGTTCGCTCAAGGCAGCGCCACGGTAGTCGGCGTCGCCACGGACTCGAGCGGGGCTGCCGCGCCCGGTGTGCAACTCACGATCTCGAATGTCAGCACCGGTATATCCTACCGGACGGTTTCGGATGGGGCAGGACGCTACAACTTCTCGCGGCTTCCGGTAGGCGATTACCGCCTCGAGGCGAGCGCCGAAGGCTTCAAGCGCGTGCAGCGGAGCGGGATCAACCTCACGGCCGAACAGACCCTGACCGTCGATGTTGCGCTGGAGGTAGGCGCGGTTGCGGACTCCGTGGAGGTCACCGCCAGCGTGTCGGCCCTGGAAACCGCGACCTCGACCATCCGCACCGTGGTACGCCGCGAGCAGATCACCGACCTGCCTCTGAACGGACGCAATGCGCTCCAGTTGCAGGCGTTGCTGCCTGGGGCGGTGAATCACACCAGCGCCCGGGCAAGTTTCGCGCAGGAAGGCGGATATTCGGTAAACGGTGCGCGCGGTACCGACAACAACTTCCTTCTCGACGGCGGCCAGAACGTCGACGTGTTCACCGGCTTCGCAACTTCTCTGCCGAATCCGGACGCGCTGCAGGAGTTCAGCGTGCTGTCGTCGAGCTTCAGCGCCGAATACGGGCGCGGCGCCGGATCGCTGGTGACGGCCGTGACCAAGAGCGGCACCAATCAGATCCACGGCACCGCTTACGACTTTCTGCGCAACGACGCACTCGACGCCCGGTCGTTCTTTGCGCACCGCGGGCTGGTGGCGAAACAGAAGCTGCGCCGCAATCAGTTTGGCGCGTCCGCCGGCGGGCCCATACGGCGGGATAAGTCGTTCCTGTTCGCCTCCTGGGAATCGCTGCGCGAGCGGCGTTCGACAACGCGGACGGACCTGATCGTTCCCACCGCCGCCGAACGGGCCGGCGATTTTTCCGCAACGGCGCGAAGGCCTTTTGACCCTGCCACCGCGAACCGCCTGCCCTTCCCCAACCACAGCATTCCGCTTACCCGGCAATCGCAGGCCGCCCGGGCCATCGTCGATGTGCTCGTACCGCTTCCCAACTTCGGTGCCAACCAGTTCATCTACAACAGCCCGGCCACCGACGACCGCAATCAGGTCATAACCCGCTTCGACCACAACTTCACCGACAACGACCGTCTTTACCTTAGCTATTTTTTCAATGACACCATCGGCACGCAGAACTTCACGGTACCGCTTTCCGACGGCTTCGCGAATTGGACGAACAATCGCGGTCTCGTCAACTACACCAAGGTCATCACCCCGGCGCTGCTGAACACTTTCAGCTACACCATCAACCACCTGAACTTCGGCCGGGGCGCGCTTCCGATTCTTCCGGACAAGTATCCGGGCGAACCGGGCAAACTGGCTCCAGGTTTCCGCTATGACTACGTAGGCGTGCGGACAAAGTCGGCGACGCCGCAGTTCCCGATGAATACGCGGCTCGGGCAGGTCGCCGGCTACTATGCGATCACCGGCGAAAATTACGTCGGCTTCGACCCCCATTCGCACGAGGTGCGCAATACGTTGACCTGGACCAGAGGCGCACACCTGATCAAGATCGGCGGCGAGTATGCCTACAACGTCGCGAACCGCGAGGCGAGCAACGAATCGGACGGGCAGACGTTCAACTGGAGCGGATTGCGGGCCGGCAACGGTTATGCCGACTACCTGCTGGGGCTGCCGGCGAATTTCACGCAACAGTCGTTGCTGCGCTCCGGGAACCGCTATTCGACCACCGGCTACTTCATTCAGGACGACTGGAAGGCGGCGCGTACCCTCACGTTAAATCTGGGATTGCGATGGGAGCCCAACTTTGCCATCTCGGACGCCAACAACGAGATGGTGACTTTTCAGCCCGGCCAACGATCGACCATCTATCCGAACGCGCCTCCGGGATTGCTGTATCCGAACGACCCCGGCATTCCCCGCGCGACGATCCCTTCGGACTGGAACAACTTCGCTCCTCGCGCTGGCTTCGCCTGGCTGCCGTTCGGCCCGAACTCGAAAACCAGCGTCCGCGCCGGTTATGGGGCGTTCTTTAACACCTCCCGCGGCTTCCTCCTCAACGAAGCGCAAATCAACCAGCCCTTCGTGCTCCGCATCCGCATCAACGACCCGGCCAGTTTTGAAAATCCCTGGAGCGGGTTTCCGGGAGGCGATCCGTTCCCGTTCCGTCCGCCAACCTCCGCGGAGGAGCGCCGCGCGTACCGTTTCGTTACGCCCACTACGATCGCGCGCTACTTTCCGTTCGACAACGCCACTCCGTACATGCAGCAGTGGAACTTCACGCTCCAGCGCGAAATCGGCGCCGGCAACGTCGTGACGGCCGCCTATGTGGGCTCCAAGGGAACCAAGCTTCACATCAACTACGAGGAGAATCAGGCGGTTTTCGTGCCCGGCGCCTCGACCACGGCGAATATCGACGCGCGCCGGCCTTTCCGTGATTTCCAGAGCATCGTGGCGGCCGCTACCGCCGGCACGTCGAGCTATCACTCCATGCAACTCAGCTTCAACCGCCGCTTCGTCAAAGGGTTTTTCATGATGGCCAACTATACCTGGTCGAAGTCGCTGGATCTGCAGTCGGTGGATCGCAATGTCCCGCTCATTCAGGACCGGCGTAACATTCGAGCCGACCGCGGACCGTCGGATTTCGACCGGAGGCACAACTTTGTCACTTCCTTCCTCGCTTCCATCCCGATGCCGCGGAAAACGGGACCCTTTTCGCGGCTCACCCAGGGGTGGCAGGCCAATGGAATCGTGACCGTTCTCAGCGGCGGGCCCCTTACCGTGATTCCCGGCAACGACCGGGCGTTGCAGGGCGGCGGCAACCAGCGCGCCGATGTGACCGGCGATTGGCGCCTTGCCCCGGGCCGGAGCTTCGATCAGCAGCAGGCTCGATATTTCGACACCTCGGTGTTCGCGGCTGCCGCGCTGGGCCAGTTCGGCAACTCGTCGCGAAACCTCGTCTACGGACCCGGCCAGTACAACCTGGATCTGGCGTTGTTCAAGAACACGAAGCTGACCGAGCGCTTCAACCTGCAGTTCCGCTGGGAACTGTTCAACGCGCTGAATCATGCCAACCTCGGGGATCCTGTCGTGAACCTGATCTCGCCGGCCTTCGGACGGATCAACACCGTTACCGGGCCGCGGATCATGCAATTAGGCATGAAGGTGATCTTCTGATAAACCGCCTTCGATGCGTGTCCCTGCTGTTGCTTGCTTCATGTGGTGCGGTCCCGGAACGTAGCCGCAGCGGCCCGCCGGTGGTGGCCGAGACTCCGGCCCGGGCCAGAACCCCGCAGGGGCAGTACATTTCCTGGAAGGAACACCTGATCGACAACGAGGCGATCAACGGTGGCGTCGCGGTCCGGGGAGGGGACGGTATTCAGATGGCCGATTTCGACAAGGACGGCCACAACGATTTTGTCACCGTGCACGAGGACAGCGGCCACGTGCGGATTGCCTTCGGCTCGGCCAACCCGGACCAATGGGAACGGATTACCCTGGCCGAGGGCGCCGAAGCCAAAGCCGCCGAAGATGTGGCCGTGGCCGACCTGAATGCGGACGGCTACCCAGATCTGATCGTGGCTTGTGAATTGGCGCATCTGCTCTATCTGCAGAATCCGGGCAGAGAAGCGCGGGTCCGCCGGTGGGAGCGCGTGATTCCCGTGAATTTCCAGGGCCGCGGCTCCTTCATCCGCGTGTTTTTCGCCGATTTAAACAAGGACGGCCGTCTGGAAGTGGTTACGGCAAACAAGGGGGAACAGAACCCTGTGATCAAGCCAGGCGACAAGGAAGGGAAGGAACATCCGCTCAAGGAAATCTCCTGGATTGAGCCGCCATCGGATCCGCTGCGGCCAACAGGATGGATCGAGCATGTACTCGGCCGGACCAAAGTTCCTGTCAATGCCCAGCCAGTAGACCTGGATGGCGACGGCGACTTGGATGTGCTGGCCGGCAGCCGGTTCGAGCAGAGAATGTGGTGGTATGAAAACCTGGGCGGCGCAAGGCCCGCGTTTCGCGAGCGGAGGATGGAAGTCGAGGGCGGGGGACGGCTCACCGCGTTCATGGCTGCCTTTCGCGATCTGAACGGAGACGGGCGGCTGGACATCGTGCTGTGCGAGAAGCCCAATGTGTTGTGGATCGAGCAGCCCGCGGATCTGAACCGTCCGTGGCGGCGGCACAACATCGGCGGCATCGCTCCGGATGCGCCGACGGGAATCCAGGTCGCCGACATCAATGGTGACGGGAACATGGACGTGATCACCGGCGCCTATTCGGGCTATCCGCGGGACAGGGATGGGGACGATGTTACCTCGGAGAGCGTCGCGGGCCGGATTGCCTGGTTCGAGAACCCCGGTGATCCCGCCGGAGCCTGGATCCGCCACGACATTGTGCGCACCAAGCGCGGCATGCACGACGGATTCGTCGCATACGACCTGGATAAGGACGGCGACATCGATTTCCTGGGCACGCGCGGCAACAGCAGTAATTTCGACGGCGTGTTCTGGTTGGAACAGGTGCGGACCACCGCGTCCGTTCGCGCGTTCGTCCCGGCGCGCAAGGTAGAAAGCATGCATCTGCCGCTTCCGAAGGCGGAGTGGGCGAAGTGACTCCTTACCGCCGCGATCTCGAACGGCTCCCGCGCGGGGGCAAGGAGGACTTATTGTGTTGACTCGCCGGCAACTTCTCGCCTCTCTCGCTGCCGCGGCGCCGCGGCCCAACCTGATCTTGATCTCCTCGGATGACCATCATTACCAGTGTCTGGGTGCGGCCGGGAATCCGCACATCGCGACGCCGAACCTGGACCGGCTGGCGTCACGGGGCGTGGACTTCACCCACGGCATTGTCAGCACGTCGCAGTGCTGCCCGAGCCGCGGCATTCTGCTTTCCGGGCTTGAGACGTATCAGTCCGGCCTGATGTCGAACGGATACAAGGCTTTCAGGCCCGATTTCGGGCCGGCCGTGGTTGAGCAGCTCCGCCGTGCCGGCTACGCCACGCACCTCGTCGGCAAGTGGCACATTACGAACTCTCCCGCGGCCTGCGGATTTTCACACGCGCCCCTTTGGATGCGCGGCGGCAGCAGCAAGTACATCGATCCGGAACTGAGGCGTGGTTTGGATGGCAAGGACGAGACCGTCCGCGGCCACATTACGGAGCTGTTCTCCAATACGGCGATCGACGCGATTCGTGGGGCTACGCAGCCTTACCTGATGTGGCTGGCCTATAACGCACCACACACTCCCTACACAGTCGTGGATGACTTCCGGCCCAGGAATCCTCAACCGCCTCCCGTACATCCGAAGGACGCCACCGAGTTCGACTGGTCCACGTATTACGCGGTCATCTCGCACTTGGACGCTCATGTGGGCCGCGTGATCGAGGCCATTGAACAGGCCGGCCAGTGGGAGAACACCCTGGTTGTATTCCTCGGTGACAACGGATTCCTCTGCGGGACCAAGGGACTGGACGGCAAGGTGCATCCCTGGGAGGAGTCCCTGCGCGTGCCGTATATCGTTTCCGGCGGCGCCGTCAAAGCGCGAGGGAAGAACAACAGCCCCGTAGCGAGTATCGATATTCCGGCGACGCTGCTTGACTACGCGGGAGTGCGTCCCGCGTACGCGCTCAGCGGCAGCAGCTTGCGCCCGGAGTTGACCGGACGGCCGTCGCGGCGTCAGCATTCTTTCGCGGCCTGGACGGATGGGCGGCCCGAGGGGCTGGCCACGCGCCAGGCCGTGGAACCGTATCGCGTGGTGCGTTCCCGGACGCACAAGCTGATCGTTTGGGAATCCGGCAAGCAGGCGCTGTACGAGATTGACAGGGACCCGGGCGAGACAAACAACTTATTTTCCGAGCGCCAACAACTTGCCGCGAAACTGCGGAAGGTTCTCGCGCGGCGCATGCGGATGACGAACGATCCGGCGCTCAGTTGGCTCAGCCGCTGAGTGGGCGAAGCGCCATTGGGAGCCTTCATGGCTGCGGGCCCGAGCGTGACACGATCATGATAGGCGAACAACAGGTCCGGCCACTCGGAGCCCTCCAAAATTCGATGCGAGGTTCGGCTTTGCCGCTTGATCCGTCACCTACTCCGCAATAGAGATCCCAGGCTGTTCAAGGAGCACGGCCTGGATGTGCATGTCCCCATTGTTGCCTAACCTGGACCTCCCCGGGAGCCGTACTGCCAGGGGGCCATAAGCTAGGATTTTAGGGGAGCGATATGCTGCCCTATTTTGTTGTACCGAGGCTGACGCACTATAGCCTCCTGGCCGCCGCCGTGCTGCTCGGCCACGCGTTGCAGCGTTACCGCGCCCGCTCGCTTGGCCTGAATCACCAAAATCTCGTTTCGTCTGCGGCAGGAGTCCGCCAACCTCGGTTACCTGCTCCGGCCGCCGCGTTTCCGCGGGACCCTTTCCATGGCCCCGTTGCTGCCCGATCCGAAACCGGTGTGCGGCGCGCTGCGCGGTACTCCGTATGCCGGTGAGCTCGACCGCCTCGCCCGAGAAGTAATCGAAGGCCGGTTTCCCTTGTTCGGCGAAACGCTCGACACCGGCCCCGATATCCGCTGGAGCCGCGACTACAAGGCCGGCAAGGAGTACCCCAACCGCTGGTTCCGCCGTGTTCCCTATCTCGACTTCCAGCAGGTAGGCGATCACAAAGCCATCTGGGAGCTGAACCGGCACCAGCATCTGGTGCTGCTCGGGCAAGCCTGGCGGATGACGGGAAAAGTGTCCTATTTGAACGCCATCGCCGCGCACCTGGAGCACTGGATGGACCGCAACCCTTACGGCCATGGCATGCAATGGACCTCGGCGCTGGAGGTGGCCTTCCGTCTGTTGAGCTGGCTCTGGGCCTGGCATCTGGCGGCCGAAGTGCTGCCTGATCCGCTCCGCGCGCGCTGGGCGGAGGCCATCTATCAACATGGCGTCTTCCTGCGGCACAATCTCTCGGTCTACTTCTCGCCCAATACCCACCTGCTGGGCGAAGCCGTGGCGCTGCACGCGGCCGCCCGGCTGTTCCCCGCCCTGCCCGGCGCCCCCGAATGGCGCGCGACGGCCGGCCGCATCGTCGCCGAAGAGATCGTCAACCAGGTGCGCGGCGATGGCAGCCACTTCGAGCAATCGGCCTACTATCACGTCTACGCCGTCGACTTCTTCCTGCTGCACGCACTGCTGGAAGACACGACGGCCGCCTACCGGGCCCGGCTGGAGAGGATGGCCGGCTATCTGCGCACGCTGTTGGGACCCTCCGGCACAATCCCGCTCCTTGGCGACGACGACGGCGGCCGGCTGTTCCACCCCTACGGCGAGCGGGCGCGATTTGGCCGGGCCACGCTCGCCGCCTGCACCCGCTATCTCGCGCGGCCCGATTGGCCCAACGCCCTGGAGGATCGCGCCGAGTTGGCCGCCTGGTGGCTGGGTCCGAATGTGCTGGAGGGTCCCGAGACCGCGGAGGCTCCGTGGGAAGGCACGGTCTATTACCCGGATGCCGGTTTGTTCAGCCGGATTCTCGATGGCCGGCAACTGCTCATGGACTCCGTTGGTTTCGGAGCCTTTGGCGCCGGCCACAGCCACGCCGGCGCGCTTTCCATCGTCCTGCGCCAGGGCGAGACCGAGATCCTGATAGATCCCGGCACGTTCACCTATGTCGCCGACCCGGCCGAACGGGAGCGCTTCCGCTCCACGGCCGCTCATAATACGGTGCGGTTGAATGGGCTCGACCAGGCCGAAGCGGCGGGTCCGTTCCGCTGGCACGGAAAGCCGCAAACGGAGTGCCACGGCTGGGGCGAGGACTGGTTCGAGGCCAGTTGTGTGCAGCGCGGCCTGCGCCACCGCCGCCGGATGGAGTGGCGCGGCGGCGCGATCGTCGTCACCGATCACTGCGACGCGCCGGGCATGGCCGCCTGGCACACGCCGCTGGAGGTCCGGGAGACCGCCGCCGGGGTGTTCGACCTGGGCGGCGTGGCGCGGCTGGAGATGGCCGGCGGCCACCCGGAGCCGGCCTGGCGCAGCCGGGTGCATGGCTCGAAAGAGCCGGCCACGGCCATCCGGGCGCCGCTAGTGGACGGGCGGCTGGAGACGCGGATTACGTTTCCCGGGTAGGCGTACACGTCACGCAACAGCAGCAAGGCCGTTCTTCGCAACCAGCGACAGCAGCTTAAGCGAAGCTCCAGAAGGCTTCTTTTCACCGCGTTCCCATTTGCTCACCAAACTGGTGGTCACGTTCAGGTAGGTGGCGAAAACGGTTTGGCTGACATGTTCCCGCTCACGGATAGCCTTGATCTCTTCGGCTTTAGGGGACGGACCGGCGTGAGACACGCCTCATCGAAATGCCGCATCGTCTGTTTGTCGATGGCCCCAGCGTCGTGAAGCGCCGCCATGGTTTCATGGATGGCCGCCATCGCGTCACTCTTATAGTTCTTGCTCATCGGTTTTCACCTCTTCAAAATCGCCCTTCTTCACCAGTACTGCGAACTGCCGCTCCGTCAACGCCAGGACGTGCTTGGCCGCCTCTCTGAACTCCCTTTCCTCGCCGGAACAGGATGCCGGCGTCCATCTGTCCTTTATCGCCCCGATCCACCTTGATGTCTACAGTTTGCGGCTCGTCCCGCTAATTACTCGATTGTGTTCTTCGGCTTCACTTAACGGCAGTTCCCCTCAAGGGAACGAGTCGCGCTGTGTAGACGATACCGGTACGGATTCCGCCGTCCCGCGCCAAGCCGCAAAACTCTTTTACAAGCCGTTCACGAGAATACGACGACTCCCCAGGTCCCCGGACCGCATACTCCTTTCGTGGCCATCGAAAGCACCGGCTACAAAAGGCCGGTACCTCCGGCAAATCTAAACGGAAAGCACAATTGAGGACCTCGCCCATGAACACCACGACTATTTCCGCAACCGCGATTCTCGCGCTCAGCTCCATCCTGACCGCGCAAGCGATTCCCCCAGCACTTGGACCGCCCGCGGCTTCCATCGCCAACGGCACCAAAATTCCTGTCCTATGGTTCATGACCGAACCGCTGCGCTCCGAATTGTTCGTGAAAATCAACGAGTTGAATAATGAGTTGAAGGCAAAGGAAGAGATCGACAAGGTCCGGGCGTATGCAACGGCTTCGGTTTCGACGAACGGAATCTGGACGTCGGCCACTGCTCTTCCCGGCGAACCCAACCACCGCTTCGTCAACGTGCCGCACCACATCACGATCACCATCAGCGGCATCGCCGAAAAGAAGGCGGGGCTGTGGGTACCCTACCCGTGGAACCGGACGGTCATCGTCAACACGGATATGATGGCCTTCTGCCGGGGCTGGGAGACCGGAACGGGCCAGGTCACCATCGAAAGTAACAGCCAGACGCCGTACCTGGACGCGGATCCGTCGTTTTCCGAGCAGTTCGTCAACTTCTTTTTAAACCATTCTCTGACGGCCAAAGTCGACGCCAAGGTCCGGGCGGCGCTGCGGAATGTACAGATTGAAAGTACGGCTTCGGGAGTGCCGTCGGAGTGTAACGCCCTCACCTACGACAGCGGCGTGGCCGGACCGGACGACGACAAGATCGTGTGGCAGAAGCTGCTGCCGTATACCTCGCTGCTTTCGCCGTCGTTTTCTGTGAAACCGGTGAAGATCAAGCGGCTGGCGGCGCGAAATTTAAATGGCGGCGTACTGTACGACGCCGTGGAAACTCCGCTTGTCGATTTCTGGGCCGGCTACACCCGGACGTCGTTCCAGGTCAACTCGATGACCGAGGGACAAGAGATCTCCTTGGCCGCAACGCCCGCCATCACGACCCGGATACCCAACGGCGCTTCGGTGCTGTTGACGGTCGCGAGCATGAACTACAGCGGCAACGGTTTGGAGGATAACGCTTTCCGGACGTTTAATGGCGCGGCGAATTTCGGAATCGGCACGCAAACCATCATTCTGAAAAAGGTCTATACGACGATCACCCCCGGACAGAAACCGGTGAAGTGGTATGTTCCGGCCTACGAGATCACGTTTACCGTAACGCAAGCGGGCGGACTCGCGCAGATCGGACCGGGTTTGATTTCGCGGTGAAGCATCCGCAGGATCGTATCGAGAGGGCCGCGCCATGCGGCCCCTCATTCGGTGTGGGCCACCCAATTTGCAGGTCTCACTTGATCGCTTGGGTGGTATTATCGTTGCGTTCCAGGCGGGCATTCCCAAGAGGAATTATGAGACTGGTTCCGTTCCACATTGCAACGACGATCCTGGTGTTCTTGACAAGCGAAGCTCAGGCCGTGGAGCTTGGCCAGCCTTCCCGGACTTCGATCACTTCAGCAGGGTGTCCCCGGCGCTAACGGATTCAACCTTCTCACAGGATTCTCTTAAGTAGGAGATCTCTCCCACAATGACCACTTTCGCGCTCTCCAACCGCAGAAATTGGATTCAAGGTCTCGGCGCGCTTTCCGCCTGCGCCCAATCCGGCCGCCCGCAACGTCATTTCGTGGTGGTGGGTGCCGGAATTTTTGGAGCATGGACAGCCTATCACCTGTTGCGTGCCGGCCAGAGGGTGACTCTGATCGACCAATACGGACCCGCCAACAGCCGCGCCAGTTCCGGGGGAGAGTCCCGCATCATCCGCGCTCGCTACGGTAACGATGTTGTCTACACCAGCTTCGCCCTCCGCTCTCTCCAGCTTTGGCAACGATTCCTCAACGAGACTTCACTCCATCGTCTCTACCATCGCGTCGGCGCCTTGTGGATGGCACGCCAGTCTGACCCCCGTTTCGCCGCCCACCTGCAAACCTTGCGAAAGTTAGGCGCCGAGGTCCACAGTTTCGACAACACGGAACTGAAACGGCGTTACCCGCAAATCCATGTGGATGACGACGTCGCCGCGATCCTCGAACCGAATGCTGGTGGCCTCATGGCCCGGCAAGCCGTGCAAGCGGTCGTGACGGAATTTGTCAAAAAAGGCGGGGTCTATCGCCAATCCCGTATTCAGGAACCTGCCGGCACAAGCCGCCTCCAAGAACTGATCGACCACCGATCCGAGAGGATTGCAGGCGATGCATTCGTTTTCGCCGCCGGCCCTTGGCTCAAGACTCTGCTTCCCGGCGTTCTCGGTGATCGAATTTTTCCCACCCGCCAAGTCGTCTTCTTCTACGGCCCGCCTCCCGGAGATTCCCGCTTTGCTCCTCCCGCCATGCCCGCCTGGGGAGATGCTTTCAGCGACTTGCC
>Ga0194119_10008787_pt1 | contig 13767 bp, 10 predicted proteins | sample TA2MahC100mmetaG_FD_148620 | JGI IMG/M metagenome (GOLD analysis project Ga0194119, IMG submission 148620) | Freshwater microbial communities from Lake Tanganyika, Tanzania - TA2015018 Mahale Deep Cast 100m | ecosystem: Environmental > Aquatic > Freshwater > Lake | place: Tanzania: Lake... | reverse complement strand
CGTGCTCAGGGGATAACCAAGCGAACCACAGGGCGTTCCAGGCAAGGGTACCTCCGCGTGCAATGTGAGGTAGGGTACCTCCGTGTGCAATGCGAGCTCGGGTATATCCTTTTGCTGTGCAGCAGGGACGGCTGTTCTTTGGTCGGCTGTTAATCCTGTTTGATCGATTCGTTTGGCTTGCTCGATGGGTCTGGCTTGCTCTATGGGTCTAATTTGCTCGATGGGTCTATTATGGTCGATGGGTCTAGTTTGATCGATGGGTCTAACATGCTCGATCTGCAAAAGAGCCAGGTCAAGGGCGTCATCTATCCCCAGTAGCCGCGCCATGCGCATGGGCTGCCCCACTTCCGGGGCTCGTATGACCTGTATTCGGCTGTGGATGGGGGCATTTTTTTGGCCATCGTGGTGCAGCACATGGGCAGCGGTCAGGCAGAGCTGGGGGGCAATCAAAAAGCCAGTGCCGCTGCCAAAATGCACGGGCCTCCCCCCCACATCGGTTTGGCACAGAATTCCGTAGAGCGACTCACGGACCTTCAAACAGGCCGACTCAAACATCGGATGTTGAATGGATGCAGCCTACGATTCCTCGACTCAATTGGATCGGATTAGGAGGCGGTGCAGGCGGTAGAAACCAAGGAAAAGCGACCCGATTTGCGGATGGCAGCCATTCCGCCCTCTACGTTGATGAGTCTGTGGTAGCCTCGGGCAGCCATGATCGAGGCAAAAATCATGGAGCGATACCCCCCGGCGCAATGCACAAAATAATCGCGATTCGGGTTCACCTGGTGCAGGTTGTCGTTGAGGGTGTCGAGTGTCAACAAATGCGCATCAGGCAGGTGTTCGCTGGCGTACTCACCGGGTTTGCGTACATCCAGAATGTCATAATCGGGATGCTCCGCCTTCATACGGGCGAATTCATCGACCGAAATGCTTGGAATGCGGGCGGTATCGAATCTGGCAGAGACCCAAGCATCCCATCCACCGTCGAGGTACCCCATGGCATGGTCGTAGCCCACACGGGCAAGTCGCGTCACCACCTCCTGTTCGCGACCCGGATCGGCCACCAACAGCAGCCGCTGCTCAATATCGGGGATCAGGGTGCCCACCCAAGGTGCGAATGCCCCGTCGATTCCTATGTTGATGCTTCCTGGAATGTGACCGGCCGCAAAAACTTCGGGTTTACGGGTGTCCAATACGAGTGCGCGCTCTTCCTCTGCGATCAATTGGAAGGCCGAAGGGCTGAGTTTGCGTGTACCCCGATCGAGTACGTCGCGCAAGGCCCCGTAGCCCTGTTTGTTGCGTTGAACGTTGAGGGGAAAATAGGCAGGAGGTATCGGAATGCCGGTGGTGAGTTCCCGTATAAAGTCGCCCTTACTGAGGTCGGCACGGAGGGCGTAGTTCACTTGCTTTTGGTGACCCAATGTGTCGAAGGTCTCCTTGCTCATGTTTTTCCCACAGGCAGAGCCCGCGCCGTGGGCGGGATACACGATCACGGAATCGCCGAGCGGCATAATTTTGTTGCGGAGGGAGTCGTAGAGCATTCCGGCCATATCTTCGGTGGTGAGTGCGGCGCCAGCCGCCAGATCGGGTCGGCCCACATCGCCGATAAACAGGGTATCTCCAGTGAATAGGGAATAGTCGCGCCCTTCGGCATCGCGCAAGAGGTAGGTGGTACTTTCCGGGGTATGCCCTGGAGTATGCAGCACCACAATTTCTAAATCACCGACCTGAAGGCGTTCCCCATCTTGGGCGTTGTGTGCCTCGAATTGGGTATGTGCGTTCGGGCCGAATACAATTTGGGCACCGCTTGCCCGGGCGAGCTCGATGTGACCCGAAACAAAGTCGGCATGGAAGTGGGTTTCAAGGACGTATTTGATTTGGGCGCCACTCTTGGCGGCCCGACTCAAATAGGGTTCCGATTCACGCAGAGGGTCGATGACTGCTGCCTCGCCGTTCGATTCAATATAATAAGCGCCTTGTGCCAGGCAGCCGGTATAGATTTGTTCAACCAACATCAATGTGGGGGGGTTAATCGAGACTCAAACATCAAAAATACAGCGAAATGTGTCAAGATGCATGGAATTGTGTCCTGATGCATGAATTTCGGCGCGGGTTTTTTTATCTTTGGCATCTTATGAAACGGCATTAACAGCATTAACAGCATTAACAAAAGTTATGGGCCTCGTTTATTCAGAAATCATCTTATCAAATCCTGTTATAAGCGCGTTGAATCCGATGAAGGCCCGCTGCTTGGCCGATTCAGGCTCTACCTACTTGGTCGTCCCCGAGTATTTAGCCACGGCGCTTCAATTGAAAGCCTGCGAAACGCGCTTGGCCACCACGGCCGATGGCCTAACCCATCTGGTGCCCTACGTGGGCCCAATTCAGGTTTCGTTCGGTGATCGAAGTTGCTTCGTTGGCGCATTGGTTATGGGCAACGAAGTGTTGCTTGGTGCGGTACCTATGGAGGATATGGACCTAATTATTCATCCAAAGCTGCTCAGAATAATGGCAAACCCAGAGAGCCCGAATGTTGCCCGCGGGCACGCCAAAGCGGCCTAGGGCGCAGTAACCGGACTGCCCACACGACTCCATGCATTCATGCCGCCCTCGAGGTGGTAAACCCGTTTAAATCCACGGGCCTTCATCAGGTCTAAGGTTTGACCAGAACGCCCACCCGACCGACAATACACCAGATAAGTGCGCGACGGATCCCAATTCGCCATGGCCTGTTTCATTTTTTCTTCCTGGTAGAAATCCAGCAGTAAAGCGCCAGGAATTATGCCCTGCTGGCATTCATCAGCAGTACGCACATCCACCACCACCACTTGCGAATCGGTCTTCATCCGTTCAGCAAATTGCGTCGGACTCAATGCCGAAAATGGGGGCGCCTCGGTCGATGCAGCCTCGGTCGATGCCGCCTCGGTCGATGCGCCAGCTTGAGATGGAGTGCCTGTCTGTCCACACGCCTGCATGCTCGTCATGAGCACGAAAAAAACCAATAATCGAATAGCCAACGATTTCATCTTTCAAAGCAACAAATATATTTATAAATCGCCACAATCCCCGTATTTTCGGCCTGTGCCATACGATTTCCATTCCGACCACGAGGGATACCTTGCATTCCTGGCCGAAAATGCCCGCAAGAGCATCATGCCCTTTGTTCAGCCCCACCTGCCCTGCCCCTGGAGCGATTGCCGTGTACTGGAACTCGGATGCGGAGAAGGGGGCAACCTCATGCCCTTTGCCGAGGCAGGTGCGTATTGTGTAGGAATCGACCTCAACGAAAAGAAGATCCGAGAAGGACAAAGAATCATGTCGGCCTACATCGATCAGGGCCGAATGGAACTTAGGGCCGAAGACATATTCAACCCAGCCATTGCCGCCGAATTTACTGGGCGATTTCATCTGATTGTGTTGAAAGATGTCATCGAACACATTCCCCGAAAACAGGAGGCGTTGCGGCAAATGAGGCGGTTTCTGGCTGAAGGTGGATTGCTGTTCATCGGATGGCCACCATGGCGGATGCCCTTTGGCGGACACCAACAAATCGCTCGCTCCTCACTGCTTGGCCGGTTACCCTGGGTGCACCTCCTGCCCCGTTCACTCTATGCTGCAGTCCTCCGCGCCTTTCAGGAACCCAAGGAAGTGTACGATGAACTCCTCGAAATACATGACTACCGAGTCGGCATACGCTCACTCAACCGCTGGGTAGCCGAGGCAGAACTGCATCCTGTGGTTCGGCGCTACTACCTCATTAACCCCATTTATTCTTATAAATTTGGGTTAAAGGAACGACTCCAATGGCCTTGGCTCCAGGCCATCCCCTGGCTGCGCGACTTCTTCACCACCAGTGGCTACTATCTTTTAAGCGCCCATCCATCGGCAGAACCAACACCATAGCCAAAAAAAGCGGCTAGCACCGGTTCGCGATGAGTACACGATCCCTATGACCGCAGTTCATCGACCTTATGACCTTGTATTCCTCGGTATGGGATGCGCCAACACCCTCTTGCTGCGCAGCCTACACCGCCGGGGGCAGCTCCAAGGGCTTCAGTTGTGTGTTGTCGAGCCCAATCCCGAACAAATCACCCAGAAAACCTTTTGCTTTTGGTCGAACCCCGAAGAACTTGCGCTATGGGACCTCGCTCCCCTCATCAGCAAAAGTTGGGGCACGAGCCAGGCAGGAGAACGCACCCAGCCCCTGACCCCCTATGCATATCACCACATCTCGGGCGAGCGCATGTTGACGGCATCGCGCGAGATTCTGAAGTCGTGCGACTGCCATTGGGTAGAAGATCATGTGTTGGAAGGCAGCGAAAGCGCCGACCGGGTGCGCCTTCAAGCGTCGGGATCCGAAATTTTTGGCCGGCAGTTCTTCGATTCGCGTCCCCCCCAATTCGATGAACCCCAGGGCACTGAGGCAAAGCTGCTGCAAAGTTTTAGGGGATGGAACATCCAAACAGACACCCCGCAATTCGATCCCGAGTGTTGCACGCTGATGGATTTCAACATCCCGCAAAACGGCCATACCCAATTCATGTACGTGCTTCCGTTTACCGAAACCACCGCCTTGGTAGAGTGCACCCGATTTGGTCGGCATGCCCTAAGCCAGCCGGAGGCCAACGAACTATTGGGCCATTACATCCAGCGAAACTATGGCCAATACCGGTCTATGGGCGAGGAACAAGGTGTGATTCCCATGTGTTCGGCCAGGCAGGTGCCGGGCGTGGGGCACCCCAATTGGATCGACACCGGCGGGCGGGCGGGCAACATCAAGCCGAGCACAGGCTATTCCTTCATCAGTTCGTGCCGCGATGCGGAACGGATTGCAAGCAAACAAATCCTATGCCTCAAGCCCGCCCGGTTTTCCTTCTACGACCGCCTGCTCCTCCACCTACTCAACCAGCGCCCTCTTTTGGGTAAGCCCCTATTCCATCGGCTGTTTCAAACCACCAAGATGCCCTTGGTGGTGCGCTTTCTGCGCGAAGAAACAACAGTCATTCAGGAACTCCCCATCCTTGCGGCGCTGCCCTTAAGGCCCTTTTTAGGCGCGGCATTCAGGGATCTTTTTGATCGCCGCATCCGCATCTACTGGCCATTATGGGCCGCAGCCCTGATGGTGGTTTTGGCCATTCAGTGGGGTTGGCACAGCATTTCTGCCGGTCTCATGGTAGGGGGCCTTCTCCTGATCGGCTTACCCCACGGGGCTATTGATCATTTACTGGAGACAGGGCGGGCAGAAACGCCAATCGACCCGGTCTTCATCATGCGCTACCTACTGCTTTCGGCCGCCATCGGTTTGATTTGGTGGATGAGTGCCCCCCTAGGGCTGTTGGTTTTCTTGATCTACTCGGCCTGGCATTTTGGGGAAACGGAGTACCAATCATCACACGAATCAAGCGGTTTCCGCAGCTTCCTCTGGGGGCTTTTCATGCTCGGATTGGTGTTGGGAACGCATCCCACCGAAACCACACAAATTCTAGCGGAAATGAAGGTGGACCTTCCCTTTACCCTTCAAAGTCATTGGGGATGGGGATGCATGCTTGGGTTGATGGCGTTGAATATGGGGCGCGGCCTCAGGCCATTTCTGGGGGGCTTATATGCGCTGACATTGCCTTTTATTCCCCTGCTCCATGCATTTGGCCTTTATTTTCTGTTCGATCACAGCTACAAAAGTGCGCTGCAAATAGGGGGGCGGCTTCAGGTTCATTACGGGAAGTTGTATATGAAAGCCATCCCGTTCACCCTCGGCGCCGTTCTGTTGGGGTGTGGATTTTATGCCTTCAATGTTTGGCAAACGGAAGGCGCTACCGGACTATTTTTTATTTTGTTATCCTGCCTGAGTTTTCCACATGTCTTGGCCATGACCCGCTTCTACCGGAAATAATCCAAAAAAAACACCTGTCTATCGACGCCTTTTCTACAGGAAATAATCCAAAAAAAACACCTGGTTTATCGACGCCTTTTCTACCGGAAATAATCCAAAAAACACCTGGTCTATCGACCCCTTTTCGAGCGGAAAAATGCCTGGAGCAGATCGGCCGATTCCTGCGCCATTAGGCCGCCTTCAAAGCGTGTTTTGGGATGCAATAGGGGCCCAACACGACTAAACCCACGTTTTGGGTCATGGGCACCCCATACGACCCTGCCGATTTGGGTCCAATACAAAGCGCCTGCGCACATCACACAAGGCTCTAAAGTGACATACAAGGTGGCCTCTGTGAGGTATTTACCCCCCAAATCATGAGCTGCGGCCGTAATGGCCTGCATTTCCGCGTGGGCCGTCACATCATGCAAACGCTCCGTGAGGTTGTGGCCCTTCCCCAATAATCGTTGACCCACAACCACCACAGCCCCAACCGGTACCTCACCGGCATCGCGGGCAGCTAAGGCCTGTTGGAAAGCCTGCCGCATCCAATGCGCATCATCGAAGGGGTTTAGCATAACCAACTACAACAAAAATGAACCAAAACGGAACGAGATCACCATTATTTTGCAAAAATATAGGCAGATAGCGATAAATCACACCTGAGCATGTATGGAAAATGAAACATGAATCACGATTTTTGAGCCCCGAAAGTACGTGATGCATTATCCCCAACGAATTCAATAGAATCCAATAGACTCCACAAGAATCGACAGACCCATTTAGAATAGACCAGACCTAATTAGAATAGACCATACCCATTTAGAATCCAACAGACTCCACAATAATCCAACCGACTCCACTAGAATCGACAGACCCATTTAGAATCCAACCGACTCCACCAGAATAGACCAGACCCATTTAGAATCCAACAGACTATGCTACGAACCCACACCTGCGGCGAATTGAGAATGAAACATGCCGAAAGTTCAGTTACCCTCTGCGGCTGGGTAAGTCGGGTGCGCGACAAAGGCGGGATGCTCTGGATCGACCTGCGAGACCGCTACGGCATCACCCAATTGATGGCCGAGGAGGGACAAACAGCCCCCGAGCTGCTTCAGGCCCTTCGGTCGCTCGGACGCGAGTTTGTAGTTCAGGCGGAGGGCACCGTGGTGAAACGCTATGCCCCCAACGACAAAATGCCCACAGGCGACATAGAAATACGGGTGGAGCGAATCAACCTACTCAATCCCTCCAAACTCCCGCCTTTTTTGGTCGACGACGAGACCGATGGAGGCGATGACCTGCGGATGCAATACCGCTACATCGACCTGCGCAGGCAACCTGTGCGCTCCAAGTTGGAATTGCGCCACCGCATGGCCCAGGAAGTGCGCCGATACCTTGATGAACGCGCATTTCTGGAGGTGGAAACACCCGTGCTCATCAAAAGTACCCCCGAAGGAGCCCGCGATTTTGTGGTGCCCTCCCGCCTGCACAACGGCGAATTCTACGCCTTGCCCCAATCGCCCCAAACCTTCAAACAGCTGTTGATGGTGGGCGGCTTCGACCGCTATTTCCAGATTGTGAAATGCTTCCGCGATGAAGACCTAAGGGCCGACCGCCAGCCCGAATTCACCCAAATCGATTGCGAAATGTCGTTCGTGGAGCGCGAAGACATCCTCCAGACCTTCGAAGGACTCCTACTTCATCTACTCAAAACCATAAAGGGGGTGGAATTGCCGCCCCTGCCCCGACTGAGCTTTCACGAGGCCATGATGCGGTATGGCAACGATAAACCCGATATCCGATTCGGCATGGAATTGGTGCACCTTAAAGGGTATGGCCATGACCACACCTCCGGCGTTGATTTCGGCGTATTCGATACAGCGGAACGGGTGGTGGGCATTCCCCTATCCGGCGGTGCAGAATACACCCGCAAGCAACTCGACGAGCTCACCGAATGGGTCAAAAGACCACAGATCGGCATGAAAGGCATGGTGTGGATGCGGGTAGAGGCCGACGGCAGCCTCAAATCGAGTGTCGATAAGTTCTACAACACCGATCGATTGCAGTCGTGGCGCGAAGCGGCCCAGCTCCAAGCAGGCGATTTATTGCTGCTGGTGGCGGGAAGCGACAGCCTCACCATGAAGGCGGCCAGTGCGCTCAGGCTTGAGCTGGGCGAGCGACTGGGCTTGCGTCGGGCGGATGAATTTCAGGCCCTGTGGGTGGTCGACTTCCCCCTCTTGGAGTGGGATGAAGAATCGGCCCGGTGGATGGCTATGCACCACCCCTTTACGTCGCCTATACCGGAGCACATCGATCTGCTGACTCAATCGCCAGGGGCTGTGCTCGCCAATGCCTACGACTTGGTATTGAACGGCAACGAAGTGGGCGGCGGCTCCATCCGAATCCACGACCGCAGCCTGCAGGCGCAACTATTCGAAGCCTTGGGCTTCTCACCCGAAGAGGCGAACCAGAAATTCGGGTTCTTGTTGAATGCCTTCGAGTTTGGTGCGCCACCACACGGGGGGATCGCTCTTGGGTTCGATCGCCTCTGCGCCCTGATGGGTGGGAGTGAAAGCATTCGCGACTTTATTGCGTTTCCCAAGAACAACGCGGGTCGCGATGTCATGATCGATGCACCGGGGCCCATCGACGCGCAGCAGCGCCGCGAGCTCGGTTTGTGAGTATATGATTCACGAGAACAACGTATTTTTACGTTGTAGAACCGTATCAATAAAGGATGACTGCCGATTTCGTATCTTTGTCTTTTGGCGTAACATCTTTGGCATAAAAGTAGCCCCAACACCATGAAAACCGCACTCATTACGGGCATCACCGGACAAGACGGTGCCTACCTCACCGAACTGCTTCTCGATAAAGGATACTTCGTGCACGGCATCAAACGCCGCGCCTCTCTATTTAATACCGACCGCATCGATCACCTCTACCAAGACCCCCACCAAACGGGGCGTAGGCTGCAGCTACACTACGGCGATTTGACCGACAGCACCAACCTCATCCGCATCATTCAAGAAACCAAGCCCGACGAGATCTACAACCTCGCCGCCATGAGTCATGTGAAGGTGAGCTTCGACACCCCAGAGTATACCGCCAATGCGGATGGTATTGGAACACTCCGTTTGCTTGAAGCATTGCGTATTTGTGGACTCGAAAAGCACACCCGGATTTACCAAGCGTCTACATCCGAACTCTACGGATTGGTTCAGGAAGTGCCCCAAAGCGAAAAGACGCCATTTTATCCGCGGTCGCCCTATGGTGTGGCCAAGCTATACGCCTATTGGATTACGGTCAACTACCGAGAGGCCTACGGTATGTTTGCCAGCAATGGAATCTTGTTCAACCACGAATCACCCCTCCGAGGGGAGACGTTCGTGACCCGCAAAATCACCCGGGCTGCCGCCAAGATTTTATTGGGGATGCAGGAAAACCTATACATGGGCAATCTTGACGCGCAACGCGACTGGGGTCATGCACGCGATTATGTGGAGGCCATGTACCTCATTCTGCAGCAATCGGAACCCGACGACTTCGTGATCGCTACCGGTGTCACCACCTACGTGCGCGATTTCATCCGCATGGCCTTCGACCGATTGGGCATGGAATTGGAATTTAAAGGCGAAGGGGTCAACGAGATCGCCGTGCTGGCTGGTGTTAACCGCGCACGACTAGAAGAACTTGGGGTTGAAGATGTTTCGCACCTCAAAACCGGAACCCAATTGGTGGGTGTCGATCCCCGGTATTTCCGTCCGACCGAGGTTGAACTCCTCATTGGTGATGCCACCAAGGCCAGGCAGAAACTCGGTTGGAAACCCCGTCATACCCTCTCCGACTTGGTGGAGGATATGATACAGAGTGATCTGAAGATCATGCAGCGCGAAAAATTCTTGCACGAGGGCGGATTCAATGTCCTCCATCAGCACGAATAGGCACTACGCTTCCTCGCACCCCACGACTACTCTTCCTTCCACCCCAAGAGGGCATCTACACTGTGGCTGGCCACGGAGTGGTAGTTCGGGCGCGCCTGCTTGTATAGTTCACGTGCGCGGTCTATCTGACCGGTTTCTTTTAAGGCTTTATAGAGGGGCATAATGAACTTCCGCCGGCCAATACGGGTCATATAGGCCGCCATTGCCTCTGAACATAAGCGTTGATTGCCGTAGCTCGGCGCGAAGCGAATCACCCATTGGTACCATACGCAACCGATTTCGGCATTCGGTGTGCCCGTAAACCTAAACCGCCGATCCAATTCTGCGGCCGCCAGGGAGTCCCGCTCATCGAGTTGACGGATGAAGTAAACCCATTCGTGGGTGCTCCAGGCATCGATTTCACTGGGTAAAGCCAGAGGGTCTCCATTGCGCCAAAGGTCTAGGCTGGAGTCAACTGCGGCAAAGCGAGTCGAAAGGGGGGGCGGACAATTCACAGGCAGTCCCGTTCCGTAAACCCATTCCTGTACCCCAATAATACGCTCATCTTCTGTGCTGAGCAGGCTGTCGAGGCGCGACAAAAACGCCTCTGTATGCATGCTCTTGAAGGCATTTTCGTGAAAATACGTCTTTAAAAATGCATCCCAACGGGCCCGACCGATCGTCTGCTCGATCAGCAACAAGAAGTGATAGCCCTTGTCGTAGGCGATTGGCCCCACCCCGTCATCTGGATCTTCGCCACGCATATGCGCCGCCAAGCGGGTCTTCTGCTCCTGTCCACCCAGGGTGAGGCTTTTCACCTCCTCCAAAACATCGGCATGGGCAATGGCCGACAACATCGCCGCGTACTCGGAGCCGTAGAGGGCTTCCATGATCCGCATTTCTACATAGACCGTAAAACCCTCGTTGAGCCAAAAATCGTCCCAGGTAGCATTGGTCACCAAATTACCACTCCATGAATGGGCGAGTTCGTGCGCAATGAGCGACACCAACGAACGATCACCTGTGATGATGGTAGGCGTGGCAAAGGTGAGCCTTGGGTTTTCCATACCACCAAACGGAAACGATGGAGGCAGAACCAACACATCGTAGCGCCCCCATACATAAGGTCCATACAGCGATTCAGTGGTCGAAAGCATCTGTTCCATATCGGCAAACTCGTGTACAGCGCGCTCCAACATCGCAGGCTCGGCATACACACCGGTTCGCTCGCCCAAAGACCGAAATTCCAACTTCCCCACAGCCAAGGCCATCAAATAGGCCGGCACCGGTTCATTCATGCGGAAAGAATAGCGACCATCGGCGCGGGTTTCGGTGGGATTCTCCGCACTCATCAGCGCCAAAAGGCCCGGGGGAACGTCCAGCTCGGCGGTGTAGCGGAAGCGTTGACCCGGACTATCCATACACGGAATCCAGGTCCGTGCGAGGATTGATTGGCTCTGGGTAAACAAATAGGGATGCTGACCCCCCTCTGTTTGCGATGCCGGCAACCATTGCAAGGCGCGGGCCCCCTTCCGTGTGCTGTAATGGATGCGCACCCGTTCGGTGGGTTGATGGAGCGAAACTTCCAAAGCTTGCCCCAACAATGCATCGTGCGTTCCCAGGCTAAACGGCAAGGCCTGGCCATCGCCCTCTACGGAATGGATGTCGAGGCCGTAGGTATCGAGGATCAGCACAGAGGCATGTCCGGCCACCAGAAACCAGTCGGCCGAGCCACTCAGTGTTTGTGCGTCGAAATCGACCTTCAGGCTCAGGTGCAAGGAATCGACACGTGTTTCGTGTGGGTTGGAATAGGAATGGGGGTCAGGTTTATGCATAGGAGGATTAGAAAACCACTGGCATCCGGGCATCAACAGAAGCAATGCGACAAAAAAGAAGGAATCCCATTTTGGTGGCGAACCGGTCATGATCAAAAATACATGATTATCATTCAGCTACCTCCCTCAGCTACTTCCGCAACAACCACAGTTGCGGGTCGACCTTGGTGGTACCCTTCCAAATCTGCAGCTGCAGTTCCGTTTTTTCTTCCTCAGCATCGGTATATACCAGGCCGATCGGTTGCCCGGTCGTTACCCGATCGCCCTTGGCCACCACCACCCGATCCAGGTGGGCATACACCGAAAGGTACTGCCCGTGGCGAACAATTACGGTTTTCTGCATCCCCGGTACCGAAACCACGGCCGTTACTTCACCTTTAAACACCACTTTGGCCTCCGAACCCGGATTGGTGCGGATGCTGATGCCGTCGTTGCGCACGGTAACCTGACTCAATACCGGATGGGGATGGTCGCCGAATGATTCTGAAATAAACCCACGGGCAACCGGCCAGGGCAGCCGTCCTCGGTTGGCCTCAAAATCCAACCCCAAGGCACGTGCTTCGGGGGTCAAGGTAAAAACTTCGGCCGAACCCGCAGAAGGCGATGGGGGGGGCACCGCCTTCCCTTCACTCCGCAGCCGATCTTCCTCTGCTTTGCGGGCCAACTCCAATTCGCGGCGTATGATGGCCTCGATCGACTTCTGCAACTCCCGACGGGCCGCTTCCTTTTCACGCAACTTTCGCCTCAAGGTTTTCTCATCCTGTTGCAGGCGGCGCACGAGCTCACCCGTACGCGCGCTTTCGCCCGCCAAAAGGTTGCGTTGCTCCTCCTCCTTGTCTAAAATCCCCTTTTTCTCATCCGCAACCCGACCTAAATCTTGTCGGTGCCGGGTCAGCGAGGCCCGTACCATTTCGATCATTTCACCCTGCGTTTTGCGGTGTGTTTGGTATTGCCGCAGGTACTGTAAACGGCGAAAAGCCTGATTCAGATGGTCCGATGATAAGATCAGCATCCAATCGGGGTAGGCATTCATCCGCTTTTGGGCCACCCGAAGCATTTTCGCATATTCGATACGCAGACGCTGGAGATCACGTTCCAATGCCGCCACAATCGAGCGGGTTTGCTCCATTTCCCGATTCAGAAGAGAGACCTCCTGCTCGTAATTATTGATGACTTTGTTGCGCACTTCCACCTGCCGCTTGAGGGTCACCAACTGATTCACCGAACTTTTGCGCTGCCGCTCCACTTTTTCGAGTTCTTGACGCGTAAAATTGATTTCCTCGAGCAATTCGTTGCGCTGCTGTTCTAAACGAGTGCGGTCCGGTTTCTGCGTTTGGGCCCACCCGTTAAGCGCCATTAACCCTGCCGATAAGCCCAACACGCCCCATAGGGCCCACAGAGCCCAATGACGAACCCAGGCAATACGCCCATCAAAAACAGAGCGGAGGCTTGACTTAAGCATATTTATAAATGGAAAGGGGAATAATACGCCATTTGGCCATCAGAAAATCAAGGCATGCGCCGGTAACCCGATGGGATGCTAAAGGGGTATTCTTGCGCCTGTTCCGCCACAATTTTCGAAAAAGAAAGCTCAAGTTCAGTCGCCTTTTGGGTTTTTGAGGCTGTGGGTAGGGCACGTAGAATCAAACGCTCGGGGGCCCGACGATCGCCAATGGGCATCCAGGCTTGGTAATTGACTTCGAGACGACCTTCACTGCCCGCCAGGGATAAGCTGTGCGGACGAAAATTCACGGTATCGGCCTTCAGATCATACGTTACCCTACCCACGCTGCCCGACATAAGTCCTGGCACCTCAGGCGAAAACTGAAAGGCCACGGTGCGCAATCCACCAACCACGCCAAGCAACAATTCATGCAGCATGCGCGGATCCACAGGGGTCCCCGCCATTTCACTGAGCACGGCCATCGAATAACTGCCAAACTCACGGTTCAGGCGGTTCACGAACTGAAGGCTGTCGCGCGTTATGCGTACCCTAAACGCCTCCACCCCCAGCATAGGCTTCAGGCTAATCCACAAGATGCTGTCGCGCTGCATGCGCATTTGAAAAGCAGACTCCATGCGGCGGCCATCCAACACCAAGCCGATTTGTCCGGTCGCCGACCAGGAGGTTGAT
>Ga0194119_10008780_pt1 | contig 13773 bp, 2 predicted proteins | sample TA2MahC100mmetaG_FD_148620 | JGI IMG/M metagenome (GOLD analysis project Ga0194119, IMG submission 148620) | Freshwater microbial communities from Lake Tanganyika, Tanzania - TA2015018 Mahale Deep Cast 100m | ecosystem: Environmental > Aquatic > Freshwater > Lake | place: Tanzania: Lake... | reverse complement strand
CATAAGGTGAAAGTATTCCTTCATCACCAAACACCTCTGGTGTTAGTGTGCAGACGATAGCGTCAGCTCCAACAACAGGTCCATCGAGAGTAGAAAATTTATCAACTACTACTAGTATTACGGTGGCAATGACACCAGTTACAGACCATTCAGTTGCAGCTGGAGGAGCAGAGATCACTTCCTACAATCTTGAATTCAACAATGGTGCGGGTACAACTTTCGTTGAAATAGTTGGACAAACTGTGGAGTCGCTAAATACGTAGTAAACCGTCACTACGACACCTGGTGTTACATACTAATTCAGATACAGAGTGAAGAATATTTTTGGATTCTCAGGATACTCTCCAATCGTCACAATTAAGAGTGCTAAAGCGCCCGAATAGCCAACATCAGTGCAAACAAGTATTGCTGGATAAAATGTGTTAATTCAGTGGTAGCCGTCAAATGACAACCATGATGCCGTGCTGAGGTACGAAATCGTTATCCAAAAGAAAGACGGCGCTTGGATGCAGGAGACTTAAACTTGTGATGGAGCTGATCCCAGTATACTTTCAAATGAAGAGTGCTCAATACCTTTGGAAATACTAATCTCTGCGAACTTTAACCTTCTGCAGGGAGACACTGTGAATGTAGGTGTCGCCGCTACTAACTCTATTGGTACGAGCCCCTACACTTACATTACAGGAGTTCTAGTAGAAACTATTCCGCCGAAGCCTATGCCAGTCTAAAAAGGTGCTGACACAACAGAGTCACGTATACAAGTAACTTGGAGTGCACTGACTTAACTGGCTGAAACCGGTGGCTCTCCAATTATTTCTTACAGACTTGATTGGGATGATGGTACAAACTAAATGATTTGGACAACTCTAGCAGGTTACACATCTCCTTACCTAGGAACGACTTGGACTTAAACTGGAACAGTTCCAGGTAAAGTATATTACTTCCGCATATCGGCACAAAACGCTCACGGATGGTCCAGCTTCTCAGATGTGAAGTCTATTTTAGCGGCAAACGTCCCATCTTAAGTCGGTGTACCTTAAGTAAACCCACTTAATGCATAAAGTACGAGTATTATTGTTTCTTGGAACTCACCAAGCAGCAATGGTTCGCCAATAACTAGCTACGAAATTCAGTTGAAGGCAAGTGATGGAACATTTATGACTTTACCAAGCATTTGCGATGGTTCTGCCACTAATGTAGTATAATCACTCAGCTGCTCGTTTGATATGACATAAGTTATGCTTCCACCGCTTTTACTACAACAAGGTGATATGATTATAGCTCAAGTCAGAGCAATAAATGCTATCGGATAGGGATAATTCTCAAGTCCGAACACTGTTGGCTAAACTGTCTAAAAGATTCCTAGTACGCCTTTGGTTGCACCAATTCTTGTTTCTTAAACAGAAACTACATTGACAATATAAATGACTTAGATTACAGGATCAAATACTGGCGGTTCAGACATATTATCCTACAATTTGCAATACAACACAGGTGGTAACAGTAATTTGTTCACAACAATCGTTGGTGAAGCACCTGATAATCTTATGTTAATAGTAACTAAAGGAGGTCTGTCTACTGATGTTTAGTATTAGTTTAGATATCGAGTAAGGAATAAATATGGTTGGTCAAATGGATTTAGTCCACTTTTGACAGCTATTACTGCTACATAACCTAGTATGGTATCGGCGCCAACATTCAGCATTATTGATCAACTTAATGTTAGAATTCAATGGACAAAACCATATGATGGCGGTAGTCATATAACATCATACACTATAGTATTCAAGCAGAATGATGGTTCATTTAGTTAAGATTTAACGTATTGTGATGGTTCCCAATTAACTATTGTGCTACAACTATATTGTGACGTTCCATTCCTAACATTCCGAAATCCACCTTTTAGTCTAAATTACAATGACTTGATTGTCGTGCAAATAAAAGCAAGTAACGTTATTGGAAGTAGTAGCTTTAATGATGCTAACCTAGAAGGAATTCGAATCTAAACGGAACCAGTCTCACCTAACAGTTCCCCAGTAGTCACTAATTACAATGAAATAAGTGTAATGCTGAGTATGAATCAACTGGTTGGAGATTAAACAGGCGGTTCACAAATACTTTACTACGAGCTTGAGTGGGATTCAGGCAGTAACCGTTAGAATTGGGCACCTTATAGTGTTCTGCCATCTCAAGTTGGCTAATAAAAGATAAGTACCACTATAAATGGACTAACTAGCGGCGTCGTTTATAGTTTCAAATACAGAGCTTAGAACGTATTTGGTTGGTCTGGCTTTAGCGACGCAGTATCAGTAAAAACCCTGACTGAGCCACTGACTCCAAACGCACCTCAAACTATCGTGGTTGGAAACAAAGTACAAATTAAGTGGGTAGCACCCTACTCTGGAGGAAATGGAGTATCAATCACTAGTTACTAAATTAAAGTTAAGACATCCTCTGGGCAGTTTGCTTCAACAACAGAGTGCAATGGAGCGGACCAATAAATTATTTCACAACAAAATTGTTTCGTGATGATGAGCACTTTGAGAACTGATCCATTTAATCTTGCTCTTGGTAGTTTAGTTGTCGCAATGGTTTAAGCAACTAATGAAAAAGGAACAGGTATGTTTTCTTCTACAAACACAATTGGCGCTTTGATTTAGACTGTTCCGTTGGCACCAGAGACGGCTCCATTTTCTGGATTGTAAACTAATTAGTTTATCATTGACGCTAACTGGCAATTCCTTACAACTTATTAATAGCGAGGTGGTGGATATATTGACAGCTACAATTTAGAAATAGATGATGGCAATGGCGGAAACTTCGTTGAGGTTGTTGGTTACACAACTGCATACTCATTAAATTCAGTTTTGGTAACGAGCGGTATCTAGAGTGGTCTGAGTTACAGATTGCGTTACCGTGCACATAATGCGTAAGGTTGGAGTAATTATTCTCCCATCAATACAATACTCGCAGCAACTATTCCTGATGCCACGAGTGCACCATCAACATAAATTGCAGGAGTGAACGTTGTCATAAGTTGGTAGTAACCAGGGAACACTGGAGGAAACAACGTTGCAATAACTTAGTATAAAGTTGAATTGTAGTTGAAGGACGGGTCATTTATACAAGTTTGCACTGTAACAGGACTAAGCTGTTTCATACCTATGGTAAACTTACTACAAGCACCATTTAACTTCTAGCAAGGTGACTCTATTTATGCCAGAGTTACTTGTTCAAACGTAGTTGGATAAAGTGCAGTATCAGCACTCAGCTCAACACAGATTGGCGAAGTCCAAACTGTCCCACTTAAGCCAAAAGTACAACTAAGTGTCGACTCTGCAAATACCAATCAAAACTAAATCAAAGTAATGTGGTCCACAATATCGGGCACAGACACAGGTGGCTCAGACATTACATCTTACAATCTGCAATGGGATGCTGGTATTTAAGGATAATTTGTAGAGCTAGTAGGAGAAAGTTCACCATATCTCAGCCTATTTTACACAGTTACAAGTGCGGCTGATGGACTGACTTCTGGTCTTGCATACTAGTTCCGTTATAGAGCAAAGAACATTTACGGATGGGGTCCTTACTCAGACTCTAAAACATTTTTAGCAGCTGCGATTCCTTTAACAGCAGATCCGATTTTTACTACCATCGAGAATTTATATATTAAGATCAGCTGGAATTATCCAAATGATTAAAGTGCTCCAATAATTGCGTACGACATCTAGATAAAACAATCATCAGGCAGCTTTAGTGCAGTGGTCGGCTAATTTTGTCAGGGTAGCGACTCTTCAGTCGTCTAGAACCGTTACTGTCACGTGCCTGTTGAAAGCGTTTTGAGAATGCCTCCATACAACTTGAAATAAGGAGATTTAGTAGTTGCGATCATAAAGGCTAGAAATTCTATCGGTTGGGCAGAAAACTACAGTTCACCAAACACAGTTGGTGCGTTGATTTAAGTCGAGCCAAATCAAATTAGTAAGCCCTTCGAAGGTCCTGCAACTGATGACTCGCGCATTTAAGTCAACTGGAACGCATTGGTCGGAGATGCGACTGGAGGCAGTCCTATTCTTTCTTACAATCTTGAAATGTAAATTGGTGGAGTATACACAGAGCTAGTCGGTCAAACTACCTACTACTAGAGCACAAGCTATCTTATCTAAGCAGGCATAACTTCTGGCTAAGTATATTCTTTCAGAGTAAGAGCAAGAAATAAGTGGGGATTCGGTCCATACAGCGAAGTAGTTTAGATTTTGGCAGCAACAAATCCAAATAGAGGATCAAGTGCACCAATAACAGCAAACGACGGTGGAGCAATCCTAATCGCTTGGTCTTTGCCATAAGATAGAGGCTCACAAATTATTGCTTATGAAATCGCAATTCTTTCTAGCGATGGTATTAACTTTAGTGTGGAGAATAATTTTTGCAACGGTGCCGATCCTCTTATTGTTTAACAGAGAAGTTGTCAAATTCCACTGACAACACTCAGAGCAAGTCCTTTCAATTTGGTTTATCCCAATTTAGTAGTTGCTAAAGTAAGAGCGAAAAATAGTATTGGCTGGAGTGATTTCTCTGACTAGAACACATAAGGCGGATTTATTATTACCGAACCAAAGTAGATGGCTGTCCCATAAAGAGGACCAAGAACGGACAAGTTCAATATTGATGTGGTCTGGACGCCTTTGTTCGGCGCCGATTAATGTGGTAGTTAGATTATTTCATACAACTTACAATGGGACTAAGGTTTGGGAGGAAATAACAATTTTGTTGATTTGGTAGGCCTAACTGAAAACTACTTAGATCTTTCCTACTTGGTGACATTTGATAGTATTGTGGGTGGCTAAAACTATTAATTTAGAATTAGAGCTGAAAACTCGCAAGGATTTGCTAAGATTTGGTCACCAACTGCAATTATAACAGCAAATGCAATACCAGACTAAGTTGGAATTCCAACTACCCAAGTTTACCAGAGTACTATGGTCTAAATCAGCTGGAACTATCCATCAGATAATTTTAGCCCCTTAATTAAATTCCAAGTACAGATTCAAGGCAAAAATCAAAATTGGTACTCACATCCCGAATGTACAACTAGTGACACATCAGCCACAAATTGTGTTGTTTCTATGATAAGTCTGCGTTAAACAGTTTTCAACCTTGGACAGAACGACGTAGTTATTGCTAAAGTACGTGCGCAAAATTCTATTGGATGGGGTGCTTTTAGCTAACCAAACATCAATGGTGCTTTAATCTAAGTAGAGCCATATAAGATGTTGCCTCCATACAGAGGATATAGTACAAGTGAGAACACGATACAAATCTAGTGGTACACCATAGACGCAAATTCATAAAGTACGGGCGGCTCCGCAATTTTATCTTATAATTTACAATGGCGAGTTGCCGGATCGAATCTGCCTTTCAGCGACTTGGTTGGTTAAGTTGGCAACTACTACTTGCTTGATTAGCTACTGCAGACTCAATATGTCAGTGCAGGTGTCTCTTATGAATTTAGAATTCGCGCTCTCAATGTTCAAGGTTGGGGATAGTTCTCAGATTCAGTAATAATTATTGCTGCTGAAGTACCAAACCAGCCAAATCCACCAACTACATAGATTTTTAACTAATTTGTCAGAATCACTTGGGTTGCACCCTACGACAACAAAGCAGCGATCGACTAATATAATATATTCATTGCAAACAATTTGGGTATTTTTGCACAAGATCTTACTTATTGCAATGGAGCCGACTCAGTAATCATTGCTTAGTTGTACTGTGAAATACCCATGTCAGTGCTTAGAAGCGCACCTTATGCATTGGATTTCAATACAATAATTAGGGCCTAAGTTTCAGCACGCAACTAATTTGGATGGAGTAGAATATCGGACGCTAATACAAATGGCGCTCGAATACAATAAGAACCAGCCTAAGTCGTAGGACTCACACCAGACTTAATAGCAACTAATGAGCAATTAATTTAGTTTACTTGGTCACAACTTTCTACTTTGACTGAAACTGGCGGAACTCCCATAATAAGTTACAATGTTTAGTGGGACTCTGGGTCAGCTGGCACATTTTGGTCCAATTTAGCTGGATACTCTAGTAATTATCTAGCCTATCAATACACAGCGACTACCGCAATCATAGCTGGAACTACTTACTAGATAAGAATACGAGCAAAGAACTATTGGGGATTTGGATAATTCTCAAACATATTGTCTATAAAAGCAAGCGCTGCACCCGCACAAGTTGGCACTCCTTCAACAACAATAGACGCCTAAACTGGTGGAATCAGAGTAAATTGGGTTGTACCTTACACGAACTCTGAAGCCATCGATCAATACTTGGTTGAAGCTTAGTAAGCTAATGGCGTGTGGACTTCAGTTTGCAGTGGCTCTAACTTTGCTTTCGTTTAATCAGTTGTTGGTTGTGTAGTACCTATGTCAACTTTCTGGGATGCAAACACTTTCAACTTAGCTTTCAATACAATTGTTTCATTTAGAGTGTCAGCACGCAATGTAAGAGGATGGGGACCAGTTTCAACTCCCAATACCTAAGGCGCAGTTGTCAAGACGGTACCCTAATTCATGAATCCACCATAAAGATAAACGACTACTAACGATTAGCAGATCACGCTATTTTGGAGTCATATTTCATCTTATTAAGATACAGGTGGGTCAGCAATTCTGTCCTACGGTCTATAATGGGACAACGGCTCTAATTAGGCAAGTTGGTCTGGAATTATGGGTTATGTATTATCAGAGCTTAGCACTAGTTTCACAGTTTCGTCTGTCTTACCAGGTCAAGTTTACAGTTTTAGAATGTAAGCTAGAAATATATATGGTTGGGGAACTTACAGTAGTGTTCTAACTATAGCAGCAGCTGGCGTTCCAGAACAAATGTCTATCCCTACTACAACCAATGTGGATACAAATGTGCTTGTCTCGTGGTAAGAGCCCTACGATTCCTCAGCACTGATAACTGCTTATAAAGTCTACTTCCGAGGAGCAGACAAAAATCCCTACTAGAATGCTGAGTGCATCGTCACAGGAACTCCGCTTCCTTTATCATGCTCAGTGTCTCTTACTAGTTTGATTGCCGCTCCTTTCAGACTTGTACAAAACAACCTTGTGTAGGTTTAAGTTCAAGCGTCCAATATCAACGGTTGGGGCGATCTCAGCGAAGTCAATGTTATTGGCGCTGTAATTCAGACAAAGCCTAAGTAAATGGCTACTCCTACAAGAGGCAGTAGTACTAATACAGGATCATTACAAGTTTTCTGGACTGCCTTGATAGGTGATCAAACAGGTGGCGCACCTATTGACAGCTACAACTTGTAATGGGACTAAGGCACCAATGCTCAAAATTTCTACGATCTTGTTGGAGATGGTATTAATATGCCTTATACAACTGCAACTACCGGCGTTTTTAGTCAGGGAGTATTCGCAGGAACAACTTACAAGATGAGGATACGGGCCCACAATGTAAATGGCTGGGGTGACTTTTCTGATATTCTTATTATAAAAGCCACTGGTATCCCAGGATAGCCCTTACCACCGACAACATTTATCTAGAATCTTAATGTTAAGATCTCCTGGACGGATCCAGTGAACAACTTTGAAGCTATCTCAAGCTACTAAGTTTTAATAGCTTTAAGTGACTACCAGACATTCAAAGAAGTTCCTTTGTACTGTAACGGAACAAATCCAGTTGTCGCTTCACTCAAATCATGTTAAATTCCACTAAGCGTCCTGCAAACTTTCCCTTTCAATCTAGTGGCTGGTAACTAAATAGTTGCCAAAGTTGCCGCTCGTAATTTAAATGGATGGGGACCTTTCTCAGAACAAACACCAATAGGCGCTCTTATTTAGACGTATCCATAGTAAATGGCGACGCCTGTAAGGCTTTCAACAACAACTACACAAACTTTAAATGTACAGTGGACTGCCTTAGATATTCCATAGAATGGTTACTCCCCAATACTGTCTTACAACTTGCAGTGGGACATGGGCTCAGGTGGTACTACTTGGTACAATTTAGTTGGCTTTGACACAGATAATTTAGCAACCACTTTTTCTACAGTTAATAGACTGACGCCTGGAAATTGGTACTAATTCAAAGTTAGGGCCAGAAATGCTTTTGGCTGGGGTGCCTTCAGCAGTATACTTTAAATTTAAGCAGCAACTTGGCCACAAAATGTTGCGCCAGTTGTAACAACGATTGATTCAGTAACAGGTGGTATCTTTGTCTAATGGAGTGCACCTTACAACAACGGTGCTACAATAAGCAAGTACTAAATCCAAATACTCAATAAAGTAACAGGTTAGTATGAGGAAGATCTTACTATTTGTGACGGCAAGCTTTCTAATATTGTGGCTGGACTCCAATGTTTATTCCCTATGTCAACAATAAGAAATGTTTATGGGTACTAATTTAGAGATTTAGTAACTTTCCAAGTCTTAGCTTACAATGTATATGGTTGGTCGCTTAGTTTTAGCTAACCTAATACAGCAGGAGCAACAGTTAGAGTTGAACCTACACAAATGGGAACAATATTTGTTGATGCTTTTGCAACATCGACATCACAAGTGACTGTCTACTGGAGCACTTTACTGCCAGGAATTCAGTCAGGTGATTCAGCAATCCTTTCTTATAATTTGTAGTGGGACGCAGGAACTTAAGACGATGCTTTATTTGCAGATTTGGTTGGCAATCCAACTAACTCTTTAGCAACTTAATATGTCGTAACATCATTGATCGTGCCAGGCAGATTTTATCGATTTAGAGTTAGAGCCAGTAACATTTATGGCTTTGGTTTGTTTTCAAATATTTACAGATTCAAAGCCTCGGAGGAGCCCAAGTAATTGTCGAGTCAAAGTATTTAGACAGTAAATTAGGGAACACAAATTTTGATTAGTTGGGATTATCCGGATGACAGTGCTGACACTGTAACTTAGTACGCAATCAAAATAAGATAATCAGACGGTATTAATTTTAGCCAAACAACAGAGTGTGACGGTACTGATGCATTGATCGTCTAAAATAGATAATGCCTAGTAAATCTTTAAACGCTTAGAGCGGCACCTTTTGAGTTGACGTTTGATAGCTATGTAGTTGCAAGTGTAGCAAGCATGAACAGCTTCGGCTGGTCTACTTATTCGCAGCCCAATACAGGTGGAGCCAAGATTTGGATTGAGCCAATTTAGATGGCGACTCCAATTTACTTGCCTTTGCAGTCTACTGGAAACAAAATATTCGTACAACTTACTCCTTTGCAAACTTACACACAGACGGGAGGATCTGCTGTCGACTCGTACAAACTGCAGTACTAACCACAGGGCTCATCAACTTGGACAGACGTTCAAGGCTAAGATGGTGCGTATACTTTAAACCTTATTACAAATGTCGCAGGATTGACTCTCGGCGCCATTTACAACTTTAGAACGTAGGCACACAATATATAAGGATGGGGTCTATACTCGTCCACTTTGAGTGTTGTGTCCTCTGCAATACCCAACTCGCCGTTGCCAGTATCAACCTAGATTATTAATCAAGATGTCTAAATCAGCTGGTTACCACCGAGTGACAACTATAGCCCCATCACGAGCTATATAATATAAATCGGCGCCTAAGATGGATTGAACTTCTTTTCAAGTTCGTAGTACTGTGATGGAACAAAAGACTAAGTTGTAACTACCAATAATTGCTTGATTCCGGCGACACAGTTGCGTGGTTCACCGTGGAATATGCAATTTAGCAAACTAATTCAAGCAATAGTATCAGCTTGCAATAGAAATGGATGTAGTGCTCCATCAGTTGTTAACTTAGCAGGTGACAGAATCCAGACTGAACCTATTGGCACTATCACGATCTAAGAGGGACTAGCAACAAATGAAACACAAATCGCTTTGTTCTGGAACGCTCTAACTACAAATGCAGAAACTGGTGGTTCCACAATTCTTTCATATGAATTAAGATGGGATGCAGGCTCTTACGGTCTTTATTGGATAGATTTAGTAGGAGTAACGACGCCAAGTCTGTTGACTTCCTTCACAGTAACAAGCTTCGTAGTTCCGGGTAAAACTTACGGATTCTAAGTTAAAGCAAGCAACAAGTGGGGATGGAGTAAATCTTACTCAGCTATAAAGTCAATTACAGCAAGCACGTGGCCATCAATCGTATAAAAACCAATCACATCTATAAATCCACTTGATGGTTCAGTTGTTATTGATTGGCAGACTCCTAACTACCACAGCTCACCGATAACTGCTTACCTTGTTGAAATCAAAAACATGAATAGTCCTTCCAACTGGTTTGAAGATGTTCAGTATTGTGATGGCAAAAATCCTCTAGTAATTTATTCAACAAGTTGTTCTATACCTATGAGCGAATTTACCGACGCCTAGCTTGGATATCAAATTTTCTAACCTATTATTGTCAGAATTACGGCATTTAATTCTAAAGGTAAATCAGATTCACCATCATTGTAAAGTGACTCAGCCGCTACAACTAAAACTATTCCTATCGTGATGCCAGCAAACTCAATTTACAGAGGACCAAACACTAACGAAGCAATTCTAGAAGTGCTTTGGACTCCACTAGTTAGCAGTGCTGATACTGGTGATAGTTAAATCCTGAGCTACAATTTGCAGTTTGATCAAGGCACAAATACTTGGATTGACGTTGTTGGTTGGTCAAGTTATTACGATCTTAATAAAGTTTTGATCACTGATGGCATTCAGGCAGGAGTAACATATAACTTTAGAATACGAGCACTCAACATTTATGGTTGGTCTTAACAGTTTAGCTATCCATATGTTTCGATAGAAGCCTCTGGTATTCCAAATCCTATGTCTACACTAATAACTTCCTATGACTAAACTCAGCCTAATAGTGTGAAAATATAGTGGTCTGCACCCTATGACAACTCTGAACCTATTATCGACTATTAGATATTGATTTTGCAGGCAGATGGTACTTACGGTAGCTCGAGTGAATGTGATGGCTCCTAGTCACCTATTAAGACTCAGCTTTATTGTTATGTTAGTCTTCAGACGTTGCGATCAGCACCATTTAGTTTACCATTTAGGCAGACAGTAATTGCAATTGCAAGAGCTAGAAACGCTTTTGGATATGGTGATTACAGTACAGCAAATCAAGTGGGAGCTTAAATATAAACTGAACCCGCCTAAGTTACTGGTTTAAATATCGATATCGTTTAAAGCTAACTAACTTCATTATTTGTTCAGTGGAACCCACTTACGAATCAGCTTACCGGTGACAGTCCGATTTTGTCATACAACTTGCAAGTTTTGTCTTCCGGGCAATGGATTGACTTAAAAGGATAAGCTGGATCATTGGATACAGCAACATCATATAATGTTGTTGGACTAGCACCAGACACATACTACTCTTTTAGAGTAAGGGCATACAATATTTAGGGCTGGTCTCTTTTAATGAGTGAAACATTCACAGCTATAACAGCGATTGCACCGGCATAGCCCACCCAAGTGACAACTAGTTTGACGAACAAAAATATTAGATTCACTTGGACAAAACCGTTTAACAATTATCAGCCGATTTTGGCCTACAAGATATTGATATAAAACAGTTTAGGTACGAATAGCTATGAAAACACAGTATTTTGCGATGGATCCAAGTATATTGATTCTAGCGTTGACTTGTTCTGTGATGTACCAATGTAGAGTGTTCTCAGACAGAGTCCTTATAACTTAGTTTTCGATCAACTAGTAGTTGCCTAAGTTCAGGCACAGAACTCTAGGGGATGGTCACCGCTATCAAACAAAAATACTATTGGTTAAAGAATTCAAACTGAACCAACGTTTATGTCGGCTCCGTAAAGAAATGATTTTACGAATACTCAGCAAATTGTTGTAGACTGGTTAGCAATAAATTCTCCTTAAAATGGAAACTCAAATGTAACTTCTTACAGTTTGGAGTTTGATGCAGGAACTAAAGGACAAGTATGGACAGCATTGACTGGTTACATTGCTGCGTTTACTAACTTAACCACAGTAGTTACGGAAAATATCTTGAGAGGTGTAACCTATTAGTTCAGACTTCGGGCTCAGAATATTTGGGGATGGGGCATTTACTCAACAGTAACATAAATCTAGGCAGCTACTCGTCCTCTCTAAATTTCCTCTGTAACATCTAGCATAGATGATTCTAACGGATAACTCGTCTTTACATGGACTGCTGCTGACAATCAGGGCTAATCAATTACATTGACTGAAATCCAGATTTGGAGTTAATAATAGTCATAATGGATTGACTAATAACCACTAAACACTTAAACTCAATATAAGATAAGTATGACAGTTCTTGGATAAAGTCCGTACGGCTATACATAAGGATAAATGATTTAAGCAAGAGTTCGCACCTAAAATATTTATGGCTACAGCCCATATTCTAGCCCAATTTCTCAACCAATCGGATTAAAAGTATTGCCCTATAAAATGAGCTCACCAACACGTGACAGTTCAACTAATCCTTAATAGGTTGTTATAAATTGGATTCAATTAGATGCACCAGAAAATGGCGATTCTGAAATACTTGCTTACAACGTGCAGTGGGATGATGGTACTTCTGGTGCTGATTGGTATGATGTATCTTTACCAGTGTAAAGTTACACCGGTACTTAAGTTTCAGTTGTAGATGGTGTAACCCAAGGCACATCCTACATGTTTAAAGTACGAGCGCGTAATATTTATGGCTTTGGAGATTTTTCAGATCCAGTTACAGTTGTTGCTTCAAGTGTACCTGGTGAGCCAGAAATAGCAGTCACAACAACGCAAGGCACCCAAGTAATAATTGGCTTCTTTGCACCCGATGATAATGGTGCTCTTATTACGGGTTACGCAATCAAAATTTAAGGACTTGATGGAAACTTCTACTAGTCGCCATAGTGCGATAGTACGTTAACTCCAGGTGCCCAAGGATATTACTCTTGTATAGTTTCATTCTCGACACTAAGAGCTACTCCTTTCAATTTGGTTTACGGCTCTTTAGTATCAGCTATAGTTTAGGCATCTAATAACATTGGCTCGGGCGAATTCAGCCAAGCTAATGTAGTTGGATCTACAGTATAAGTTGAGCCATAAGCAGTTAAGAATTTAAGACTTGATCCTGCAGTATCAACCATCTCGAGTGTGATGTTGTATTGGGATGCATTGTTTAACGATTTGGAGACGGGTGGAAGTCCTGTGCTAAATTACAAGATCAGTATCAATATTGGTCTCACCATAACACAGTGGAGCATCGTTGCAATAATACCAAGTACGAGCTAGCCTAGCTACTTAGTTTAAAGTCTTTTGCCTGGCGGAGACTACTTGTTCATAGTGACTGCCCAAAACATTTAGGGATGGGGACAACCAAGTGACGTATTCCCAGCCAGAGCGGCTTAGCAACCACAGAAACCTGCTCCAATCGTGACGCAACGAAGCAATGTTGACATTAAGCTTACATGGATAGCTCCATTCAATAACTACATGCCAATCTTATTCTACTAGACACAGATATTATCAAACCTTGACGGCAAGTACTACAACGTTTGTAATGGACAATCTGGAACATGCTCGATGCCAATGCAGGATCTTAGATCAATTTATGGATACAGTCTACTCTAACTTCCTTAGTTCAAGACTCGTGCATACAACGTCAGAGGTTATGGTTTATATAGTGATTTAAACACTGTGGGTGGAACAATACAAACAGAGCCAAGTGTAATGAATGCACCTACAAGAGATGAAT
>Ga0194119_10008775_pt1 | contig 13776 bp, 12 predicted proteins | sample TA2MahC100mmetaG_FD_148620 | JGI IMG/M metagenome (GOLD analysis project Ga0194119, IMG submission 148620) | Freshwater microbial communities from Lake Tanganyika, Tanzania - TA2015018 Mahale Deep Cast 100m | ecosystem: Environmental > Aquatic > Freshwater > Lake | place: Tanzania: Lake... | reverse complement strand
AACTCTCCCATTATCAATGTATCCAGTTTGGTAACAGATCCAGTATTACTTAGAGTTAAAGATGCAGGTTTACTTGGTGGTAAACCAGAAAATGATTTGTACGTTAGAAGAGCAGTTGATGCAGATGATGCAGATTTACTCAACAACACAGTTCAAAGTCAGTTGGTTGTTGAAAAAGCAAGAATAGCTCTTCATTTGGTTTCCGACATTGATGGTGCAGAAAAAGATGAATCCGGTCTAAGAGTTTTATCTACGCTATATGTCAGAAAAGGTTCAGAAAATCTTGATATTTACAATATGAGAGATTATTTCTTCTCTACTACTCAAGCTAAAGAGGTTTATGTCAATTTAGCGGCTGCATCAAATACATTGACTGATACCGCCGGAAACAAATCATTTACTGACATAATGACTTTTATTAAAACAGATGCAAGCTCAGAGGCTTATAAAGCCACTAGGTTAATTACAGGTTCTGGTGGTACAGCCGTTGCAAGAACTGGTGATGAATACAAAACATGGCTTATCACACATTCAGAATTTAGTACAAAAGTTGCTGCATTGAATGCTTTAACAGCAGATAGAGCTGTCAGATTTGGAAGCGCAGCAGATAATGTTGATATTACTGGTATGGATGCAAGAATCAAAGCAACCACTGTTGATTTAGCTTCCAACTCAAATAAATTACAGAACAACACTGCTGAAGATATTATCGCCACAACAAGAAACAGAGTTCTTACAGATTCTTCTGGTGGTAATGGTTTGACTCAAGGTGAAGTTGATGGATTCTTTGGTAATAACAAAGTTAAAGTAGCAGTAAAAGCCATCAAAGTAAGTGATTCTTTCAATAGTGATAAATTTGAAAATTACACTTTGACAGAAGTAAAGACTCAAGTAAAAACAGAAGGTCAAGTATTATCTGCAAAATACATCTATTCTGATCCTGCTGTCGGTGGTCAAAAATCATATATTGATATTACAAATGATATTACAACAGCAACAACTAATCTAATTAATGGTGCTTCAACAGATTACATGACATTGAAAAGAATTGAAGATGTTATCAAAGCCAATAAAACAGCAATTGAAACATCTTTGGCTTCTGAAGCAAGTACTAGAACAACAAATGATAATACCCTCACAACTAATATGGGAACATTATCATCATTAACAACTACTGCAAAAAATACCATTGTTGCTGCAATAAATGAATTGGATGCCGAACATGGTGTTATTTCTACATTAACAACCACTGCAAAAAATACTTTTGTCGCTTCGATTAATGAACTTGATAGTGAAGTCGGTGCATTATCTGGATTATATACAACTGCAAAAAATACTATTGTTGCCTCTATCAATGAAATTCATACATTTGTTAATTCTGGAACATTGGGAACAGAAGTAAATTCTATTGAAACAGCCGTCGGTTTGAATACTAATGGAACTTTAGCAACAATTTCTGGTAAAAACTATGTCAATGATCAAACCACAGTATTAAATGCAATCTATGCACTCGACACACAGTTAAAAACAACAACTGATAAATTTAGTGCAGGTGGTGGATCAATAAAAGTAGTGATTACTTCTACAAATGCAAATGGAACATATTATCCGGTTCTTGCAGTTGGTGCTGGAACTGCAATAGATTTGTATACAGACAATTCAACAACACCATACACATACAACCCAGGCACAGGCGCATTAAGTATTACTGGAAATACCACAATAGGTGGTACTTTAGGTGTAACCGGAGCAACAACTTTAAGCTCAACTTTGGGTGTTACCGGAGCAACAACTTTAAGTTCGACTTTGGGTGTTACTGGTGTAACTACAATCACAGGCGCATTAAATGCAAACGGTGGTACCAGTACAACAAATCTTTCCGCTTCTGGTACATTGGCTGTAACCGGAGCAACAACTCTAAACTCAACTTTAGCTGTTACTGGTGATACTACTATTTCAGGGACATTGACTGCAAATAATGATATTAGCACAACAGATATTACTGCTTCTGGTGCATTAGATGTTACTGGTGCAACCATTTTGAGATCAACTTTGGCCGTTACAGGAGCTTCTACTCTTACTGGTGCATTGGCTGCTAATGGTGGAATCACTACCACAACAATTTCAACTTCTGGTGCAGTTACTTTAGGTACAACATTAGGTGTTACTGGAGCAACAACTTTAAGCTCAACTTTAGCGGTTACTGGTAATTCTACCCTTACAGGATCATTGACTGCTAACGGCGGTATCGGTACAACAAGTATTACTGCTTCAACAACTTTAGGTGTAACCGGAGCAACAACTTTAGGTTCGACTTTAGGTGTTACAGGAGCATCTACTCTCACAGGGTTATTGACTGCTAATGGTGCTATCAGTACAACCAATATCACCGCTTCTGGCACTTTGGGTGTATCTGGAGTTTCTACTTTCACCAGTGCAGTAAACGCAAATGGTGGCCTAAGTACAGCAAATATTTCCGCATCTGGTACATTGGGTGTAACTGGGGTTTCTACTCTTTCCGGTCAATTGAATGCAAATGGTGGTATCAGTACCACAAATATTACTGCTTCTGGTTCACTAACTGTAACTGGCGATTTAACTGTTAATGGAACGACAACCACTATCAACTCAACAACAATATCTGTTGATGACAAAAATATTGAATTAGGTTCTGTAGCCTCTCCAACCGATACTACTGCTGATGGCGGTGGTATAACCTTGAGAGGATCAACAAATAAGACAATTACATGGGTTGACTCAACTGACGCTTGGACATTATCAGAGCATCTCAATATTGCATCTGGTAAAGAATATCGTATAAACGGAACATCTGTTTTAACTTCAACAACTTTAGGTTCTGGTGTTACTGCATCTTCATTGACTTCTGTTGGAACGATTACTTCTGGAACTTGGTCAGGTAGTTTTGGTGCCGTTACAGGTGCAAACTTAACTAATCTAACTGCCGGAAATCTAACAGGAACAATTCCTTCAGCGGTTCTTGGAAACAGTACACATTTTGTTGGTACTACAGCAGTTTTATTAAATAGAACTTCATCAAACCAAGCACTTACTGGTATTTCAAGTGTTGCCTTCCCTGGAGCAACTTCAGGAACAATAACAGTAACTCCAGCAGCGGTAGCAGGCACAACTGCAATCACGATTCCTGCCACTGCAGGAACTTTAGTTACAACTGGTGATACTGGTACTGTAACAAATACAATGCTTGCTGGATCAATCGCAAATGCAAAATTGACAAATAGTTCTATAACTGTTAATGGTGTATCATTTGCATTAGGTACTTCAAATACTATTACTTCAAATACAACAAATAACTTAGTTGTCAAATTTGATACAGGAACAACTGAGGGTACTGATTTATACACATTTAATGGTGGTGCTACTAAAACTATTGATTTTAAGGCAGGAACAAATGTTACCCTTGATGATTCAACAGCAGGTGCAATAACCATTAAAGTTACACCAATTGGTGGTGCATCAAACAAAACATTAAGTGATTTATCAACAACAGTCAAAACATCATTAATTGAATCAATCAATGAAATTTATACATTTGTTAATTCAGGAACGTTGGGAACAGAAGTAAATTCTATTGAAACAGCCGTTGGATTAAATACTAATGGAACATTAGCAACAATTTCTGGTACAAACTATATTAATGGTGAAACATCAGTTTTGAATGCAATATACGAACTCGATACCCAATTAAAAACAACCAATGATAGATTCAGTGCTGGTGGTGGTTCAATCAAAGTAGTTGTCACTTCGACAAATACAAATGCAACTTATTATCCAACGCTTGTATCTGGTGTTGGTAATGCAATGGATTTGTATGCTGATAACTCGACAACACCATTCATATACAATCCAAACTTAGGAACAATGACCGTACCAGGTGCATTGACTGTAACCGGTGATTTAACTGTTAATGGTACAACCACAACTATCAGTTCAACAACAATATCTGTTGATGATAAAAATATTGAATTAGGTTCTGTAGCCTCTCCTTCAAATACAACCGCTGATGGTGGTGGTATTACATTGAAAGGAGCAACAGATAAGACAATTACATGGATTAACTCAACAAGTGCATGGACATCATCAGAACATCTCAACATTTTAACTGGTAAAGAATATCGTATAAATGGAACTTCTGTTTTGACATCAACAACTTTGGGTTCTGGTGTTACAGCATCTTCATTGACCTCTGTTGGTACAATTACTTCCGGTACTTGGTCAGGTAGTTTTGGTGCAGTATCCGGTGCAAATCTAACCAGCCTTACTGCCGGAAACCTTACTGGGACAATTCCTTCAGCAGTCCTTGGAAACAGCACTCTTTATATTGGTACTACAGCAGTTGCATTGAATAGAGCTTCAGCTAACTTAGCACTTACTGGATTGACAACCGTTACAGCAACAACCTTTACTGGTGCATTGTCTGGTAACGCAACAACAGCCACAGCACTTGATAACGCAAGAACAATTGGTATTACTGGTGATCTTACATGGACTTCACCAGCATTTGATGGTTCTGCCAATGTAACAGCAGCAGGAACACTCGCAACTATTACTGATTCAGGTTCAGGAACATTCTTGAAGATAACCAGAAACTCTAAAGGTTTGGTTACTGGCACTGCAGCAGTTGCTCAAGCTGATATTACTGGTTTGTTAGGTAATAATTCAATAACGAACGCAATGATTGCAAATGAGACACTCACTATTAATGGTGTAACTTGCACATTAGGTGGAACAAGCACTGTTACTGCAAATACATCAAACTCTTTCACTATTAAAATTGATAGTGGAAATTCAGAAGGAGTTGACAAATATACCTTTAATGGTTCTGCCGCGAAAACACTTGATATTAAAGCCGGTGCTAATATCACACTTAATGATTCTACGCCAGGTATTCTTACAATATCATCTACATCATCATCTTCTAACATCACCAACCTCAAAAACTCGATTGGTGGTTTGAATACTGATGCTACGTACAAAGCCGTAACAGGCACAAATTATATGAACACATCAACGGCAATTTTAGCAGACAATGGTGTTTCAACAGGTTGTCTTAGATTGTTGGATACGTCACTTAAACAACTATCTGATCTTGCAGGTGTAACATTCTCTAATAAAACATTAGATACTCTTACAACATCTGCAAAAACATCTTTAGTTGCAGCCGTTAATGAAGTTAATGGTAAATTCAGCACATACGATAGAGCAAGTAGTGTTTTAACAGGCGCAACAGTATTCAGTAACATTGTTGTAGCTGATGGTATTGTTACTAACACAGCAACCAGAACTTTAGCTAAATCAGATATTGGTTTGGGAAATGTTGACAATACTTCTGATGCAGACAAGCCAGTTTCCACAGCAACACAAAATGAATTAGCTCTAAAAGCACCAAATGATAGCCCAACATTTACTGGTACTGTAGCTGGTATTACTAAATCAATGGTTGAATTGGCTAATGTTGATAATACATCTGATGCCAATAAACCTATTTCAACAGCAACTCAATCAGCATTGGATCTCAAAGCTCCACTCGATAGCCCAACCTTTACTGGAACTGTAGCGGGTATTACTAAAGGAATGGTTGGATTGGGCAGTGTTGATAATACTGCTGATGCAGACAAGCCAATTTCTACCGCAACTCAAACAGCAATTGATTCAGCAGTTTCTGGATTAACAAAAACAAGCGTAGGATTAGGCAATGTAGATAACACAGCAGATGCAGACAAACCTATTTCAACAGCAACTCAAACTGCATTGAATCTCAAAGCTCCACTTGATAGCCCAACATTCACTGGAACTGTAGCTGGTATTACTAAAGCTATGATTGGTTTAGGTAATGTGGATAACACAGCAGATGCAGATAAACCTGTACCTGCAGCAATTCAAGCATCTTTAGACCTTAAAGCTCCACTTGATAGCCCAACATTCACTGGAACTGTAGCTGGTATTACTAAAGCTATGATTGGTTTGGGCAATGTTGATAATACTGCTGATGCAGACAAACCGGTTCCAGCAGCAATTCAAGCATCTTTAGACCTTAAAGCTCCTCTTGCTGATCCAACATTTACTGGAACAGTTGGTGGTATCACTAAAGCAATGGTTGGATTAGGTAATTCTGACAATACTGCTGATGCAGACAAACCAATTTCTACCGCAACTCAAGCAGCATTGGATCTCAAAGCTCCTCTTGCAGACCCAACATTTACAGGAACAGTTTCCGGTATCACTAAGGCTATGATTGGTTTAGGTAATGTGGATAACACAGCAGATGCAGATAAACCTGTACCTGCAGCATTCCAAACAGCATTGGATCTCAAAGCTCCTCTTGCTGATCCAACATTTACTGGAACTGTCAACGGCATCACTAAAGGAATGGTTGGATTGGGCAATGTTGATAATACCGCTGACGCAGACAAACCTATTTCATCTGCAACACAGACTGCATTGGATCTCAAAGCTCCTCTTGCTGATCCAACATTCACCGGAACTGTAGCTGGTATTACTAAAGGAATGGTTGGATTAGGTAGTGTTGATAATACTGCTGATGCTGACAAACCAGTTTCTACAGCAACTCAAGCAGCAATTAATGCTAAAACAGCCACTTATACTACCGTAGAAATATCAATAGATGGTAGTTCAAGTTATACCGTTACTGGAAAAGTATTTACCAATTCTACTGTAATGGTGTTTGCTGGAGGTAAAAAATTAAGAAAGACTGGTGATGTTGCTTATTCATTGTCAAATGATGGAACAGACACAACCTTGACTGTTGTTGATGCTGCTCTTTTTGTCACTGGAGAATACATCGAAATTGAAATTATTTCTGTATAATAATTAAAACAGAAAGGACTTTTTGCGATGAAAATGTATATAGCTGTTTTGGATGAATTTCCAGATTTTATGACCCCGACTCTTGTAGCGCACAGTGTTCTTGCTGCGCATCTCAAATTTCAAAATAATGAAGCTTACGCTAAATGGTTATCAGAATCATTTAGAAAAGTTGTCCTCCGTGTTTCTCAGAAAGAATTTGACAAAATCAGAGAATTACCAGATGTTCATTTTGGATATGAACTCCATACTTTGGGTGGTAAAGAAACCTGTGCAGTCATCTGCCCAAGAGAAAATACTCCCAATGTATTAAAGTTTGCAAAACTTTGGAAACCATTAGAAAATAAGGAATAAAACAATGCTTGACGAGACAATGTTTGATCTTCAACATGCAACATCTGATCAAATCGAAGATTACAAGAAAACATGGTTAAATAAAAGTTATAATGTACAAGTTGATTCAACAATGGATGTAAAAGGTAAGTCATGGTGCAGACATAATCTGAACAGATGGAACTGGAGCTTTACACCGAACACCACCAGCAACAAACACACATTCTTTTTTGAGCATGAATCGACTTCCGAACAATTCAAATTAGAAATACTAAACATGTAAATAGTAACAAGTACATATTCCGGTACAGTTACAGTTACTCTCACTAGAGGTGACACGTTAATATCAGAAATTGATGTTGTGTGTGACCTCTATCCCGATGATACAGAACTTAATAACAGAATGTTAATGTCCTGTATTTGTAATAAACCCGATGATCTAAAAGAAATCCTACAAAATCCAGATTCCGATCCTAGTATCCATGAAAATAGAGCCATAAGAGAAGCAGTATCATTATGTCATCCTGATATTGTTGAGATTTTGGTTAATGACAATAGAGTCGATCCATCAGTCGATAACAACTATTGCATAGATAACGATGATCTTTATCCTGGACCATTAAATGATAATCAAAAGAGAATCATAACTCTGCTCTGTAATAACATCAAAGTAAAAGCCAAATCAATCAAATTAAATCAAGACTGGCATTCACCAGAAGATGTTGAGTTGATAAGAACTCAATATCCTGAATTGTTAATCTAATATTGCTGAAAGCACAAATCCTCAAAGAGGCTGTCAAGCCTCTTCTTTTAAATTCTTTAAATCTATTCTTTAAAGGAAATCAAGCGGTTGGAAGTGGCTTATTAAATTGGAGATTCCGGGGATGTCGAAAGACAAATGTTACTTAGATTCTGACAAAATTGATTTTTTTGTTAATCCGATTCTGGCAAAATTACCGAAAATGTTACTTAGATTCTGATCGGCACATTCTTATGAATGAAAAAAATGTTAATCCATAATACCAAAAATAACAAAAAAAATGTAAAATTAAGATAAATAAATTTACAAAAATAGATCAGAATGTAAGTGATAAGAATATGAGCAAGTCTATTATTTTAACAGATCAGTTTGAAATCAACAAAGCATCAGAACTATGTCAAGTGTTTTTTCTTAAAAAAACAGATAACAAGAAGTATGAACTTTTTGATATTAATGCTACTCAATTGGATATTCTAAATATCATATTTTATAGATCCAATGAAATATTGATCCGCAATAAAATAGACATTTCAGCATCCGATACAACAATGGTTGAATTGAATTTCATGGATTTTTCACAGATATTATCAAAATATAAAAATAGTGAATACACGAAATTAGTTGAATACCTTGAAGACCTTTTAGAATTAAAAGTTGTCATCAATGCTCTAAACAAGAATAAAAATATTCAGAAAATGACCATAACTCGTTTCATTTTATCCATTACTGTTTCAAAGCATTTAGATACTAATAAAAAAGTAATCGAAATCATGATGGATAATAAAGTGCTTGCAAAGGTTCACAACATAAAATCGTTATTCGCCAAAATGTTTTTGAAAATTCAATTTTCAATGGTGTCGAAATATTCAAAATTATTATATGAGTTGTTAAAAGATTATTCAAGAATCAATAAAAAAACAATAGATTTGAATATTCTATATGATCTTATGAATGTTACTGAAGAAAATATGAGAACATGGAGTAGATTCAGAGCACATATTCTTATGAAAGCGATACAAGAAATCAATGATAAATCTGATATTATCGTTGATTTTGAACCAATTAAAGAAAAACTGGAAAACCAGCGATTACAGGTTACAAAAATTATTTTTGATATTAAAGAACAACCAGAAGACAGACTAATAGAATTAGGTATTCTTGAACAAAAAATCGAATGCAATAAATTTTACAGCAAATCAAAATCCAAATTAGATCAACTTGTAAAGAATGGTTACAAAGTGACAGATGAAGAAATGTGGATTGAAACTGACATCAAGAAAAATGAAGATCGGTATGAATCAGAAGATCGAATTGATACATGGTTAAATGAAACTGACCCTTCTGATAAAACTGTCATTTACGAAAAAATAGCTGCTTACCTCGATAGCTGTGAAGACCCAATGGTTGTGATTGATAACTATAAACTAATTGGTTTATTTAGTAGAGATGCCTTTACAAGGAATCCTCAAGAAACCATAAAGATGATGAATACAGTTATTCAAATGGATACAGTAGATGAAGAATAAACGATTATTGTATTTAGTACAGCACACCAACAAAGAAATGTTCAAGATTGGTATAGCAACGACAAATCATCGGTTTCATGATTTGAATAGAGATTATGAAATTGATTGGTCTAGCTCAAGGTATTTTACAGGGGAAGATGAAGACATCACTAAACTGGAAAGAATACTTCACAATTTATTTCATAAAAAAAGATTGGATAAACAAAACGGAACAGGTGGTACAGAATGGTTTTCATCAGAATGCCTGAATGAAGTTGTTGAAGCTATTTTGTTTAACACAAATAATTCAAATTTAGATATTTGCTTGGAACCACAAGGCATTTTATTAAATACAAAAGAAGAAAAAGAAAAGATTCATAAATGGAAAGAATTAGACAATCTTGAATTTAGTCAAGAAATTACTGACAAAATGAATGTATTAATACCGGAATTGCAAATGTTTGCGAAACCAACATCATTTAATGTTTGTAGTATGTTTTCTGGATACGCACTTAATAGAAATAATCAAAATATTGAATTAGAGAAAGAATTATTAGATTGTATATTATCCAACGCAAGAGAATTAGTAGACTCTGAAGAAGTTACAACTGAAGTAATTAAATTTTATGTTGATTTACAAAAAATTACATCAATACTAATAAAGTATAATACTAATACAATTACAGATCATCTTTCAAATATAAGATATGATAATGATGTTTTTTTGAAATTTTCTGTGTCAGTAAATAATAATCAAGAAATACAAAACATAGCTGTTGTGGTAGATAAAGAAAAATTATGCACTCAATATTTCCAACCATTTTAACAAAAATTATAGTAAAATAAAAATATCAACAACTCTTACCTGGAGCATAAAAAATGGATATCGTTAGTCTTGATGGTGGTTATGGTGGTGGAGGTGGTTGGGGTGGAACTTATACACCAACACCAAAACCGGTTGAAAAAACTTTGGAAGCAACGGTCCTTGAAATCGCTAAAGGAAAATTCAAAGATGAATTTGGTATTGAACTCGAAGTCTTTCTGAAAGAATACAAGCGTTTGAAAAAGAAGTTTCCGGAGAAATTGATTTAGAAAATGGAACTCAAATGGTCTGATCCTAATGTCGGTATTCGATGGTTTTTGGCTACCGGTGATACATCTTTTATGCCAAAACCACCACAAAAAACTCTTGAGGAGAAAGTCATTGAACTGGTCAAAGGTAAATTCAAAGCCGATCATGGTATAGAACCAGAAGAGTTTGTAACAGAATACACAAGACTAAGGATCAGGTTTCCAGAAAAACTGATATAAAGAGGTAGCAAGAATTGTTTTCACCATCAACAATTTTGAAAGTTTACATGGCACCGAGAGACGCCTATTCTTTTACGAATTTCAAATGGTTTCATAAATTCACAAAAAGAAGATGGCGTGAGTGCCAATTTCTCGGTGGGCAAGAAATCCGTGTTATGGATAATAACCGCAAACACGTTGCTGGTTATATGAGAAAAATGCCTGTCCGTGGTTGGAATCACGGAACACCAACCCAAACACAATCTGAACATAATAGAACATGGAAAACAGAACGATATTATTCTGACTATGTTGGTGATCCGTACTTTGATTATTATGATTTTTTGAAAGACGGTCGAATTGATTGGTGGGGTGCTGCTGGAAGAATTGCAGGTACTGGGAGAGTCAATAAAACACAAAGCACCTATATTCCAAATACACCAGCTTTCGATCCTAGTATTAATCTTGAAAGTGGTTCTTTTATGGAGAAAATTTATTTAGATAACTTAGATTTTGAACAGGCGTTGGCATCGACTACCAAAAAAATTTCTAATTCCGATATACATATTATGACGGCAATAACTGATGGTTTAATAGCAGAAGGAATGTCTGAGGAAGAAGCTAGAACTAAGGCTGAAAAAGCATTTATTGTGTATTTAAGAAATAGAGCAATGGTAGATAATCAAATACTTGATAATGATTATAATTTTACCGCCAATTATTACAACAAATACATTGATAAAAAAATCAGAGAGATGATGCCAATTAAATTAAATTTTTGGTTTCTGAAAGAGGCTTTAGCTAGTAATCCAAATTTGAGTTTTTATGTGATTGGTCCCTATAACTTATTATCACGAATTCAAGGAATTGTTTCAAAAAGGGATCAAAATGTCATTATCAAAATGACTCCAATCAATAGAACAAAAAATAGAACTTTTGATTTTGTGTATTCAGTGTCAAAAGATACATTAGTAAATGAAGCGAGAGAAGGTTTCGTTTATGCAAAAGATCTTACTCCAAATAATTCATTTATTTCAAATGGATTAAAAGGTAGTAGACATATACAAGTTGAACGAAGACTGAATTCGGAAATTTTCTTTGATCTTATTTTAGAAGGTAAAACATTTAAGGGTTATTTACCGTGGTTTGATGCAAAACATAATTGTTGGTTGACTCCAGATTATTCAAACCCGAAAAATCTAAAAGATGTTGATATTGTGTGTTAATGGCGAAAAAAACAAAATTACAGAATGTGAAATTTGATATAATAACACAATTACAAGCAGCACAAATTAGTGCAAAAACATGGGGCAGTATTAATTCTATGGTTCTTGCGATAATGAATGGTGCTCACGAACAACATTTTGTTTTTATAAATGAAGATGGTAATTTAAAAATTATCAAAGAATCCGCCGATAGATGCCACACACCTCACAGTAAAGAACTTACTGAAGTTTTTGAAATTTATACCAGTAAGTATAATAATCAAAATGATGATCTATTACATGAATATAGTAAAAAATTGAATATGTCTGTTAAGGAATTGAAAAGACAAATAGCTGAATTATATCAAAAAACTTTACTTGAACATCCAGAATTTTTTGTGTAAATAGGAGCTGATATACATGATGGATCCATATCTAATGCTCGAAACTAAATTTGTTAGTGATTTTCATACAGCATACCGTGAAATTATGGCCAGTGCTCTTGAACAACATTTTGTTTTTATAAATGAAGATGGTAGTTTGAAAATCATCAAAGAACAAGCTGATAGATGTCATACTCCTCACAATAAAGGACTTTCTGAAGTTTTTCAGATTTACAGCGACACTTTTAATAACCCAGATGATCAGTTTTTACAAGAATATGGTAAGAAACTAAATATGCCCGTTGAAACATTAAAAAGACAAGTAACTGCTCTATATCAAAAAACTTTAGTTGAACATCCGGAGTTATTTGTATAGATGCAATGGAAAATGGTGTTGAATTTCATTATGAACTTGCTGTAGTACGTGGTGAATTGAAAATCACCAGAAAACCAGTCAATCAATGTCTCACTCCACATAGTGAAAGTCTTCTTGGTCTTTTTGAAATTTATAATAATTGGTTTGATCCTAATAGTTATCCACATATAGTTTTTGCAATACAAAAGTATTGTGATACATTAGAAATACCACTTGTACTTTTTAAGTGGTTAGTAGATGAATTATATCAAAGAACTTTATCTGAACATCCAGAATTGTTTGTTTGAGTAATAAATAATAACATCATTCGGTATTCAATTATTAAAGTTGTGGAGATTTGTAAATGTTGCTTAAAAATCTTAAAAAAATTATCAAAGAAGCTGATGAAGCTGCAGCCGCACCAGCAGCAGGAGCGGAAGGCGCTGTAGATGGTGCCACACCAAAAACAGTTACACCACCAACACCAGCAAGAGCTGTGCAAGCAGTAAAAGATTCTGGTGATGGTATTGGTAATGAAGCTACTGACCTAGCTGGAAAATTAGGTGAAAAACTTAGAAGTATTTTACCAATAGTTGGAGTAAAAGTTGAAATTAAGGTTGAAGATGCAAGCATTTTTATTTTAGGTTTCAAAGCCAATGCAACATTGACATTTGATAATCTAAAACAAAATATTGATCAAATATTTAAGCAATATCTGGATGAAGTAAACAGCAAATTGAAAACAATAGATAAAAATAAGTCATCATATAGCTTATCATTCAATCAATTTGGTGATAGAATCGTTATTACAGTAACTAAGAATTAAACGGCGTGAAAAGTATTATTGTAAAATAAATAAATACGAAAACAAAAATACTTTTTCTGATATATTTTTTGTGGTTAAATTGTGTGGAGTTAGGACAATGGAAGTTGGATTGGCAGATGGTCTAAAAAATGTTTGGTATAATACTTTTTTAACAAAATACAAAGCACAAGATGATAATTGCGAAAGCACTCCATGCATTACCAGAAAAAATAACCAACAAAATAAAGTATTCACTGTAAATTCACAAACTCCATC